>JADHEF010000289.1_pt1 | contig 59722 bp, 48 predicted proteins | sample 8952391 | NCBI WGS metagenome assembly JADHEF01 (sample SAMN16124439, study PRJNA663245) | bioreactor sludge metagenome | isolation source: sludge (nitrite) | place: India:Bengaluru | collected 2019-02-28 | reverse complement strand
ATACGGGGGATAACCAAACTGGTATCAATTTTTTAAGTCTTTTAGGTCTTCAAAACAGCACAAATAAATCAAATATTGATTCAACTAGTTCTAATTCTCATAGCCGTAGTAATTCTGATTCTGATAGTTCTTCTAAGATGTCTGCTTTAGAAGCTAAAAAAATAGCTGAAGATTCAATTTCAGGTTCAGGACTATATTTGGGTAATCCTCAATGGGACAATTCTATTCAAATGTGGGTTGTTAAAGTCTATGACCAAGATGGAAATGTTATAGATGGAATAGGTGTTGATGAAAATGGACGCATATTTAGGGTATAATAAATAAATGGTAAGGTAATTGATTATGAAAGAAAACAAGCTGATAATTATTATTATAATTGTGATAATAGTCATGATAATTGGTGTTATTGGAATAATAGATTTTGCTAATTCGCAAAATTCAAATAATAATTCTTTAATGGTCAATAATTATACTAATGAAATTAATAGTTCAGTTTCTCAAAAATCAGACTATGGTTCTAATTCAAATGATGATACAATCTCTTGTTTTGTTTGTGGTAAACCTATTGATTCTAAAACAGGTAAACATCTTGACGGGACTATACATAGTGATAAGGAATATGATGAAGCATATGTGAAATCACACGAAGTTAAAAAAGGTGTATATGTTGGAGATGATGGTGGTGTTAGTTATTCTGAGGAATATAAAGAATCTAATACCTAAAATTCAAAAAAAAATCATAAAAACAATAATAATGACATTTTACAAATTTTTATTAATTAAATTAAATTAAAATTAAGAAAAAATTATCTAATTTAAATATTACTCGTGTGTGATAAAAATGATGAATAAAAAGAAAATTTTAATATTAATCGTTTTGTTTGTTGCAGTAGCAGGTTTTACTTTAAATCCTGCAAGTGCAACTAGTAAAACAATAGAAATAACAGATAGTTATTATGGTATTGAAAAAAGTATAGGTAATGGGGATAAAATTACTACTGTTTATATAAGTGGATATAGTGGTCAAAGTGGTAAAACTCGATATTTGCAAATTAGTTTATGGAATTATAAAACATATCCTAAAGGTAAATACTATAAGATGAATAAAGCAAAAGTTTATTATCAAAAAAGTAATGGGAAGACTGTTTTTCAAACTTATAAACCTGATAGATATGGTTATATTGGTAAAATAGTTCCTAAAGGGTATACTCCTAAAAAGGCAATTGTTTATTATAATAGAAAATAAAAATCTTTAATATTTTTTAATTATTCTTTCTTATAAATTTTATGGGAGAATACTAGTAAATAATGGGGTTTATTTTAATGAAAAAATATTTTGAGACAGTAAAAAGCAATGAACAATTAGAAAGAATCACTGAGAATTGGGGAAAAACAGGATATAATGTAATTAGAAAAGATAGTGAAAGTGTTACCTTAAGAAAACAAAATTTGGGTGATGTCCGAATCCATTTTATAATATTTTTATTTACTTGTGTACTTTTAGGAATTCCAAATATCATCTACGCTTTATACAGTTATTATATAGCAAGTACTGAATGGGAATTTAAAATCGATAAAATAAAAAACACTTCTTCAATTAGTATTAATGATATAAATCAATACACCAAAAAATCCAGAAACAATAAAGTACAAAACAATCCTAAAATAAATAAAGACAGTAATAATTCTTTTAAATGCTCTAATTGTGGAGGAATTGTTAATGAAAACACGATTTTCTGCAAATATTGTGGTAAAAACTTGAAAAATAATAAAAAGAATAAATCGTTTGGAACTAATAAAAAATCTATGAGTAATTTAAATAAGGCTCTTTTAGTTATATTGGTTATAATAATATTATCCTTTGGATTAATAGCTTTTAGCGTAACTAATATGAGTAGTAACAAATTCAATCTTCCAGAGGATGATTTCCAAAATTATAGTGTAGATAATAGTGATGATTATTCATTATCTGGTAGTAGTTCAAGTTCTTCAAGTGATATGGATAATGGTTATTATCTTGCAGATTCTTCTTTATCACAGTTTGATTCTGATAATGATGGTATGATTTCATGGAGTGAATGGGTTGCTTGGTGTGAATATGATGCAGTCACATATGGGTATGAATACACAGATTATGCAAGCAGTGATTTTTATAACTATGATTCCAATGGAGATGGTTATTTAAACAGAGAAGAACTAGCAAAATATTTAATCGGGCCTAAAGATAATTAAAATTTTAATATTTTTATATTTTTCTGCCTTAGCACTGGGTTTTTTGTTTAGGGTATTTCTTGCTTTTAGAATTAATTAAATAACTAATAAATGCACAAATAAAATGAGAAGATGGGAAGTAGATAATAAATTCTCGTGTCTTGAATTATAAAAACTATGATATTAGATTTAAGTAAATTATAATTATTTTTAACTATTGCTTTCTTCCCTGATTATTATTCATTGGTTTTATCTAGAACATTTATAAATCTATTTTTTTTTATTTTGAATGTAATTCTAGGAGATTACATATTTTATTGTTTGAATATTATTTTGCAGTAAGAACCTATAAATTTATTAGTTTTCATCTTTTTTATAGGATAAATTGAACCATTATTTTTAATAATATTCATTTGTTGAATTGATTCATTTAATTGTTCCCTTGCACATTTTTCTGCACGCCTTTTTTGATTTTTCGATTCTAATAAAATAAGCTCAATTTTTTCTTTTGTAGAAAATAAGATAAACCCATCAATATCTGTAATAGCATTATTATTATTCTTTGAAAATAGCATAATGGGTGTTAACCCAACAATTCCTTTTTTTCGACTACTTTTTTTATTCATTAATGTTTTTATGCACTCTAAAGTATTTTCATCACTTTTATTAAGTTTATTATCCTCTTCGAATACTTTTATCTTATTGTTAAAATCTTTTTTTCCATTAAAATATATCATTTTAGAATTTATATCGCTGAAAGAATCCCATTCATAGTGTATATTGTTTCTTGTAAATTCTGAAAATAAATTTAGTATTAAATCAGAAGAGGAAGAATCCATTGTTTGAGAAGAATGTATTTCTAAGAAGTTTTCAATTACAAATTTTTCCAAATGAGATTTTGAATTTTTATCATAATTTGCAGGGCTATTTAATTTTTTATATAAAGTTATCATATTATTAGTCAAATGAACTAATACTTTAACTTTGTTTATATCATTGAATATTAAATTTAAAGTAATAGACTTATTATTAATCGATTCTTGTATGCTTATTTTAATATCAGAAATGTTTTTCATGTTTTCAAAATTATCTTTAATAATGTCTTTGACATTTGTACTAATAGATTTATAAGGATAATAGTGATTTAACATGAAATTAAGGTTCAATGTTTTATTATATTTATTTTTTTGTTTTATGTTAAAATTATCCTCCTCTTTTAGGAAATTATAAAAATTATTAATTTTTAAAACTTTATTTTTTTCCATATTTTTTTTAACACCTTCTCTTTGTATAGTAAATTCTTTCATAGAGCTTTCAGTTTGGTATAAATTCAATTCAAGTAAATTACTAAAATCATCCAAAGTATTATTTAATTGACTCCCCTCTTGGAATAATTCATCTACATATTCTTCTACATTAATTATAAATTTTGAAATGTCAAAGACCATAGGGAATGTTGAGTAATGAGTATCTAAAAATAAATATGCTATCTTTCTTATTTTTTTGAAAATAAATTTTAATTTTTTTATTTTTTTATCTTTCTCTGTCTTAAATGGTTCTTTTTCCATATAATATTTTAATAATTCTAAAAGAATTAATAATAACTTCCTATCCTTTTTATTATTATCGTTGGCATAATTCTTTGCCGCATATTCCTTGATTAAATTAAAATAAATTAATAATTTATGGGTTTCATATCCTTTTTCTTTTTCGATTATATTTGAATATATTTTTCTCATATCTTTATTATTAAAATAATTAAGAACTTTTCTTTTCATTTTCTTATTTTGTTTTAAATATTCTAATATTCCCTTTTCAGAAGCAAAAGTTCCATATAAATGCCCTGAATTGAGTAAAAGTACCCATATTTGTATTATTTCTACACATGATATTTCAAATTTCTCTTCATTTATATTTATTTTGATATTTGTATTTATTCCCAATCCCATTTTTTTATCTTTTAATTTATTTATTAAATACAGTTGGAGTACTACATATTCCCATCTAGTATGATGAACTCCCTCTAATGATTTTCTTATAATTCCCAATTGGTCAATATTTTTTAATTTTTCAATGTAATTTTCTTTTTTTAAATACTCATAGCATTCTTTTGCATATTCTCCATATATGATGGCTTCAATTTTTCCTAATTGGGGTATATTGTATTTTATTTTGGCATGTTTTTTAATAGAATATTTTGAAGTTATTATTTTTTCAATGGAAAAATATGTTTCTTTTTCATTTTTAAATTTATTTAGTTCCCATACTTCTATTTTTAAATTTTTAAAATTTTTTTTCTTATCTTCTTGTTTGATTTCACTACTTAAAAAAATTAATTTTGTATTTTCCCAGTAAATTTCATTCTTTTCCAATTTATTTTCAAATTGAGTATTGTATAGCTTTAATACTTTTTCTTTTTGATAATTTATTTTATCTATATTTGTTTGTCCGATTTCAATAGATATTTTACTATCATAAATTACAATTATGAATGATTTTTTCTCTTTATTAAATAAGATTGACTTCTCTTCTTCTTTAATGCAATCCAATAAAACGATATTTCTTCCTAAAAAAACTTCTAAATTATTTTCAAATAAATTTTTTGTTGATTCAGATTCAAATTGATTTTTTTCCAAAATTTTTATATTATCAGAATTTTTTAGGAATAATTTCATATTACTATATAATGTCATTAATGTTAAAATATTTTCCTACTTTAATCATTAAAAATCCTGATTTTAAAATACATATAATAAAAAAATAGTTAGTTTAATATAAATCAATGTCAATCATATATAATTACAAAATTTTAATAGTTTATATATGCTTATTATTAAATAAACTATGAATTTTCAAATATTTTTTTGGGTTTAACATTATGTTCCTAAAATACTCCTTTTCGGAACAAAATTTTCCCTATTTTCAATATTTTTTGCTAATTTTACATATATGTCAAGTTTTATATTCCTAAATAAAAATATTTATATGTTATAAGGAACAATAGTAATATAGATTTTCAAAAAATATTATCCAAAAGGTGGAACAAAAATTATGATAAATTTAAACAAAGAAGAAGTATCATTATTTCTACATAAAGTAAAAGAAGACCCTAAACACTTTAACAAATATCTATTTTACAAATTACAATATTTTTATGGTAGAAGGAGCCAAGAAATAGCTATACTAAAAGTTAGTGATGTTAATTTTGATAAAAAGGAAATAAAGTTTGATTTAGCTAAGAAAAAACAAGATACAATATTAAACTTAACAATACCCGAAGAAATATCTAATGAAATAAAAAAGATAATTGAAGATAATAATAAAACAGAAAATGATTACATTTTTGTAGATAGTGAAAATAAAATTGATGGGTTTAAAAGAAATATGCGAACTTATTTAGAAAGAAATAGTAATAAAATAATAAAACAACAAACAAATAAAAATATTACTATAAATACGCATGATTTTCGCCGTTTAAGAGGACAACACTTGTATTTAGCTGGGAATGATTTAGAAATTATTCAAAGTTTATATGCACATAGTTCATTAGACCAAACAATAGAATACTTGCAAATTAAAGAAATTGAAGTTAATAAAATGTTAATGAATGATAGGGAATAATAGAAAAATTAAATAATAAAATTAGGAATGGTTATATTGGTGGTTTAATGAGTTCATCAAATAAAGTTTTTAGAGTATTTATAAGCAGTACCTTCAAAGATTTTAAAAATGAAAGAAATATGCTCCAAGAAAAAGTTTTTCCTCGTCTGAAAAGATTATGTAGTGAAAAAAATTTTGGATTTCAGGCTATAGATATGCGATGGGGTGTAAGAGATTCTGAAATTTCAGAACAAAAGACTGTTCAATTGTGTTTGGAAGAAATAGAACGATGCCAATCATCAAATATTAAGCCAAATTTCATTTCCTTGATTGGAAATAGGTATGGTTATAGGCCAGTACCATATGAAATACCTGAAGCGGAATATGGCAAAATATGCAATGAATTGACACAAGAGGAAGTAAATTTTTTAAATCAATGGTTTAGGCTTGATGAAAATTCTCTGCCAAATACTTATTTATTACAATCTCGAAATAATTTGAGTAATAATGAGTGGTGGGAGATAGAAGAAAAGATAAATTTGATTTTGAGAAAAAATATTTTTAATTTAGGTTTTGATAATAAAAATATTCAAAAGTATGTCATATCTACAACAGAACATGAAATAAATAAAGGCATATTTGATTCAGTAAATTCTAAAAATCATGTCCATGTTTTTATAAGAGAAATTGAAAACATAAATTCGCATGAAATGTGTGATGATTATTTTGATATTAAATCTGATGGAGAAATTGATTCAACTTCTGATGATTTATTAAAGAACTTGAAAAATAGAATATATGAATATTTACCAAATGAAAATATCCATAAATACTTTACTAAATTGAATAAGAATGGAATATCTGAAAATTATCTTAAAAAATTAGAGGAAGATGTATTCAAATACTTATCTGACATAATCATTAGTGAAATGGAAAAATATGAAAATATCCCTGAATTGGAAGAAGAGATATCAAATCAGAATGAATTCAGAAAAACAAAATGTAATAATTTTACTGGTAGATATAAAACAATTAAAAAAATAGAGGATTATATAAAAAACGGAAAAAAGAAACCTTTAATTATTTATGGGGATTCGGGTATTGGTAAAACATCTTTAATGGCATATACTTCAAAAAAATTTGAAATGGAGTATAAAGATGCAGAAATTATTTATAGGTCTATTGGTGCCACATATAAATCGTCAGAACTTAGCTCACTATTATATAGTTTATGTAATCAGATATCAAAATGTTATAATGATAATATAGATAATCTAAGTTTTGAGTATGATATGTTAGTTGAGACTTTCAGGAAAAAAATAAGATTAGCAACAAAAAAGAAACCTTTGATTATTTTATTAGATGGCTTAAATAATCTAGTAGATTTATATGACATTTTTCAATTAGGATGGATACCTCAAAAATTACCAAATAATGTTTCATTTATAGTTACTACGACATCACAAGAATATAATAGGTTTATGAAAGAATTTTTTACCGCAGCGGACTCTATTGAACTTAAAAATATGTCAGTTCCTGAATGTAATGATTTATTTGGGACTTTACTTGAAAAAGAATCTAGAACATTAACAAAGTATCAGAAAAAAGAAATTTTAAGTAAAATTAGGGAAAATTCTTCTCCTTTATTTGTTAATTTGGTTTTTGAAGAATCTAAACGATGGAAATCATACACTCCTAATGAAAAAATTATCATAGGAAACAATATAAAAAATATAATAGAAAACACATTTAATCAACTTTCAAAAAAAACTAAACATGGGCCAATATTAACTTCAAAAGTTTTATCATACATATATACATCTAAATATGGATTATCTGAAGATGAAATGTTGGGTATTTTATCAAAAGATTCAGAAGTTTTAGATGAAATCAAAAAAAGTTCTAAATACTTTTCTAATATTACTAGAGTTCCTTATATTCTTTGGTCAAAGCTTTATTTTGACTTAAAACCATATTTATCAAAAATAATGATAAATGAAACGACAATTTTGAGTTTTTTTCATGATAAAATTCGTGAAGTAGTAAATTATAAATATTTATGGGATTCGGAAAAAATAAATGAAATTCATTTAAATATCTCAGAATATTTTAAAATTCAACCATTAAATGCTAGAAATGTAGATGAATTAGCATATAATTTATATAATGCATCATTAGATGAACTGTATAATTCAATAAAAGATTTAAGTTTTCTATATGAATTGTCAATGGTCAATGAAGAAAATGTTATTTTTTACTGGAAAGAAATTGAAAATAATACAAATTATCGGGCAAAAAATACTTATGAAAAGTATCTCAATAATCCTTCAAAATATCCATTTGATAGTATTCGCCTACTTGCAAGATTTTTTGATAATAACTTAAACTTAAAAGAAAGTTATTCGTTATATGATTTTTTAATTAAAGAATCAAAGAAAAAGAAAATTTCTATTTTAAATTCGCTTTTAGGAGATTTAGGGAGAGTTTTATTGAATTTAGGAGAGTATAAAAAGACTTTAAACATATTAGATGAAAAAATTAAAATGGATTTAGATAAAAATAATAAAATAGAGCTAGGTTCAACTTTTTTAATGATAGGAAATGTTTATCAAAAGCAAGGGTTTTATGAAAAGGCAGAGGAATATTATAATAAAGCTGAAAAAATATTCCTAGAAGAAAAAAATTATTGGTGGATTCAAATAATTTTGGGAAATAAAGGACTTTTATTATCTTCTAAAGGAAAATTTGAAGAAGCTTCTGATTTTCATATAAAAGAAGAAGAAATATGTGAGAAATATGGTTATGACTATCATTTTGCAATTTCAAAATTAAACCAAGGACTTATATTTAAAGAACTAGGAAAATTTGAGGATGCAATTGAAATTTTTGATGATATTGAAAATAAATTTTTGGAATTAGGATTCAAAAAAGATTTAGCAATTACTTATATTAATAAGGCAAAAATTCTTCGAAAATGGGGAAATTTACTTTATGCGCTAGAATTGTTAGATAATGCATTAAACCTTTTAAACTCAACAAATATTGATAAAAAAGTTGATGCTTTGACTCAAAAAGGGCTTATTTATTCAGATATTAAATGTTATCATTGTTCGATAAAATTTCATAAAATGACTGAAAATATTTGTAGAAATTACGGTTTAATAATAAAATTAAATAACTCTTTATTAAATCAGGCAACCATATTTAGACATCAAAAGAAATATGATAAAGCTGAAAAAATTCATGAAGAGGTAAAAGAAAACATAAAGTATATTGATAGTGATAATGATAAAGCTTTGGCTTTATTCGAGTTAGGAAATCTTTATGGAGAAATTGGAAAATTAGATTCTGCAATAAAAGTCTTTGACCAAGCAAAAAGAATATTTGAGGATATTCCTAATTATAATGGTCAAGGAATTTGTTTAACAAATAAAGCAAGAGCTTATGAAAATAAATATAGGGAGAAGGGTGAAATTAATTATTTATATGAAGCACTAGAATTTTTGGATGAAGCTGAAAAAATGTTTATTAAAATAAATGATAATAAAAATTTAGAAATTTGTTTAGGTAATAAAAAAGCTATATCTCATCTTTTGATGTAGATAATGAAATTTTATAAGTAACTTATATAAATTTTATTTTATTTAAATATTTAAATTAAAAATACCTAATTTATATTCAAAAACCTTGATTTCTTTTTAAATTAAGAATAAAGGCAGGAAAATACTAACATGTGCTAATTTCTATGTTTCAATCCTTTATGAAAAATTATGTATAACACTAATTAATTTTATGAATGTTATATGATAGGAATTAAATAATTTTTATATATTAAATTTCTAAATATTTACAAAAACTTTTAATAGTATTAAATTAATACTTAAATTAAGAAAGAAAGAACGAAAGTAACTAATTAAGAAATTCGGCAAGAAATATCATGTTACTGTAGCTAAACCAGCTAACGGATTAACCTTAAAACATCATGCTGAAGAAATTCAAAGATTGAAAGAAATGAATGAATAATTTTTATAATCCTCTAAATATAAATTGTATAATAATTATAATTGTATAATAATTATAATATTATAATAATTATAATATTATAATAATTACGATATTAGTATATTAAACTTTTTAAAATTGTTATTTTCATATAATCCTAGAATTATATATTTTCTTAAATATGGAGGATATAAAAATGATGAGAGGTATAACTGTAAATAATAAGAATGAATTGGAGAGCACTGTGGATAAATATGTCATGAATGGTTATGAACTAGTTTTTATGAATAACCAAGAAGCACTAGTTAGAAAAAAACGATGGACTGCAGGTTGGATAATAGGGATAGCATTAGGTTTGTTATTTTTTCTTGTCATTGGGATTATTTTATTGGTAGTTAGGGCAGTTATGGATGTTGATTCAGTTCAAATTACTGTAGCTAAGTATAATACTAGTAATAATACAAATTATAATGCTAATGATAATAATATTAATAATATAAATAATAATGCTAATGGTAATAATAATAATAATAATAATCCTAAAGATGATTCAATTCTCAATAATGATTTAAAAACAAAATTTTGCACAAATTGTGGAGTAAAAATCCCCGAAGATTCAGATTTTTGCCCTAAATGTGGAGCAAATTTACAAGAACCAGAAATGGACAATAAAGAATCTTCTGACCTTAAATAATTATGTTATATTATTTATTTTAATTTTTTTTATATATTATATTTAAAAATTTTATAAAATTTTTAGGAAATAAATATTATTTTTCAAATTTTTAGCTAAAAATAATAAAAACTTCTTAATAGATACTTATTATGAAATTAAAAACAATATAATAAAAAAATAAAATAATAATTAAAATAATTAAAAATAAAATAAAATAAGAGATAATATAATTAAAAATAAAATAATATAATTAAAAATAAAATAAGAAATAATATAATAAAAAATAAAATAAAATAAGAATTTTACTTTATTCTTCTGGAATATTTACCACGAGATTATAATTACTATTTGTTATGTGAGGTTGTGCAAATTCATTGGCTAAAGCTTCTGCATAGATTTTTTCTTCATCATAACCACTTGAAGCTTTTGTCACATTTATCATATAAATATAATAACAATAATCCTGAACATTTTGTGAAACTATTGAATCATACAATGCTTTTTTAATGCTTGATTCAAGAGGAGTTAGCCCAATTACAAAAGCAACTTTTGCATCTGATTTAATATTTCCAAATGCTCCAATTATTTCTACTGTTCCTAAGTCATTAGAACCTAATAACTTTGAACTAACACTACTATTATTTAAATTTCCGCTCTGGTTAAATATTGGAAGATATTTATTAATACTACTTGAAATCGGTACATTTAATGATAGTGAGTTGGGAAGAACTTTATTTTTATTTATATAGTCTCCTACTTTAACTAATCCATACATAATGGTTTGATATTGTATGTTTCCATATTTAGAACTTACATAATTAGGGGATTGTTTATTATTTTCTATAAATGTAGATATTCTTTTACTAATATCATAATACTCTGTTTTTGTAAATATTCTATTTATTGAAGCACCGCTTGGACTAGAAGGATTTTTTATTCCATATTTTACAATTATGTCCCCATTTGATCCTCCATATTTACTACTTATTAATTTTGATATTAGATATAAATATTCCGGGATTGAGTATTTATAGTTGGATATTGTAACATAGTTTGGTAATTTTCCATTTTTTTCAACATAGCTTTTTATTGAAGAAGAAGCTACTAATATACTATTTTGAGATAATTTAGTAGGTTTTACGTTTTCTGAGTTGTTACCTGAATTATTTTGGATATTTGGATTTGTTTGAGTATATTTAGGCATTTTTTTATTAATACTATTAGTGTTTTTTATATTTAATGAAAGATATGATGGTAAACTATTATAAGAATAAGTATAAGCTAATATTCTAGAGAAACCATAAATAGCTGTCTGATATTGTACTTTTCCAAATGAACTAGATGCATATTTTGGAGCAGTATTATATTTATCAATATATGAAAAGATATTTGTTGCTAGGCTATAATATGCTTTTTTAGTTATTTTTTTATTAATTGAGTTTCCTGTTGGGGATGTCGGATCTTTAATTCCATATTTGGCTAAAATATCTGTTTTAATGTTTTTATATTTATAATTTATTGTTTTTGAGAGTAAATACATGAATTCTGGCATTGAATAATTGTAGTTTGAAATTGTTACATAATCAGGCAGTTTCCCATATTTTTCTGTATAAGTTTTAACATATTTAGCACTAATTAATATTTTTGATTGGGATAATGTTTTAGGGCCAGTTATTTGAGCTGTTTTATATTTTGTTTGAGTAATTTCTTTTGATTTATTCATGCTTTCTTTGTTATTAGCAATTAAACTAACTTCACCTGAGTCATTTACAAAATTTGCACTGTTTAAATTGGACTGATCTGAAATAGTATTTTTTTGAGTATCAGTACTACTTTCTGCAAAACTAAAACTACAGGTTAAAAAAACTATCATTGAAAATAATAAAATAATTCTAATATTTTTCATTAATATCTTTTTTATTAACATTTTATTTCCCCTTTTTCATGTTTATTTATTCTTAAATATTATACTTTATTTTTATCTGTTCTATATTTAGTATTTATTAAAATATAAATATTACTAATATTATTAATGAAATATTTTAATTTAAGGATTAATAATTAGATTTTAGTGTTTTTTATTTATTAATAATAAAATATTAATATATTAAGAAGTTGGAATTATAAAAAAGAATAAAATATACTATATAAAAAATTAGTTAATCTATAAAAAAATTTTTATTATTATATACTATGAATAAAAAAATAACTGTCTATTTTACATTATTCTTAAAAAATTATATCCTTTTTAGATTTATATCTTTTTTTAAAGTATACTTATACAAAATTAAAAGAGTTATAATTATTATTGGAACTAATATATCACTATATAATGCATAACCAGTATTTCCAATAGCCATATTTCCAGTTTGGAACATATTTGTAATATGTATATATGCATCTCCAAGATAAAAAATAGAAACCGCTGTTACAGTAGCTGTCCAAAAATTATCTCTTAATTTCAAACATAAAATACCCAAAATTCCATAAGATAAGTTTGCAATTCCAACTTCAAATTGAAATGGACTTCCAGTAGGCCAACCTATCATCTTAGCTATGGTATCCGCCATGAAAATATGCCCAAAAAAGGCAAATAATGATCCAAAACCAACCATTATTACTAAAAACCATAATAAAAATATTTCAAATATTCTATTTTTAGTTTTTTCTTTTTTACTTAAAAATAAATGTATTAAAGCCCCTAATATTGTTAAAATCCAAAAAATATAAATCATTTCCATAGAAATTCCCCTTTATACTTTATCTAATGGAATCTTTGTTTTATATTCTTTAAATATTTGTTGATTTTTAATTATTCTACTTTAATTTAAAATTAATAATGGAATATTAAGAGTATTGAGAGGATTATTCCAACTATTGAAATAGCTATTTGTATGTATCCATGTTTTTTAACAAATTTATCTTTGGATTGTATTAAATAGAATGGTAAAAAGATTCCTATAAAACTAAAAAAGCCATAATTATTAAATAAAATATTTAAGAGAATTCCTCCCCAACTAAATAATATTGTGATTATATAGCTAATTATTATTAATTTTTTATAGTTTAAAATAATGTCTTTTTCTTTTTTTTGGATTAAAGGCATTCCGCAATTAGAACAATAGTTGAAATTTTCTTGGTTTTCACAACCACAATATTTACATATTTTTACCATTTTTATCAAGGAATATATTGTTCATGATAATATAAAATACTTTTTAAAGTTTTTTTAAAGTTTTTTAAAGTTTTTTATTACAAAAGTTTATAGATTATAATAAGTTTATAGATTATAATAATATAATAAGTTTATAGATTATAATAATAATAATATAATAAGTTTTTGATAAGTGAATGTTAAATATTATAGGTACTTTTCCATGATTTACAATTAAAAAATTTAGATATTAGTAATTAGAAATATTATTAATATAAAAGTGGATATATAGTTATTCTTGCTTTTTTTTTAAAAAATAATTGGAAATAATAAAAATAATTCAAATCATTTTATTTTGAATCATAACTAATTGTGGCATCAATATTATCTCCAATTTTAAATTCTGTCATTTCTCCTTTTACTTTTAATTTTCCATCATTACCGAGGTGTAAAGTTTTTGCCCAAGTTCTTTCTTTTCTAGTTAACATTTGATAACATGTAATAAAGAATAATGGGATTAGATGGAATGAATAAATCCAATATCCAATAACATTAGTTAAAATACTAGGTATTGAAAAGTTGTCACGGTTTAATGAAATAATTACTCCTGGGAAAAAACCAATTGCAGAAATCAGTCCTATAATTAGAGGGGCATTCATTTCAATTATAAAATGATTTTGATAATAATATGAAAAAACATCGATTCCAAGAACAATAAATCCAATGAATATAAACAAATTTAGAATATAGAATGAAATGTGTTCTATAATACCAAATGTTCTTAGTAATGGAAGTTTTGATTTTAAGATATTAGGGGTGTCTATGAATAATGCTTCAAAGTTTCCAATAGCCCATCTTGCTCTTTGTCTAAATAATTGTTTCCAGGTTGGTACAGCTTCTTGATAAACACAGGTTTCTCCACAATACCTAATTTCAAAACCTTTTACCATCATTCGAATACTTAAATTCAAATCTTCAGTTATAGCAAATCCATCCCATCCTCCAAGAGCAGTAATTGCTTCTTTTTTAACAATTTGTCCATTTCCTCCTAAAAATCCAGCTTTACCTAAGATATCCTTCGCCCTAACAATATTCCCAAATAATCCAAATTCTATATTTTGCATTGCTGTGAGGAAATTTTCATCTTTATTATAAATTTTCACTCGTGATTGTACCCCTTTAACATTCTCATCATTTAAATAAGGCATGATTATACTTAAATAATCATCATCTACACGTGCATCAGCATCAAAAACAGCAATAACTTCTCCTTTAGCTATTCTTAATCCATCATTCAGTACATAGCTCTTTCCTTTACCTGATCTTGGAGGAACTCTTGTAATCACTTTTAAATTATCAAATTCCTCTTTAAGTCTACTCAAAACTTCTCCAGTTCTATCTTCTGAACCATCATTAATAACAATAAGTTCAAAATTCTTTTTGCCTTTATAATAATAGTTAACATTTGCAAGAGATCTAACACAATCTTCGATGGTATGTTCTTCATTATGTGCGGGAACCATCATTGTAACAAAAGGAGGTACTTCATAAGGAGTTACTTTTTCTTGTTTTAATAAATTTGCAAGAGCTAAAAATATCATTACACATGAAGGTATGAATAGTAACCATTGCATCCAAGTGAAATTAAAATATAAAAATGAGGTAATTATTAATGTGGAAGAGATTCCAATCATGGCTGCTACACATATTTTTTCGATTAAAAGCTCTTTATTTTTTCTTTTAACATCATTTTCTACTTTTTTAATTTTATTTAAGTCTTCAGCACATTTTTTAATTCCAAAATTAATAACATGTTCTAATTCTGTAGAATCATAAGGTTTTGAGATAAATCCAAAAGGATAAGTCATTATAGCATTTTCTATATTTTTTCCTGTTTCATCGTTGTCTAAATAAATTATTGGTATGTCTAAATATTCAATTTTTTTAGCAGTTTCCACACCATTCATATTTCCTTTTAGATTAATACCTATAAGGATCATATCTGGTTTATATTTTTTAGCTATTTTTATCGCATTTTTTCCAGTGTTAGTTGTATCAATAACATTATGCCCTATATTTTCAATCTTTTGCTTGATATCTAATGAAACAGATTCTTCTTCTACAATCAAAATATTTTTAGAATTTGAATCAATTTTTTGAGGTTTTTCACTTTTTTTGTTTTCTTTATTCCTATAATATCTTTCACTAGCTTTTAAATTTAATTTTTCTGCTGATTTTTTATCTGAATTATCCTCTTGTTTATCTTTTACTACACCCATAGCAAGATTTAATTTTTCTGTTTCAATTTTATGATTATTAATAGCTATTTCAATAGAATTATTAAGCTTTTTTGTATCTATTGGTTTGAAAATAAATCCTAATCCTGAATTTATTGTATCTACACTTAAATTTTTGATATTTTTATTATCAATTAAATCCTGTTTATCAGCTATAAATAACACTGGTAAATCTAATGCTGATAATTTTTGGGATACTTCGATACAATCAATATTTCCTTTAAGGTTAATATCAATTAAAATTAAATCTGGTCTTTTTTCTACAGCGATATCAATTCCCTCATCTCCTGTAGAAACAATTTTAAGTACTTTATAATCTATTGATTCTAATTTATTTTTTAAATCATTTGCAGTAAATTTATCATCTTCGACAATAAGAATGCTTTTACGCATTAATTTCCCCCCTTTATGTCGAATTATAAAATCATGATTATAATATTTTATATAATGTCATTTAACATGGTTAATTATGTATTTAGTTAATCAGGGTAGTTACATAGTGTAACCTAACTGATTTAGTTACATGGTCTAGTCTTAACGAGCTAAATTTACATTAACAGATCTATTCTGCAATTATTCAAGCTAAATAAATATCAAATAATATATAGTGTCCTATCAAGTTAAATAAAATATTAAATAATATTTAAAAGGATTGCTAAATAGCTATATGTAATAAAAAAAGAAAAAATATACAGGCTATCAATTAAATTATTAAAATTAGATTTTAATCAATAATTTCTAAGGCATTGATTATTTAGCATTAACATTAATATTCAAAAAATATAAATAGTATACTTTAATAAATAATATACTTTGTATAATTTGCATCAATGTTGTAAGTTATATATAATATTTTTTTTAGTGAAATAATTTATAAAATTTTATATTGCATGATTTTTATAATCATATATAAATATTTTATATAATATTTTTATTATATCAAATTTTCATTATTATATAATATTGTATGTTATAGTATATAATGTTTTGTATTTTTAGGACATTATAAAAATAATATATATTTGTCATGTTTTAATAATGAATTAATACATAAAAAATGAATGTTATGATATTACTATTAAATTTCTAAATTAAAAATTTAGATTTTTCTTTTTTTATTAAAATTCGTTATGAGGTTATATTTTATTAATAATTCTTATTAATCATTAGAAAACTTTAAAACAATTAAATATTATTTTATTATTTTTAAAAATTTTTAAAATCTCTTTAATACTTATTTTAAGATTTATAATTAATAAAATATCCTTTCATTAATATTTTAATATTTTTATCTCCATATTCTTAAATTTTATAGAGTTTTGAATGATTTATCTTATTATTAAGTTGATATACATATTGTTAATGTGTCTTATAACAATAATAGTGTATTTATATTATATTAATATTTTAAAGTGGATATATTATTATTTTATTTTAGTAGTTAATTTATAATGTACATATTTCTTGTAATATTATTCACATTTATCTTAACTTATTTGCCCTCAAATTTGAAACCTTTTTAATTTGTTTTTTTTAATTTAAAACGGTTTTAACGACCTTGTTTTTAAATTTTATGCCCAAACATTTATATATATGATTGTTCAATATTACTTTCTCTAGAAATTAGCTTTTATAAGAAAAATTTCTAGATATCGGAGGCGGAAAATATTAATTTAAATAAAATACATTACGCAGTATTTATTATCTGTGTAGCATTCTCTATAGTAGCAGTTTCAGCTACCCAAGAAATGCCAAATACTAAAAATGAATTATCTAACAATACTGGTGGGGGTTCAAAAAATCCTGAAATTACTAACAATAATCAAAAATCCAATAAAGATTCAAATAGTTCTAATAATTCAATAAAATCTTCAAATTATTATAAATCTTTAAAGAATACAATAACTATTACTTCATTACCAAGTGCTAGTGGGACTGGATTACCTTATGTTTGGACTACAAATACTTGGAAAAACTATTGTCCTTTGTGTGGAAAATATGGAGGGCTATTGATTAATCCAAAAGGAGTTTATGAGAAAGAAATTACTTGTAAATACTGTGATGCAGATTATTGTGGAAGTTCTGGTAAAGATAAAGCATATGGATCCAGAGCTACATTAATAAGAGCATAATTAATAAAAAAGTATAATTAAAATATATTTTTGGTACCTATTAATTTGAGATTATTTATTGATTTATTAATGAATTAATATTTCTCAAATTAATTTGAACTACTTTCTTATTATTTTCTATTTATTTTTATTTTATTATTTTATTTAGGCTGAGTTATTAGGAAATGAATATTTTAATGAATTTCTAATATTTTTTATAAAATTCTTTATAAGTATATCTCTTATATAAAAATAGATTTTTTTGGGATAATATATAAAATTATTAACACTTCATAAAATTATTAACACTTCTATGTTCATTTAATGAAAAATATAATAAATGAAAGATGTGATAACAAAAAAACATTATTTTTTTATAGTATTTATGAAAAAAATACTCTTTTAATTAAATAAAAATTGGAAAATTAAAAAAATTTGATTATATTTTTAGTATAAATATGAAAAGCTACGTGCTTTAACATAATTTACATTACCATTTTTTATTAAGATTTTTACATTTCCTTTTTTATCGATAGTTGAAGAATAATTTTTTCCTTTAAACCACATTCCAAAATTATTCAGTTTTTGTGATTTGATTTTTTTAACTACTTTTGCAGTATATTTTGTGTATCCATTCCAGTAACGGTATCTCTCATTTGTTATTTTCTGATTTTTTATAGTTTTTGAATATGTTTTTTTACCATTTTTATAAAATCTTAATGTTTGTTTGTATGATTTAGGGTATTTTTTAACTATATCTTTATGTTTGTCTGTTGGATTTGTTTTGTAATGATAGTCTAATGTCAATGAATTAGATTTAATGGTATCTTTATATGCAATACCAGCATATTCATATTTATAAGTTATAGCAGATACTGTTGGAGCGATGCATAGTCCCAATACAAGAGCTCCTAACAAAAATATAATATATTTTTTTTTCATTTTATCCCCCCAATATTAACATATAATAATTTATATTTAATGTTATGTATATTATATATATATATTATTAATTTTTTGCTTTGTTTTATATAAATATTTCTTCTATACTTATTTTATATTTTATTTCAATACTATACATATATATTTAAAATCATTTATTAAAAAACCATATAATGCTATAATATCTTTTAATTATTATAATTTTAGTTAAAATAACTAAAAACAAAAATAAATAGGGTTCATAGATAAATTAATTAAGTAAAAATGGTAAATATTTGAATAAATGGATTAAGTAAATAAAAAACATAAATGTATAAAAAAAGTAAAAAGGATAAAATAATAAAAATTATCCTTGAAAAAATTTAATTTTAGACTTTGTTTCACTTTCTTCTTTTTAAAATTCCCAAACTGCTTATTAAAATTAATAAAATTGCTATAATGGGGGTTCCTGTTTTTTTCATAGATGCATAAGCATCTGGATTGTTTTTTGTTTTTACATTATTTTTATTTTTTGTTAATTTAATGACATCATATTTTTCAGAAGAAAGATAATTATCATCACCATTAAAACGAGCTAAAAATTTAAATATTGTATTAGTAGAATCAATATTTCTAATTTTATAATTTAATGTGGCTATTCCATTAGAATCTGTAATTAAATTGAATTTTTCATTACCAATTATAAAAGTCACATATTTTCCTTTTAATGGTTTTTTGTTTTTGTCAGTCAATTTTAGTTTAAATATTAATTTTAATTGTTTTTTAATAACACTAACTATGGTAATATATGTTTTTCCTTTTCCAGGAGTCATAATATAGTTGGATATTTGGCCATCTGCTTTAGAAGTTAGGTATACTGGTTTTGTTGAATTAATAATGAATTTTATGTCATTATTAGAAGTTTCTATATTATTCAAATCTATTTTGTTTATGGAAGTGTAAACACTAAATTTTGCTAATTTATCTATTCCATAAGGAGTATTTGTATTATTTAATACCATGGTATGGAATTTAGCAATATCTCCAACAGTTAAATTAACTTCGAATGGAATAAATTTTAATATATAATGATTTTTAGTAATTATATTGGTCTTATTCTCAATATCATTAACTCCCCACCAATTAAAATCTGCAGTATTATTGTTGGTTGTAGTATTTTCTGATAAAATAATTAAACCTCTATAAAATGAAATGATTCGGTTGAATGAAATATTAACATTACTTATGCTTTTGTTAAGAATTTCATCAGAAATTCTATTTTCAGTATCACTGCTAACATCTATTTGAATACCGTTTCCTATACTATTTATAAGATTATTTCCAATAATCATCACATTTTTTATATTCCTGGCACTGTGTATGTTTAAAATATTTTCTGTACTATTGCCAGATATATTATTATTTTTAATAGACAGATTATTAATGTTTTCAATACCTTCTATTATAATTATGCCATAATTAAATGAGATGTTATTGTCATAAACACTAAATTTATTTAAATCTTCATAAGCGTGGAAGTTTTCAAATAAAACTGTTGTATTAATTTTATTATTATATAATGAACAGTTGTATTGGTTATTGCTCTGTAAATATAATGTTAATGATTCTAAAAACATTTTATTATTGAATATTGAGCTATCTACTATTTTTTCTGTAGCTGAAATTAAGAAATTACTATTCCCTGATTTTATTGTGTTATTATACATTAAATTTTGGCTTATATTTATACTGAGCATATATATTCCAAATTCATCTATGGAATTTATGATATTGTTGTTTATAATAGTTTTATTTATATTTTGAGTTGTATATATCTGAAAAAACGTTCTTTTAGCATTAATTTTATTATTGGATATGCTAGAATTATATAGGTTGTTATTAGATTGGATATATATGCTCGAATAATCACTATTTATGTAATTATTAATTACATTGTTATTTACTCCTATTTCGGTTCCATTTAAATTTATAATGTTCATTTTAGCATTTATTATATTATTAGATAAATTAAAATATTTTAAAATAGCTGTGTTTTGATTTATTATTATATTTTCTAATGAACTAAAATTATTGTTTTTTATATTAAAATTAGCTATATTTTCGAAACCATTTATATTCATACTTGTATTAAATGAATTTATTTCATTGTTAGAAATTGTAATGTTGGTTATATTATTTAAATTGGAGTTAATTTCATAATTTTCTGTAACATAAAAAATATTATTGATAATATTCACATTATTTGCATTTTCGCCGTTTATATTGATATAACCATTCTTAGAGTTAATTTTATTGTTAATAACATTCCCATTATTCAAATTTCGGCTGTTAAATTTATTATTAAACCCTTCAATTGTATTAATAGTATTGTTTTGGATATAACTGTCATATAAATTGTCCCATCCATTTAAATCTATATATCCAGAATAGATATCAAATTTATTATTGTAAATATTTCCTTTAATTAAATTAGCACCATTAACATCAATAGCAAATATGTCTGTTGTATCAACTGTATTATCATTAAAATAAGGGCTGATAAGATCTTCACTACCATAGAAGTTAATGAAACCAGAATCTACATGAATGTTATTATGGGAAATTATATTATTTATTGAGTGCTGTGAATAGATATTCATTGTTAATATATTGTTATTAAAATTATTATTTGATATTGTTGTATTATTAACTATTCCTTGACTTCCTAGGACCAAAATTTGTGCTATTGATTCATTATTATTAAAATTATTATTGGTTATTGCTATATTTTCAGTATCTTTGCTTGAGTATACAAGTATTTTTTGGAGTTCTCCTCCTTTAAATTTGTTATTGTTGATTTTAACATCTTTTGTACTATTATTTGAAGATTCAATTAATATGGTTTCCGAATCATCCACACCATCTGATTCTAATTCATTATTACTAATTTGAATATTTTCTATATGACTACTACTGCTATTAATATTATCATTTGTTTCTGCAGCTATTTCTATAGTTTCTCTTGTAGTGTTAATTTTATTGTTTTCAATATTTGTATTGTTGATGATTGCATTTCCTGAGTTTTTTGTATTATTGATTATTATTCCATGTGTGGAATTTGTTATATTATTATTTATAATAGTTAAATTTCCTTCGGTAGAGTTTATTGGTGTTTCATAATTTTTAATGTTGAAACCATCTATTTTAACCCCTGTTGAATTAATATTGAATAGATTATTTTTCCCATCTCCAATAAATGTTACTATTCCATTACTTATGATATTTATTGCTCTAGTTATATTAAGGTTTAATATGTAGTTATAATCTCCAGAATCAAATATAATTGTATCATCTGCTGTGTTATCTATGATATTTTGTATATCTGATATATTTGTATTATTATTAACATTAGCTCCGCTCACAGAATTCATGAAAATAGATACTCCTATCAATAATATTAATATATAAATAATTCTTTTGATTTTTTCACCTCCACTGTAATTATTAAATATTATATATTTTACCTAAAATTATAATGGCATATAATTACTTATCAACCTTGATAATTAAATATATGCTAATTTTAATTGTTTTTAATGAATATATAACTTTTTCTATATAATATTCAATGTTAATTTCAAATAGTATTTTATTCTTAGCTCTATTTTAATAATTTTAAAATTTCTATTGTTTAATCTAAAAACTCTATTGTCCTAATATAAAAATTATATAATCTAAAAAATTTATTCTTATAATCTGTAAACCAAGTAATTTAAAAAATTATTTTTATAATTTTAAAAATATACCTTAAAAATGAAACTTTAATAAAATCTTTGAAATTAATAAAAAATTATTAAAGTTCACCAAAAACAAATAAAACAAATATTTTTATCTTTTTCTAGGATTAAACTAATTTAAAAACGTAAATTATATAAAATAATTTTTTATTGTGGGGGTGTTTAAAATAAACTATATATAAAATTATATTGTAAAATATTAATATGTTTAAAAATTTTATTTATATAAAATAAAAGTATTATAAAATCAGTTCTTATTTATAAAATAAAAAAATTATATTAGATTAGGGGATAATATTAAATTTTTATAAAAATATGTCATTTTAAACGAGATTGTATAAAAATTAAGAAATATACAAGTCCACAATAAGGAGGTATGAAAATTGAAACAACCATACTTATTATTGGGATTATTATGAAAGTTTTTTTACTTTTAGAGATTGTTTTAATTTCATCTTTAGAGATATTTGGAATTAATAAATCATTTTTCACTAGATGATTCCACTTACTGAAATTTATTATTCCAATAGCTAATAAATTTAAGTTAAAAGGAATTGTTCCTATTGTAAAATCTCCATAACTTGTAAATATTGAAGTTGTTAATGGTATACTAACAATAGCTATTAATTCATATATGCTGAGCCATAAATAACTACTATTAATATTATTTATATATTTAAATTGGGCATGAGAATTTAACCATAATATACTTATTATCAAAAAACTTATTATAAAACTTATATATTCTGGAATTATATTTATTAAATATTTCATGACCTGTGTTTGTGTTATAACTCCCAAATCTGAAGGTTGAGTTACTCCGAGGATTAATATTGTCATAGCAATAGCAAATATGCCATCCATTAATGCTGAAAGTCTTTTTTTACTTAATCTTGAATCAGCAACATCCATTAAATCATTTCCTCGTTTAAATGTGTTTATTTATATATTTAATTCTTCATGTTTATAATATATTTTAATATCCTTATTTTTAAATATATTAAAAATAAATAAATCATTTATATGATTATATAGTATATTAAGAATATTAAATTAATATATATTTTTATTGATATATTATTTTCAAATAATTTAATAATTTTTATTATATTTTAATTTAATAATTTAATTTAATAATTTAATCTAATAATTTAATCTAATAACTTAACTTTATTAATTTAATTTAGTATATAAGAATATTAATCTAATTTAATAATAATTTAATTTTAATAATTTAAAAGTTAAAATTTATTTTATTAATAAACTATTTTTAAAAGAACAATTTTTAAAAGATTTTCATGAAAAATTTTAAACTTTTTTTAAACTTTTTTTTTAAATTATTTTGCGTATTAGGACAGATGTATTATTTATATTCCCTGTCGGCAGTATCATTACTTCTTTATGGAAACCTCTTGTTTCTTTTTCTGTTACTGGGGAATATAATATTGCCCTCATACCAGTATAGGTTCTGTATAAAACAGGAGTTTTTTCATTGACTATTTCCCAAATATTTGCAAAAACTCTTTCTTTTGGTTCAGCAAGAGCTGCAACCATAATAATATCATAATCAATTTCTTTGATTGTTTTCTCATCACCAACAAGTATCTCAATATCTTTTTTAATATTCAACTTTTTTAATACTTCTTTAGAAAGCTTTGCTGTTTCTTCATCTACTTCAATTCCAATACATTTTGATTTAAAAATTTTATTGAACATTATAAGTGTTAATGGTAATGGCCCACTCCCAATAAAAACTATCTTTTTATTTTCATCAAATCTTACAAGTTGACTTTCATTTTTAATTAAACCTTCATATCTATCGAAGAATTTAAATGATTCAAGAATCTTTTTGGGGTTTTCTGATTTTAATATCCTTTTTGCGTTTTCAGTTTCTAATCTTGCTCCAATATAAACATAAAATTTTCTTATAAGTTGCAATGCTTTATTCATTTTTGGATCATCTAAAATATGTTTTGCTGAATCAAAATCTATTATATTATCATGGGCTATTATCTCGACTTCATCTAGTAATTTTAAGATATTTTCTAATTCTACATGATCAAGTTCACAATCCCCATATTTTTCAATATCTCCATATTCTTCCAATGCATTAGCTATTTCTTCTATTTTTCCCCAATATTTATAGCAACTCATTTTTTCATTTCCTTTAGATTGATTAAAATTATTTTTTGTTTTTAAGGTGAGGTTTATTATTAATCTTTTTTTGTCTAATTTATAATTTTTCAATTAATTCTTTAGATTTATTCTATTTTTATATTTATTCTATTTTTAGATTTATTCTATTTTTAGTTTTATTTTATTTTTAAATCTATTTTATTTTTAGGTTTATTTTATTTTTATTAATATTTCAATATGATATATTTAATAATAAATTATATATAATTTAACTAGATAATATATTTGTAATTTTAAAATAAACTTCTTAAGTATTACTATTCTCTCTTTTTAAGTCTGAAATGTAATACTTTTTGATATAATGGATTTAAGTATTATTTAATTGAATATAACTCTATAAAAAGTAATACTTTTTGAATGTTTTAACTTTAAAAATTTTTATATAATATTTTTAATTTACTTAATTTATTTAAAGTAAACATTAATGGATATTATTATTTTAAAAAAGATTAATTATATTTAATAAATTATATTCTTGTGATAATTGTCTTTATTGGGGGAGGTAAGATTTTGAAATATGAAATTAAAGCTTTGGAGAATTATGGAGAATTTCCATCTGAAACTAAAAAATTTCTTTTTAAAATGATTAAGAAAGAATATGGGTATGGTTATATTCCAGAATATCATGAAGATATAAAAAATTTAGAAGAGATCTATCTTGATAATAAAAGGAACAATTTTTTTATTGCAATAGATAATAATGAGAATATTGTTGGTACTGTTGCTATTCGCGAATATGATAGGAATTTTGAACAATTCGTGGATATTTATTCTAAAGATTCAACGGCAAGCATATGGAGAGTATTTGTAGATGTAAATTTCCGAAGATTAGGTATAGCTTCTGCTCTTGTTAATAAAGCAGAAGAATTCTCAAGAAATAATTATTATCAAAAGTTATATCTCCATACTCATAAAAATGTTGATGGAGCATTAGATTTTTGGAAATCTTTAGGATATAATATTACTTTTGATACAAATAATGAACTTAAAACTGTACATATGGAAAAAAGTATTAATAATGTTATTTATGATATTAGAAACAGTCTTAAAGGACCAATAGCTTATATTTAGCTTAATCTTCTTTTTTTATTTTCATTGATTGAAATATTTTAATATATTTATAATTTTAATTAATAATATTTAAAATGTAATACTTCTTGATTTTAATTTATAATATTTGATATTTTCTAATTTTAATATATAATATTTAATATTTTCTGATTTTAATTTATAATATTTAAAATAATGAAGAATATTCTTATAAAGAATTATTCTTCATCTAACTCTATTCCTAGCTTCCCTAAGGATCTTCCAATTACTATTGTAACAATTACTGCTATTATTGTAACTATAACTGCATATATCACTAATCCTAAAGTAGCTGAACCTGCTTTTAAAAATTCATTAATAACTGCTTGTATAGCACCATTCCATGCTAAACCTGCAATGAATGCAAATGCAGTTGTCATCAATGTTGCTAATGTTTTCAATGTTTGAACTTTCATATTATCTCCCATATTTATCACCAATTATTATATTATTCATCTAATATTAATTAATATTTCTATTTCATTCTTTAAGCATTGTCTCAATATTATATTAAAATATTCATGAATTTTATATAGGATCATATGAATTTGATTGATAATTTTTATTTTTTAATTAATATCTCAGAATTTTAAAATTTCGAATTTTGGATTTCGAATTTTTCATTTTGCTTTAGTTGTACAAAAATTTTATATAACACGTGTTATAATATTATTATTTATCATTTTGCTGTAAATTATTTTCATGAAATATCTGTAATTATTTATTAAAAGCATTTAATTCTAATTATAAATTAAAATAATTTATTTCTACAGCTAATGATTATAGGAGGAAGAAAAAACAATTTATACCAATATCAAAGATCATTTAACTTTCTATCTTCCTTCTTACATATTATTTTTATATATTTTTTATTCATTTTCATATTTTTTCATATTTTTTCATATTTTTTTATATTTTTTAATATATATTTAATGGGCATCATTTTGAATCTTTTTTATTATTTTATAATTTTCTATAATTATTTTTTAATTATTTCCACCTTGATATTATTTTTAATATTGTATTTAGGAAAATATAATTGATAAAACTGAAAATTTTCTTTTTGACTTTTAATGTTATTGGACATAAATCGTTATGTTTATATATTCATATCGTAAATATTATTAATTACTAATAGAGGTGATATGATGACTGTTAAAATTGATTCTGAAAAATGTGGAAACATAAGCAACTGTCCTGGTGATGGTCTATGTATAAAAATATGTGAACAACAAGCTTTAATTGATGATAATGGTAGTTTAAAAGTTATTGATGAAAATTGCGATGACTGTGATCTTTGTATCGCAAATTGTCCTAATCAAGCTATTAGCAAAGCATAATGGTGATATAATGGCTTCAACTCAGCGTGAAGGGCAGGATAATAGGGAGATTATCCATCATAATGATATTTGTGTGGGTTGTGGTATATGTTCTGATATATGTCCTACTTCTGCTTTAAATCTTGGTCCAATACTACCTATAGCTAGAGGGATAGTTGATATGGATTATATAAGAATGGATGAACACAAATGTGTTGTTTGTGGTTTATGTTCATTTGCCTGTCCTTTTAATGCAATGGAATTTAAAATTAATGGCAATGTTGCAAAAAATCTAAATGAATATCCAAAATGGGATCATGGAACAAATATTGATAAAGAAGATTGTATTCTTTGTGGTAAATGTGAGATATATTGTCCAAGAGATGCTATTCTTGTAAAAAGAGAACTACCTAAAATAAAAAATCTTGTATCTGGTGAGATAAAAACTGATGTTGATAAATGTATAACTTGCCATATTTGTGAGGAAATGTGTCCTGCTGATGCTATAACAATAAAAACTACTTCAAATTCTACTATGGGACGTTTTGAAGCTTCAAATATTGAAATTGATCCTGAAAAATGTATGTATTGTAAAATTTGTCAAAAAGTTTGTCCAGAAGATGCAATTAAAGCAATATGTACTACTTGTATGGACAGCGAAAATATCCCTGAAGTTGAAATTACTGGTGATGTGGTATTGGATGAAATTTCTTGTATAAATTGTAGTTGGTGTGAGAAAATATGTCCTTCTGATGCAGCACATACAATAAAACCATTTAAAGGAGAAGTATTGCTTCAAGAAAATGAAGAAGAAGAAAAAGTTTGTACTGGCGAAGCATGCCATGCATGTTTGGATGTTTGTCCTTGTAATGCAATAACATTAACTGATAATCACATGACAGTAAATAGTGATGTTTGTGTATTGTGTGGAGCATGTGAAAAAGCATGTCCTCAGAAAATATTGTCCGTAGATAGAAATAGTATGGAATTGTCTAATATAAAGTCTAAATCATGGCAAAACATTCTTGGAAGTTTAATTGAATAATTATGTTTATTTTTAATTTTAAATCTTTTAATATTTAAAAATTAAAAGAATATTATTAATCTTTAAATTTATTCATATTTTATTCTTTTTTTTATTCTTTTTTATTTATATTTTATTTTTTTTCTTATTCTTTTTTTCTTTTTCTTTATTATTTATCCTATTATTTTATATTCTTTTAATTATTTTTTAAATTTTTATTTTAAATTATTTTAATGGAATATGAATTTCCTTATGATAAATATTTCACATTGATTATTTTTAAAATATTCCTATACCTTCTAATAATATTTTAAATCCTAATAAAACTAATACTATTCCTCCAATAATTTCGAATTTATTGCCAAAGAAGTGTCCAATTTTTTGCCCAATTATTATTCCAATTTCTGATAATATAAATGAAACTATCCCTATGAATAATATTGGAATAATTATTGGTGTTTTTAAAATAGCAAAAGTAACTCCAACTGCAAATGCATCTATACTTGTAGCTATTGCTAATAATGTCAATTCTTTAAAAGAAAACTTATCTTTAGAAATTTTTGTGTAAATCTTGTTTTCATTTTCATTAATATTTTTATTAATATTTTCATTAGTATTTTCATTAATATTTTTATTAATATTTTCATTAGTATTTTTATTAGTATTTTCTTTAATATCTTCTTCATCTTCTTTTAAACTATCATAAATCATTTTAAGGCCAATAAATAGTAGAAGTAAAAAAGCTATCCAAGGTGTAATTGATGTCACAAATTGTTCTAACTGGCTACCTGAAATATATCCTAATAATGGCATCAATGCCTGAAATCCTCCAAAAAATATTCCAAACCATAAAATCTGCATCTTTGTTATATTTTTTAATGTAAATCCTTTAGTAATCGATACACTAAATGCATCCATAGCTAAAGCTATTGAAATTATGATTATTGTTATAATGTCCATTTCATGCTCCTAATTTTAATATATTTCGAAATATTTTAAAAAATATCTAAAGTGACTTTTTTATCACTTTTCAACTCTTTTGGAGGCTTAACTGCTTTAAATTCTATTCCTTCTTCTTCAAGAAGCTCTTTAGCATCTTCATTGATATCTGGTGCTACAAGTAATCCTCTAATCTTCTTTTTTTCTGTCTCAATCTCTTTTAAATAAGCATTATCACTTTCTTCAAAATCTTTGACATATCTTCTTATTTGTTTCACTGCATTTATGCCTGCTTTACGACATTTTAATTCAACTACAACAGTATTTCCGTCATTATCTTTCCCTAATATATCTATAAATCCATGTTCTGTATTATATTCTCTAGCTGTTGGAGTAAAACCTGGTTCAATAATATGGGGATGTTCCATTATCATATCTCCCATATCTTTTTCATAACCTGCTAATTCTAATTCTTGGTAATCTTCTGCTAATGCAAAACTTGCGAAATGAACTTTTTCTATTTCTACTTCAAGTTTTTCTTTCGGTGTTCTTCTATGGCTCTCTAGAAACAAGTTATTTTCTTTTATCAATGCTCTTGGTCTTGATTTTGGAGGTTGCCAATTAACTGGGTCTACTTTTCTTTCTTGATGAACAAGAAACGACCCATCTGGTTTTAACATTACAAAACGCTCACCCCAGTCTAATTGGCTTAGTGCTCTTCCTTCATATAATACTTTGCAGTATGCGAATATGTTTATAACTGCTTTTTTACGTATACCACTATCAATAAGGTCATATGTTTCTTCGATATTAGGATCTTTCAATAATTTGTATTTCATCATATCACAATTGATTAGTAAAAGTTTAAATATAGATATTTAGATATACCTTGAGCTACAATATTTATATTATATAATATAATATTTTCTAGATTTAATTATTATGATTCATATATAATTATTATAATTAATTTTTATAAATAATTAAATTTATAAATAATTAAATTTTATAATTTCTAAAAACTATTTTTTTTATGAATTATGGTTTTTTTTATTAATAAAAATATTATTTTTGGGCGATTTTATGGTTTATAGGATTGAAATAGAAAGGGACTTATGTATAAATTGTGGTAACTGTGTTGATGAATGTGAAGAAATGTTTGAGATGGTTGATGATATGTCTGTTCTAATTTCTGGGGAAATTAATAGTGATAATTTATCTATTAAGGAATATGAAGATATTTCTTGTGGATTAGATGCTGCTGAAATGTGTCCTGTCGAATGTATAACTGTATATGAAGATGATATAGCTATAAATTAATATAAATTTTAGATTTATGCTTTTTAAATCTATATATTTAGACTTTATAAGTTTTTGATTTTATTTATTTTGGATTTATGGATTTTATTTTTATATTTGGGCTTTATATTTCTAATTTTATATATTTGGCTTTATATTTTTTAGATTTGTATTTTTTAGGTGATTTTTATTAGTTTTGAAAATAATAATTATGAGATAAATGAGGATGAATTTTATCCAGAGTACTTTGAACTTAAATCTTTTGATTTTTCATCTGGAGAAAGATTGGAGAATCTTATGGTTGAGTACTATACCATAGGAACTCCAATTAAAGATGATGAAGGGCATATAACAAATGCAGTTATATTTCTTCATGGTTGGGGAGGAGATTGTGGCTCTGTACGAAGAATAAAAGATATAATAGGATTAAAAAAGCCTCTAGATACTAAAAAATTTTTTATAATATCTATAACAACATTAGGTTCTCCAAATTCTGCAAGTCCTTCTACAACAAATCTTGGTAATAAATTTCCAGAATATTCTATTGAAGATATGGTTAAATTTCATATAGATTTCTTAGAATCTAAATTTAAAATTGAACATGTAAAAGGCATTATTGGAAATTCTATGGGGGGATTTGAAGCTTTGAAATGGGGAGCTAAATATCCAAAATATATGGATTTTTTAATATCATTAGTAAGTACATATAAAGTAGCTGGACATAATTATGCTCTTTTTAAATTTATGAATCATATTATTGAAAATGATAAGGATTTCAATGGAGGAAATTATTTAAATCCTCCTAAAAATGCTTTAGCATTGGCTAATGAGTCAATGTATACTTTTGGACTTTCAACTGATTATTATTATAATTTGAAAAATAGTGAAATTGATATCTACATGGAAGAAATGAGAGAAGAAGCTATTAATGAATGGGATGCAAATGATACTGTTTATAGGAATAATGCGTCCACTTCTTATAACATTGAAGATATAATTTCAAATATTGAAGCTAAAACACTAATAGTGGCTATAAACCAAGATCAATATTTCCCTCCTAAACTAGATGGGATACCAATGTCTAAAAAAATTAATAATTCTGAAATTATTGTATATGACTCAGTTATGGGTCATATTGGAACACATGAAATAATAAAAATAGAAAAAGAATTAGAGAATTTTTTAAAGATATTTAAGTAATTTATTAATATTTTTGTTTATAATATCTTTGTTTATAATTAAAGATTATTCTTAGAAATTAACATCCTATTTTAAAACTTTTATCATAATGTTTATATAATTTTTTTTATAAATTGTCATTGGGATGAAAAAATGGAAGTAAAAGTAAAAAATTATGGCTTAGCTGAAAAATTAAATGAAGATGATAAAGAAATGGCTTTTGTAAATTATGAGATTTCAGGGCTTGATTTAGACTCAATAAATTTTTTAAAAGAGAAATTGGAGGGGGAAATTAAAGTTGAAGGTAGTGATTTATTTATAAAAATTTTTTATGATGAAGATATGTCTCCATTTCATAGTGAGGAATCAAAATTAAAAATCGAGGATTTTATTGCTAGGGAAGAAATAGAAATGAAGTTTTTTATTTCTAGCTTTTTAGAAGACAAAGAATAGTTTAACCTTAAGATTATTATTTATTCTTTTTTCAACAGTCTATTTAGTCATGTTGTATTAAAACAATGTTAGAACCATTTGGATCTTTGAATAATGCCATGGATCCAACAGAAATTTTTCTAGGTTCAATTATAAACTTAACTCCTTTGGATTTAAGTTCTTTAACTTCAGAATCTAAATTTTCAACATCTATCCCTATGGAAAATAGCCCAATTTCATTTTCTTCATTTTTAATTAGTTCTAAAATTGTCTCTCCTTCGCCCTTCAATAAAGTTATAGTTGCTTCTGGAAGTTTGAATTGGCTATCTACTTTAAAACCCATTAATTCTGTATAAAATTTAATTGATTCCTCCATGTTTTTAACTATCATGGTACTATATTTAATTTTCATTTTATCTCCTCTATATTATTTAAATTCTTTTTATACTATTTATATAGTTTGAATTGTTTTAATATTTAATAATTTATTTTTATTTTTATTTTCAAGAGATTTCTAAACTAATATCTAATCCAATATCTAAACTTTTTGCAGAATGAGTTAAAGATCCTATTGAAATTATATCTACTCCTGTTTTAGCGAATTCAATTATATTTTCAGAATTTATTCCTCCCGAAATTTCAATTAGGATATTTTCTCTAAGATTAAAATCATTTAAAATTTCTAAAGTTTCTTTAATAGATTCAGGGTCCATATTATCTAACATTATGATGTCAGCACCATTTTTTGAGGCAATAGCTGCATCTTTACTGTTTTCAACTTCTATCTCTATCTTTTTTGTAAAACTAACAGTTTCTTTTGCTTTCTGTATTGCTTTAGAAACAGAACCTAAAACTGCAATATGATTATCTTTGATTAAAATCATATCATCTAAACAAAATCTATGGCTGTCTCCCCCTCCAATAGTAATTGCTAAATTATCAAATTTAGCTAATCCTGGAGCTGTTTTTCTAGTTCCTGCAATTTTTAGATTTGGAGCAATATTATTAATTTTATCAATAATTTCTCTCGTATTTGTGGCTATACCACTCATTCTCATAAGAATATTTAATGCAACTCTTTCAAGAACTAAAATATCTTTAGCTTTCCCCATTATCTCAATTATTGTTTCATTTTTAAAAACTTCTTCTCCATCATTTTTAAGAATTGCAACCATTAAACCTCTACTTTCAAAAATTTCTTTAACTATTTGTGCTCCAGCAACAATTCCTTCTTGCTTAGAAATTAATTTTGCATTAGCTAATGTTTCATTGGGAATTAATGCTTCTGTTGTAATGTCTCCAAAACCAATATCTTCTTCTATCCATTTGTTTATTATATTTTCCATTAAACTCACCAAATAGCTTTAATTTTATTTTAAATATGCATGTTTATTTTAAATATTTTTTTATATATTTTTCACTCTTAATTTAATTAGTATATTTCTAAATTTTTAAACATCTAATGATTTTGGATATATATTTAAACCCTAAATTATATATAATTTATTTAACAAACTTTTTAAAATAATTAAGCATATAAAATAAATTGTTTTGTTTAATTTTATTAATATTTAGTCATATATTTAGTTAAATTTTCTTAAATAGATTTTTTAGCTATAAAATAATTATATTTAAAATTTAAAAATGATTAAATTTAAAAATAATTAAATTTAAATTAATTAAATATATATTTAAATAGATTTAGTAACTATCTATATTTTGTTAGCTGATTTTATTATATATTTCATTGATTATATTTTAATTGATATATGTTATTTAAGTGATTTAATGGAAGTTACATTTTTAGGAACATCATCTGCAGTCCCATCAAAATATAGGAATCATCCATCAATAGCTTTAAAAGCATTTGGGGAAATAATGCTTTTTGATTGTGGTGAAGGAACTCAACGTCAATTAGCTCATGTTAAAATAAGTCCTATGAAAATTGACAAGATATTTATTAGTCATTTGCACGGGGATCATATTTTGGGTCTTCCAGGACTTATTCAGTCAATGGGTTTCAGGGGTAGGGATTATCAAAATCCTCTTCATATATATGGTCCAGTTGGGCTTGAAAAAGTAAAGGAATCTATATTTAATCTTGGATATTTCACAATCGATTTTCCAGTTATTATACATGAGATTGAAAATGATGGAAATGAAATCACGACTATATTTGAAAATGATGAATATGTTGTAGAATGTATAAAAACTCAACATAATGTTACAAATATTTCTTATTCTATTTATGAAAAGAAAAAACCAAGATTTTTAAGGGAGAAAGCAATAGAATTGGGTGTTTTGCCAGGGCCTAATTTTGGAAAACTCCACAATGGACAATCTATTGAGATTAATGGAAAAATAATTAAGCCTGAAGAAGTAACAGGTCCTCCAAGAGAAGGTTCTAAAATTGTTTATTCGGGAGATACGATTCCTTGTGAAGCAATGATGAAATTAGCCAAAAATGCTAAAGTTTTAATTCATGAAGCAACATATAAATCTGTTGATTTTGATAAGGCTTTGAATAATTTCCATTCAACTGCTTCTCAGTCAGCGGAAATAGCTAAAGAATCAAACGTGTCTATTTTAATATTGACTCATATTAGTACTAGATATACTAAAACAGATGATTTAAAAGAAGAAGCATTGAAAATATTTAAAAATACTAAAATTGCTTATGATTTTATGGTTCTAGAAATATAAGTATATTTATATATTAATTTTAATAAATTATTTTAATGTACTAATTTTTATTAATATAATTTGAATATAATAATTCAAATATTTCAATAATTCAATGGCATATGAGAGAATAAAATGAATCTAAATATTTTTCCACAATACCCCTTTATTGGTTATTTTATATATGTTGCGATAATTCTCATTGCTACATTAATATCAGTTAAAATTTCATCATTATTAATAAATAGAGTTAGTAAGAGATTTGGTATTGAATTAACTTTTAAATATTTATTAAAGGACCTTGCAAAATACTTAATTTATATAATTGCTTTTTTAATGATTTTAGACATTGTAGGAATTGATATTAATGCTTTAATTGTAAGTCTTGGTGTTGTAGGTATTACTCTAGGGTTTGCTGCTAGAGATGTTATTTCTAGCTTTTTGTCAGGAATATTTATACTTGCAGATAAAACTGTAAAAGTAGGGGAAGTTATCGAAGTTAATGATGTTAAAGGCAAAGTTACAAAAATGGGTTTCAGAACAACTACAATTGTCACAGTTGATAATTTAATTGTTACTATACCTAATACAGTACTTGCTAAAAATCCTTATACTAATTATACATTTTTTGACAAATATAGGATTGATTTAAATATTATAATACCATTTAATGTAGATATAGGTAATTTTGAGAAAACTTTAATTCAGAGAGTTTCTAATTTAAATTGGGTTCTAATTGATTCTTCTCCAAAAGTTGATATAATAGAAATGAATGAAAATGGGATAAAAGTAAAAATCAGTGCTTGGGGAGAAAATTATTCAAGAATTGATTGCTATCGATTAGATCTTGCTAATGAGGTTAGAAAATTAATAGAGGAATTAGACTAATTCTTTGTGTAAGATTTTTTATAAAAATCATTTTTTAATCTTTATAGTTAATTAACCATATTTTTCAATAATGCCTATTTATCTCTTTTCAATAACCTTTATTTAATATTATTATAATTAATTATCAGATATTAAGCTAATATTTTAATTAATTAAAACATAAATATTTTATAAAAATAAATATAAATTTAATTATTAATATAATAGTATATAGCTTTTATAATACTAAATATAAATTTAATTATTAATATAATAATATATAGCTTTTATAATACTAAATATAAATTTAATTAGTAATATAATATTATATAGGTTTATTTTTCATTATTGAATATAAATTTATAAACTTGCTTACTTTATAATATAATTAATTATAATATAATCTAATTAATAATCAAGTATAATATAATTAATTTCCACATGTTTTCATATTATTTATTCAAATTATATATTAATATATAGCTTTAAAACTAAATTATAATTCTAATATTAATTTATAAATTTAATATTATTTTGTAAAATATATCAATAAATCGCAATTTATTGATTATATCCAAATTTTATAGGTAATTTTCATGTTAACAGATTTACAAAAAGAAATTATTGATTTAAAAAATGAAAAAAATGCAATAATCCTTGCTCATAATTATCAACCAAAAGAAATTCAAGAAATAGCTGATTTTCTTGGAGATTCACTGGAATTATGTATTAAAGCTTCTGAAATTGATGATAAAGATTTAGTTGTTTTTTGTGGCGTAGATTTCATGGCTGAAACAGCATTTATATTAAATCCTAATAAAAAAATTCTCATTCCGGATATAGGTGCGGAATGTCCAATGGCACATATGTTAAGTTCTCAAGAGGTAAAAAATGCCAAAGAAAAATACCCTGATGCTGCCGTCGTTCTTTATGTTAATTCTTTAGCAGAAGCTAAAGCTCAAGCAGATATTCTATGTACTTCTGCAAATGCACTAAAAGTTGTAGAAAGTTTAAAAGAGGATAAAATTCTATTTGGTCCAGATAATAATTTGGGAAAATTTGTAGCTAAACAAACTAATAAAGAAATTATATTAATCCCTGAAGGGGGGCATTGTTATGTTCATAAAATGTTTCATAAGGGAGATATAGCTTTTGCAAAAGAAAAATATCCTAATGCTGAGATTATTGTACATCCTGAATGTAATGAAGAGGTTCAATCTTTTGCTGATGCTGTTTTAAGTACTGGAGGTATGATTAATCATGCTAAAGAGTCTAGTAACAAAGAATTTATAATTGGAACTGAAGTTGATTTGATAACAAGATTAAGAAGAGAGATTCCAGAAAAAGATTTTTATCCTCTTTTAGATGATGCAATTTGTAAGACTATGAAGTTACATTCTCTTGAAAAGGTTAAAAATTCATTATTAAATGAGAAATATGTTATATCTGTTCCCGAAGATATTGCTAAAAAATCTTTAAAAGCAGTAAAAAGGATGATAGATGTTTCTAAATAAAATTTATTCCATTTAGGGCCTATTAAAGTTGACGATAATGTATTATCTATGGATTTTAAAAATACTTTAAAATTAAAGGATATTATTGAATAAGATAAATATTTTAAATTATAATAATTTTTTAAATTTTTTTATTTAAAAATAATTTAATCTAAATGTCATTTCCTTCAAATATTGTAAAACCTGTTTTTAAGTTCTTAAGCTCATCTTCTGTTAATTTTTCTTTTTTAACATCTATGTCCATTATGTTACTCTGACCAAATGGATCTTCTATAATTAGGGTAGCTTCAAATTTTCCTTTTAATAAGGAAGATATATTATTTAATATTTTTAAACCATTTTTCTGAGATTCATCATCATCAAATATTTTTAAAGCTTTTTTAACTCCTTCTTCAAAGCGTATAATCGTTCCTTCTACATTAGAAATGTAACCTAATGATTTTGGACCAGGTTCTACTTTTAAACCTAATTCAGGAATTGAAACTGTTGCTGATTGTGATTTAATAACTCTAGAGGCTAAATTGCTTTTTTTTATTTGTAATGTGTATTTCATTGGCTCTTTTTGTTCTAAACAAATTATGTCATTATGTTTATATCCACAAGATTTACATATAATTGTGGTTTCGAGAATATCTCCAAAATGGGGTATATTATCTTTTTTTGTTGTAGATTCTGCTGTTTTATCTCCATTACAGACAGGACAATCAATTATCATTTTTTCCAAGCTATTACCTCTACAATTTTTATTTAATTAGTCTTTTAGTTATTTTTAATATTTAATTATTATTACTAATTGTTTTATTAACATTATTTTTTAATATAACTAATTTTTAGGCTTTTAGTTTTTATTTAAACTTTAATTGTTTTTTAAACTTTCATTAGTTTTTTTAAATATAATTATTTTTATTTAAAATTTTATTATTTTTATTTATCATATTCATCTCATGTTTTTTGTTTTGATTCATTAGTTCTATCTTTATAAAGATAACCTTTTTCATCTAAGTCTTTAATAATATTTTCGAGAGTTTTCTCATCAGAAGCACAGATTTTATTTCCTCTAATATTGTTAGAAAGATTATATAAATATTTAAAGTCTTTTTTTATCTTTGGTTTATTTTCTAATGATTCTATAAATTTTCTTGTTTTATCAGGATCTGATGCCCCGACTTTTCTTTTTAAAGGTTCTTTAAATCCTGGAAGCAGATAAGTAACATCTTCAATAATGCCACCATGTTTATTTATTATTATATCTACTACATCTGAAAGTTCATCAACAGTATTTTTCAACATAATTGTTGCACATGTTTCAGTTATGCTTGTTAACATGTTTTGAACAGTTCCATCAACACTTTGTGTATTTACCACCCTTATTCCATTCTCATGGGCTTTATCAATTAAAAAATCATGAATTATTCTATTTTCAGCAAAATATTCTAATTGTTTGCCTCCTCTATGTATTTGCATAGCTCTCTTAACAAACCTCTCTTTATGATTTTCTTCATCAGAACTTAAAACAAAGAAATGTATTGATGCATCATTTTTAAATTGTTCTATATTAATCAAACCTGGGACAAGATGAACACCTTCTATAATCACATCATCATAATCAGATATGGCTCTACTTATAACTTTTTCAATAGCGGGAATAACAAATGAAGAATGTTCAACAAATCCTGCATTTATAAGATCTATCTTATTATCAAAATTATTTTTATTTCTAAGAACTGTGAATGCATCAAATGATGATTTATGGAGTGCTGGAGCGTATTCTTTCCCAATAATTCCTCTAACAATTTCTCGAATAAAATCAGATTCAAGTAAGTGTTTTATTTCTAATTTTTTAGCTAATTCTGCAGATATTGTTGATTTACCAATTCCTGATGCACTTCCTACCAATATCACGTAAGGTTTTCTCAATTAACTCCCTCTCCTATTTATTTGTTTATTAAATCATATTTTAATATTTTAAGTTTCTTATAAAATTTTATGGCTACTTAAAAAGCTATTGTCTATTGTTTATTATTTATTTTTTCAATGATAAATATCTAATGTTTTTAAAACATGTTATTGATAATATTTGGATTAATTTTTGATTATTATCTAGCTAAACTATACATTTAATAACAATGAAGTATAATAATTATATTAATATTTATAAGTTATAATTAAATTTATGATTATAAGAGTATAATTAATATGCATTTGTAATTAATATTTATGGAATAGTTTATAAATACTAATATAATTATCATGATTGAACTTGGATGATATTATTAAGATTACTAGAAATATTATAAATTAACCCATTACTAAATAATATTATACATTTTACTAAAAATATTATAAATCAACATTTTACTAAAAATATTATAAATTAACCGATTACTAAATAATATTATAAATTAAAAAAATATTTTAAATTAAAAATTAATTAGATATTATTAATTATGAAAATAACAATTTATTGAATTTTAGGAGTGATTTCTTGCATTCTATTGTTTCAGTTAAGGAACTTCAAAGTCTAAATCCATTTATAGTTATTGGCTGTGGTGGAGGTGGAGAAAAATTTTCTAATTTAGAAGGTGTCGAAACTGTAGGATTCGTTGATGATGATAATAACAAACATGGTAAAACTTTTTGTGGTTCAGATGTATCTGGAAGTTTACTTAATATAATCAACAAGGTTGAAGCTAAAAGTGTAGCTATAATGCTTCCAATTGGTGCAGAAGGCTCAGCTCTTAAATATGCAGTTCAAGCTATTGACAGTGGGAAAAATGTAGTTTCTTCTTTTAGATCATTACCATTAAATGATAACATTTCTCTTTTAAATTTTGCAAATGAAAAAGGAGTTAAAATTAAAGAAATAAGTCCTAGATTAGATGTTATCGACGATATATTTGGAATTTCTCCTAAGAAATGTTGTGAAACACTTCCAAAAATATCATATGAACCAAAGGCTCCTGTTGTTTTTGTTGGTGGAACTTCTCAAGAATGTGGAAAAAGAACCACTACTCGATTATTAGGTAAAGAAGCAAATAGTAGGGGATTAACTTCTCTTGTAATATCTACTGATGAAATGGGCTTAGAAGAACCTTCTGACTTAAATTTTAGAGCAGGAAGTTTGTCTGCAATGGATATTCCATCTGCTATTTTAGGTTCAATCAAATACTTAGAAGAGAAGAAAAACCCAGATATTATATTTGTTGAAGGTCAATCTAGTTTAACTGAAAAAGGAAATCCTCACCCAAGAGGTTTATCTGCAGCTATTTTAATAGGTGCTTCTCCTAATGCTACAATAGTTTGTCATAGGCCTAATCATCCTTATCGTCAACCAAGAGGTATTGAAGAGGAAATAACTGCAATTGAAGCTATTGAGCCAACAAAAGTCGTAGGTCTTTCAATTAATCTAAGAAATGCAGATGAAACTATGGATGTTGGGGATTTTGAGTCAGAATTCAATTTGCCTTCTGCAGATGTTTATAATGAGGGTGCTTCAAAATTATTAGATTCTATTTTAAGATACTTAGAGGAAAATAAATTTAAAGGTGGATAATATATGAGTTTTATTGATACTTTAAAAAGAAGTCTTGGTTTTGATGAGGAAACAAGAGAGCCGGTTACTAGTGAATATGCTGATGATATTTTGGAGAATGATTTCTACATTGCTCCAGAACAACCATTTTATGAGATTATTTTAATAAGGCCAAGAACTGTAGATGATATGGATTATGTCTTTGATCAAATAGTAGAAGAAAATAATCCTGTTATTGTTGATTTAGCTTTTCTTGAAAATGAAGGTCCCGATCCATTTCAAATGGCTGGAGAAAAAATTAAAATTCTCAGGAAAGAATATAAAGCAGAAGCAATTTCTCTGTGTAAAGGACCAGATAAAAACATGATTATTCTAACTCCACCGAGAATTAAAATAATCAAGAAAGAATAAGGTATTAATCTTATATTTACTATCTTTTTCTATAATTTTTAGCCTATATTATTTTTTAATTATTATATTTATTTTTATTATATTTTTTAAATATTATATATTGAATAAGTTTTTAGCATTTTTAAAAGCCACTTTATCGATATCTTTATTTTCAAATCCTAATTTTTTAAGAGTTCTAACAGTTTTAGGTACAGATAGGGGGTCAGATGGCATATTGCTTATATCACTATTTAACAGAAAATTATCAAAACCATATTCCTTTAAAATTGTAACTGCTTCATCAACTTCCATTTTATTTGGCTGAACTGTAAGTCCTAGTGTAAAATCTTCTTTTATTACTTCATCAATAACATTCAAGTTTATATGATCAATAATAACTAAATCAGGGTCTATTGTTTCTAATGCTATTTTTTTTATCTCTTTTAAAACTTCTAACTTGTTTTTCCTAGGAGTATGTATAATAACTTTTGTATTTGTTTCATTAGCTATTTCTAGTTGTTTTTTAAATATGTTTTTTTCTTCATTATTTAAGTCTTCTAAGCCAATTTCTCCAATAGCTACTATGGATTTGTTTTCTATATATTCTTTTAATTTCTGAAAAATTGTTTCTGGTGATTTAATAATATTTGAAGGATGTATTCCTAAAGCTACTTTAAGATCAATACCATATTTCTTTGCTCTTTCAGTATCATAATTGAGTATCCTTTCTAAGTGATTTAAAAGAACTATTTCGTCCATTAATTTATATGGATAAAATGCACAAGTAATTGCACTATTTATCCCACTAATAAACATTTTTTCAAAATCTTCACTACTTCTTGCATCTGCATGTATATGAGTGTCTATCAATTTTATTCCTCAATTATTATATTTTCTAATATTTATTCAGTATTTTATTATAAAATATAATATGTTTTAACTAAGACTTATATTTTTGTTTAGTATGTATATTCTATTCTTTAATTTTTAATTTTCATATTTTTTATTTTAATAGTTCTAATTTCTATATTTAATTTTCATATTTTTTATTTTTTTTATTTTTATAAAATTAAATTAACATTAAAAATATCATTATTTTTATATTATATTATTACTATTTTTTATTACTTTTTTATTTTTTTAGATATATATTTTGAAAAATAATTAAACCCTACCATTATATTTTATTACTTTTTTAAAGTAAAATTGTTTTCGTTTTATCATTTTGTTTATTTTAAATATTCTTTATCTATAATATTTTAAATTATTATGGATTAAAATTATTTATAAATCAAATTTAAATTGTATTTAATTTCTAAATTTTATAATTATTTGTAAAATAGTTTTAATAGGTTAAACATTTGATATATTTTTTTTAAAAAATAGGGCATATTATATGTATGTATTAAATATTTAATACTTTTTATCAATATTTTAAAGTAAAGTTTATATAGAAATAGTATCAAATAAATAAATATAAATTTATTACAATAATAATTATTATTAATAAATTTTTAATAATAAAAATTAGAATAATAATTACTATTAATAAATTTATATCTTAATCAACTAAATACCTAAAAAATAATTATAATTTCTTAATTTATACTTTCAGTATTTTTGCATTGTTTTCATAATTTGGGAATTAAGAAACATATTATAAACTTTTAGTATATAATAAAATTTTAGTATATTTTACATGATTTGTTATTTTATTTTTAGAATATACTATTAAGTGTAAATTAATATCTTTGTAAAATTGTTTGGTTCATGTGTTTAGTTCAGGCCATAATATATTTTTGTTTGATTAAGAATAATTTTAAGGCCATTAATTAAGAATAAAGGGGGAAACTAATAAAAAATAGTAATAAATTAAAATAGTTTAAAACTAGGATTAGGGTTAATATGAATAAAAATAAAATTAACTATTTAAATATGTATGAAAATGTCAAAGATGAGCTTAAATTTTTAACTAGTTCTAAAATTAGGGTAAGTCTGCTTGAATGTTTATCTGAAATACCGGTAACCATGAAAATTTTGTGTGAGGATACTAATCTAAATTATAGTGCTATATCAAATAATATTCATCGGTTAAAAGATAATGGATATGTTAAATCAAATGATGGAAAATTTTGTTTGAATAATATTGCTATAATGAAACTTTTAAATTTTCATGATTTCAATGAATCTGTAGGTATTATTAATGTTTATCTAGATTTGTGGTTAGATCATGATATCAGCTCTATTTTATTTGATAAACTAACGGATTTAAACTCTTTAAAATCTAGTTATTTAATTGAATCTATTCCTACAGATATTTACTTGCCCCATACAATATTTAAAAAAATTTTAAAAAGTTCTAACAATATAAAATCTATTTTTCCATTTGTGCATCCAGAATACCCAATAATATTTCAAGATTTGATAGATAAAGGAGCAAACATTGAACTACTTTGTGGAAAAACAATAACACTAAATTTTATTGAATTAATGGATCTTGAAGTAGTAAAAAATGGATCTAAAAATCAAAATTTCAAAATTAAATCTTCTAATAATGATATTAAAATCTTCTTGACTATTGCAGATGATTTAATGGCATTTGGATTATTTAAAGAAGATGGTTTATTTGATCAAAATAGGTTATTGATCTCTAATGATTTAGAGGCGATTAAATGGGCTAATGGCTTATTTGAATATTATAATTCTATAGGGAATAATTTATATTTGTAGTATTTTAATAAACTTTTAATTTAATAATCAGTTTTAAGACTAATATTTTAATGAAATATAGGTAATGGTGTATTTATGGAATCTAATAATAAAATTTCTTCTAATAATATTAATTTATTAAATAAAGAGGATTTAAGAGATAAAGTTGGCATAAAGAATTCAGATGATAAAAACAAAAACATTAATCATAATTATGCTTTAATTAATTTTAAATTACCTCAATTTGATAATAAAAATTTTGAAATTATGGATTTTAATTTAACTAAATTGGATGATAATGAAATGAAAATTGAAGGTATTGAAATATTTAAAAATATAAAACATATTTTAACATCTACTATGAGAACAAGATTATTAATTTCTCTTTTTTCTAGTGAAAAAGATCTTAAATCTCTTAGAAATGATTTAGGAAAACCTTCTACTTCCATACTACATGGAATAAAAGAACTTGATAAATTGAATTTAATTAAAAAAAATAAAAAAATGTATGGTTTATCTTCGAATGGGACAATATTAACAATTAATGTTATTAAATTAATTCAAAATATATATTCTATAAATAAAAATTCTCATTTTTGGAAATATCATTGTATAGATGATATTCCTAAAGATTCTCTGAAGAAAATTCATTTAATTCAAAATGCAAAATCTATTAAATCTTCTGATAATGACCTAGCTAAAACTTCTAGGGAATATACAGACTTAATTTCAAATTCGAAAAATATAAAAGTTTTGTTGCCAATATTTTCTGCTATTCATTTAGATGCTATATTAAGTAGCTTAAATGATTTTGAGAATTTAGAATTAATTGTTAGTGAAAATATTCTTGAATTTATAAAAGATAATGGGTATGGGGTAAAACTTTTATCATTTATAAAAGATAGTGCTAAAAATAAAGATAATCTTAATAATGATTATTCTATTAAAATTTGGAAATTATCTAAAGAAATAAAAATTTTTCTTAGCTCATGTGATAATTTTTTATCATTAGGGCTATTTTCCCATGATGGTTATTATGATGATTCAATAATGATTTTGGATGAGACTAAAGAAGGAATAAGTTGGGGTATTGGAGTTTTTGAGCATTATAAAAATTATTCGGAACCAATTGATATTTTAAAATACTTTAGTCTATAATTTGATCTAATTTAAAGGCTTAAGTGTAATTTTAAAAATTATAAATCGTAAATTAGAAATCATATATTGTATTCTTAAAATTTTACAATATTATATAAATATATAATATTTAAAAATTTTTAATTTAATTTAGAAGATTTTATAAATTTTATAAGGTATGATAATTTAATTTATAAATTATATTAAGTTAAAATACCTTAATTAAAGTAATTTTCAACAATCTTTTTTAAATCTTCTATATTGACTCTTTCCTGTTTTTCAGTGTCTCTATCTCTAATTGTCACTTTACTGTCTTCCAAACTATCGTAATCAATGGTAATAGCTATCGGAACACCTATCTCATCGGCTCTAGCATATCTCTTCCCAATTGTTCCAGAAGTATCATAATCTACCATAAAACCCGAATTTCTAAGAGAAGAAGTTATTTCTGTAGCTAATTCGTTTAAATTATCTTTATTCATTAAAGGAAAAACACCAATTTGTATTGGGGCAATAGAATTTGCTAATTTAAAATAATCTTTATCTTCTTCATTTTCTGCTTTATGGAATGAATGTAAAAGAACGGAGTACAATATTCTGTCAATACCAAATGAAGGTTCAATTACATGAGGAATAATTTTTTCTCCTTTAACTTTCTCTTCAATATTTTCAAAAGTCACATGTTCTTTTTTGATTTCAAAATAGCTGTCATCAATTGATGCTTTATAGGATCCTTGTTTTTCTATTGAATTTTTCACTGTTTCAATAAGTTCTTCATCTATATTTTCTAAAAATGATTTAACTTTTCCTGCATCTTGCTTAAATGCTGGGCCAAATTTTGCCATATTTGGTTTTATGATAGTTTTAGATATTATTTTAGGATTTTCGTACTGAATGAATAGATTTAATTCTTCATTGCTATGTTTTGAGTGTGACTTTAAATCATAATCTCCTCTATCTGCTATTCCTATAATTTCTACCCATCCATAACGATCTGTTTTAACTTCTACATCCCAGCAATCAATAGCATAATGTGCCATTTCGTTTGGTAGGTGTTGTCTAAATCTTAAAACATCATCAGGAATTCCAAGGTCTTTTAAAAATTTTTTAGCTAAATATATTTGATAAATCAATATTTCATTAGCCACAATGCCTGTTTCAAGTGCTTCTTTGGCTGTTATGGTTATTGGATTTTTACCTTCAATTTGGGTTTTTTGTGAGTTTAAAACTAATTTTTCATTAGCAATCATTTTAAACTTTGGATGTGTTTTATTTTTAGGGTCAACAAATATTTCTGCTTCAGCTTGTGTAAATTCTCTGAGCCTAATAACTCCCTGCCTAGGTGAAATCTCATTTCTATAAGCTTTTCCTAGTTGTACTGCTCCAAATGGTAATTTATTTTTAAAAAATCTTGAAAGTCTTTTGAAAAGTATAAATATTCCCTGAGCAGTTTCTGGACGCATATATCCAGTTTTATTCCCTTTAGCTCCAATATTAGTTTTAAACATGAGATTATAATTCCATATTTCACTTAATTTGTCTCCACAATTTGGACAATCAACTTTATGTTTTTCAACAATTCCATCAAGCTCTTCATTGGTCATACCTTCCACTTCTAGGCCAGATACTTCTTCAATGATATGGTCTGCTCTAAAAACTTCTTTACACCCAATACATTGTGTCATAGGATCTGTAAAATTATCAACATGTCCGGATGCCTTTAAAACTTCTTCAGGAGTTACTGTGGGACTTTCTATTTCGTAATATCCTTCTCCAGCTATATATTGCTTTCTCCAAAGTTGCATAATGTTATTTTTTAAAATAGCTCCAAGAGGTCCATAATCAGTAAATCCAGAAACTCCAGAATAAATTTCAAATGATGGCCATAGGAATCCTCTTTTAGTACTGATATTTATCATTTTGTCATGGTTCATTAGTATTGCTCCAATATTGAAAATTAGAATTTAAGTTTAATTTTAATAATATTTTTGATTTAATTTGGGTTAAATTATTTAATTTAATCTTAAGATTATTAATTTAATTAAATAAACTAATTAAATAAGTTAATTAAATAAGCTAATTAAATAATATAATTATTTAAGTTAATTATTTGAGATAAATATTTAATAATAAATTATCTAATATGATTTGATTTTTTAATTGTGATATGTGGGTTAATATTAATTTAAAGGTTTTGTTTAAGTTCATAGTCTTGTTTAATACGACTACTTTCTGGACGAGTTTGTCCCATGTATTTACTATCTCTTTCGGGGTGTCCATATGGTTTAAGTGCACTAGAAGTCATAGTTTCAAAGACTATTTGGCAAGCTCGTTGTCCAGGATATAATGCAACGGGCATTTTACCAATATTTGAAATTTCAAGTGTTATTTTACCCTCAAATCCTGGATCAATATATCCTGCAGTTACATGCATAGTTATTCCAAGTCTTCCCATTGAAGAACGCCCTTCAACTCTAGCTACTAAATTATCTGGTATTTTAACAGTTTCATAGGTGGTAGCTAGTGCAAATTCATTTGGATGTATTATAAATGCTTCTTCTTTTTCTATATGCATTGAATCCATATATGAATCAAGATCTTCTGGGTCTTTTGGATCAATAAATGGTTTTTTAATGATTTTAAATCCTTTAAATTCATTTCCAATTCTTAAATCTACTGATGATGGTTGTATTTGTCTTTCAAAATCTTCTAAAGGATCTATTGTAATTTTTCCTTTTTTCAAATATTCTTTTATTTCTCTATCACTTAAAATTGCCATTTATTAGTCTCCTAATGCATTAAGTTCTAATTTAATATAAAAGATTTTATTATTTAATTGTTTATTTTGGAATTCATAGATTATTTCGTTGAATTAATTCATATATATTAATTTATTATAATAAGATATGTTAAAATCATCCTATTTAATTTTTATTTATTTTATCTTAATTATATTGAATTTTAATGTTATTGAAAATGTCTATTTATATAATTTATAATAATTTTAACTACTCAAATTTCATTAAAATTCTTCTAAAGATTCCTTTTAATGTATGGGCTTCTCTTCCAGTTATGAATGCTCTATTAATTATATTTTTAAAAGATTTGATTCCTGTTTTTTCTTTATGTTTAGGAATATCTAATTTTTTTATTATATTTTCCATATCTTTAAGTAAATATTCTTTTTCAACTCTTGTTGCCTCTTCTAAGCCTTCTAATGGAAATTCATTTCTGTTTTTAAATAATTCATAGAATATAATGGCAGCTGCATGAGATATATTCATAATTGGGTATCCTGGGTCTGTTGGGATACTAACTATAATATCACACATTTCTATTTCTTCATTATAAAGTCCATTGCCCTCTCTTCCAAATATAAGTGCAATTTTTTTGTTTAAATCTATCGATTCTCCTAATTCTTGTGGTTTTATAGGGATTCTTGATAGATTATAGCTACCTCCAGGTGTACCCGTAGAGCCAATAATAAAATCTATATTTTCTGTTTTTAAAAAATCATCAAGAGTAGGATAAATATTTGCTGCTGCATTTTTTACAATATGCTTAGCATGCATAGATTGGTAATATGCATCTTCTTTTAAATCACAGGGGTTAATAAGTATCAAATTTTCTAAACCAAAATTTGCCATAGCTCTTGCTAAAAAACCAACATTTCCTGAAGATTCACACTCTACAAAAACTACGAATATATTTTCCTTAAGTCTATCATAATTTTTTGAAAATCTCATTCCTTCTTCAGTTGATAGTTTTTTACCTCTATTTTTTGAATTGGCTGTTGATTTTGAGGCTGATTTTGATTCACTATTATTTTTTTCTTTTTCTTTATCTAAAATAGTGTTATTTTCTTTAATAACTACCACTTCTTCTGAAACTGTATCTCCTACTTGATCACCTCCTTAATTGATATTATATCTCCATATTGGATAAATATTAATTTTCTCCATATATTTTTAGTTAATATCTATTTTATTTAATATCTTATTTTATCTAATATCATATTTTATTTATATTCTATATTATCTAATACATTATTTTATTCAATATCATATGCCATTTTTAGAAGTTCTAAAATATTCATTACTTTAATATTATCCATTCCTTCTTTATTTAATGCATCTTGAATATTATATTGACAAAATGGACATATGCTTATTACAGCATCAACATCAAGCTTTTCAACCATCTCTGCCTTTTTTTTACCTAATCCAAATGCAATTTCTGGTTTAGCTGCTCTAACTCCTCCACCTGCACCACAACATTGGTCTGGACTTTCCATTTCTACGAATTCAACACCTTTTATTTTATTAAGTATTTCTCTAGGTTCGTTTTTTATTCCTTGCCCTCTAATAAGGTGACAAGGATCATGATAAGTAACTTTAAGTTTTAAATCTTTCATTTTGCTAGTATCAAGATTATTAACTAAAAATTCACTTATGTCCATTACATTTAGTTTTACTCCATATTTCGGATAGTCATTTTTTAATGTAGCTCCACAACCTGCACACATTGTAATTATGGTGTCATATTCTGATAAAGCTTTTTTATTTTTTTCAACAAGCCCTTCCACAATATCGGTTTGACCAGTTCTTAACATTGGGGATCCACAACAGACTTGATCTTCAGGAACATCAACTTCAATTCCATTTTTTTTCAAAACATCTATGAGTGCAAATCCAACATTTTGAAGCCTATAATCAATCATACATCCTGTGAAAACAGCTATTTTTTGTTTTGATTTATTCTTTTCTTTGGAAATTGATTTAATAAAACTTTCTTCTAGCTCTTCCACAGATCTTCCAGTTTTTAAAATCATTTCTTTTACCTCTTTGTGCTGTTCAAGAGGACCCAAATCTTTTTTATTTGCTAATGCTCTTAATTTTTCTATAGCATCTCCAAAACTATTAATTTCTTTTGGACATATTTCTCCACATTTACCACAACTGGTACAATAATATAAACCTTCATTAATACTTTCTTCAGTTCTTTTACCATTATCTCGTGGATCAAAATCAAATTTGGATATATATCTCATGAAATAAGGACCTGCAAACTTTTCTGTTTCTTTAATAACAGGACATGCTGAAAGACAAGAGTAACATTCAATACAACTTCTGACCTTTTTAGTATCCATACACTCTTCATTTTCAATAATTGAAGGACAATCACATTTATCTTCTTTTAAAATATCTGCACTTAATTTTTCTTCTACATCATTTATCTTAATTCCATTTTTATTTTTTTCACCATATTCTTTTTTTTCATCATTCTCATTTTTTTGTAAAAATAAATCCATATTATTCACTTTTTCATCTACTTCAGATTTATCTACAATCAAATCTTTTATTATGGGGAAATCTAATGGTTCAATCTTGGAATTATCTTCTATTTCAGCTTTACATGCAAGTACTACTTTTCCATTCATTTTCAAAGCACAAGAACCACATTGTCCAGCTCTACAAGAGCTTCTAAAACTTAAATTGTTATTATATTTTTCGTTGATAGAAATCAAAGCATCTAATATCTTCATCTTATATTTTTTTTCGATTTCATATTTTTCAAAGTAGGGCTCTTTGTCTTTTTCTTTATCAAACCGTAATACTTCAATTTCAATCATTTTATCTCCATTTTCCCTTTTTTTATTTTTATATTTTAATTTATAATATTATACTATTTATTCATATAATAAGAGGATTAATTAATATGATGTTAATCTTTTATAATTTCTTCTTTATTTTATAAATACTCCTTTATTTTATAAATATCTCTTATTATAATATCTATTATTATAACAAAAATTAATTAATAAGGATATCTTTAGTAAGAATATTTTAATAAGGATATTTTAGTAAGAATATTTTAATAATTATATTTCTACTAAAAATTTTTACTTAATAATATTTAAATATTAAAAATGTTTTTTAAATTAATAATTTTTTCATTGAACAATCTTTATTTAATAAAATAATATTTTTTATATATAACATTTTTTTTATTTAAATGATAATATGGTAATAATTATAATTTTTAAATAAGCTTCATGTTAATTTAGATATTTAATAGTCATAATTTAAATCTATTATATTTTCATGATTTAATTTTATAAATTCAAAAAGTATATTTATTATTCTATCTAAAAATAATTCTGCTATATAGTAATTTAATATTATAATTTTCTGTTTTATTTATTATAATATATTTATTATATTAATTATATAAATATTATTGATTATCATGTATATTAGCTTAATAACTGTTTCCTATCAGTTTTAGGCCTTTTATTTCTTAAATTATTTTATTTATACTATTTATGTTATTTATGGTGCGTAATAATGGATTTGAATCAATTAGTGAAAGGTAAATCAGGAGATAAGGAATTTTTATTGGGTAATGAAGCTGCTGTTAGAGGAGCTATTGAAGCAGGAGTTTCAATTGCTGCTACATATCCCGGTACTCCTTCTTCTGAAATTGGGAATATTTTGTCTCTTCTTGCAAAGGATGCTGGAATGTTTTTTGAGTTTTCTGCTAATGAAAAAGTTGCAATGGAAGTGGCAGCCAGTAGTGCTGCTAGTGGTTTAAAATCTTTCACTTTCATGAAGCATGTTGGTTTAAATGTAGCTTCAGACTCATTTTTAACTTCTGTTTATACTGGAACTCCTGGAGGACTAGTTATTTTATCTGCTGATGATCCTTCAATGTTTTCTTCTCAAAATGAACAAGATAATCGTCATTATGCTAGATTAGCTAATTGTCCTGTTTTAGAACCTTCTAATCCACAAGAAGTTAAAGATATGATGAAATATGGATATGAAGTGTCTAAAGAGTTTAGTATTCCTGTTCTCCTTCGTACCACTACTCGAGTTTCTCATATGAGGGGAATTGTAGAATTTGGGGATGTTGAAAAAGTTCTTATGGATGAAGAATTTAATAATGGTGATAATAAAAATATTAATAATAATACTAATAATAATACTAATAATAAGAATAATGTTCATTGGGAAAAAGGATTTTTCAAAAAGAATCCAAAAAAATTTGTTCCTGTTCCAGAAAATGCAATGCTTATGCATGAAAAGCTTGTATTGAAAATAGCTGCTATTAATGATCTAACAAATAATTCTGAATTAAATTCTATTTTTAAATTTTCAATTGAAAATATTGATTATATTGAAAAAAATAATGTTAAAAATAAGGATACTAATGTTGAAAATATTAAAAATAAGAATAATGAAAATAAGAATTATAAAAATTATGGCATAATAGCAAGTGGTAGTGCATTTAACTATGCATATGATGTGGTAAATGAAGATGATTTACCATTTGATATATTGAAATTAGGATTTTCTTACCCTTTCCCAAAAGACCTTGTTTTAGATTTTATAGAAGGTTTGGATGGTGTTTTTGTAGTTGAAGAAGTTGATCCAATCATGGAGAATCAGATTTTAGCTACAATTGGTGAAGTTGGACTGAATATTCCTGTTTTTGGCAAATTAGATGGAACATTTCCACTTATATATGAATTTAATTCTGATATAGTTAGAAATTCTCTGAATGTGATTATTAATCAAGATTTTGATCAAAATATTAATAATGGAATTACTCAAAATGATGAAGAATTAATTATTAATAATCAATCAGAGAATACATTATTAGACATTGATGAAAAATTGTATAATATAAAAAATAATCTACCATCACGTCCGCCTACTTTATGTCCTGGATGTTCTCATAGGGCCACATATTTTGGTGTTAGAAGAGCTGCTGAAGAATTAGGAATTTCTAATGAGGATTTAATCTTTTCCTCAGATATTGGGTGTTATACTTTAGGTGTAAGTCCTCCTTATGAAACTACTGATTATCTACTTTCTATGGGATCTAGTATTGGTGATGCTTGTGGTTTTGCTGCTGCAACTAATCAACATATTGTTAGTTTTATTGGAGATTCCACTTTTTTCCATGGAGGAATACCTCCTCTTATAAATGGTGTTCATAATAAGCATAAGTTTGTTGTAACTGTTCTTGATAATCGGACAACTGCTATGACTGGAGGTCAACCAAATCCAGGCATTCCAGTTGATGGAATGGGAGATATTGCTCCTGAAATTTCTATTGAGGAAATTGCTAAAGCTACTGGTTGTGAGTTTGTTGAGACTATTAACCCGATGAATTTGAATAAGACTGTTGATACATATAAAAGGGCCCTTGAATATGATGGTGTTTCTGTTATAATAGCTAAATATCCTTGTACACTTATTAAAGGTGTTAAACATAAAAGGCCAATGACAATAAAAAGGGATAAATGTAATGATTGTAGGGTTTGTATAGATACTTTAGCTTGCCCAGCTATATCTGTAACTGATGATAAAGTTGAAATTGATGATTTACTTTGTAAAGGTTGTACTGTTTGTGTGCAAATGTGTGATGAAAAAGCTATTGGGGTTAAAAAGGAAGATTAAAAATATCAATCATCATTATAAATTTTTTATAGCTTAAAATTATCTTTCAAAATTTTATAGCTTAAATTTATCTTTCAAAATTTTATAGGTGAAAATCATGTTTAACAAAGAAAATTCTTATAATATATATATTTGTGGTGTTGGAGGACAGGGCATTATCAAAACTTCTGTTATAATTGGCGAAGCTGCAATGAATGAAGGTTTAGATGTTCTAATGAGTGAAATTCATGGGATGTCTCAAAGAGGAGGAGTTGTTTCTACTGAATTAAAAATTGGAGATTATAAAAGTTCAATAATTGAAAAATTTAATGCTGATGTGATTTTAAGTTTTGAACCATCAGAAGCTGTGAGAGCTTTGGATAAATCGAATAAACGGACTAAAATAGTTTTTAACACTTCTCCAATTGTTCCTTCTACTTTAACTCAATTTAATCAGACTTATCCTAATGTTAATGAAATAATAAATGCTTTGAATGAAAATTATGATTTTGTTTACCCAATTGATGGAGAAAAATTAGCTTTAGATTCAGGAAGTCTCATGTCTTTAAATATGGTTCTTTTAGGAGCAGTTATAGCTAATGAAACGTTTCCTCTTTCGAAAAAATCTATCATTACAGCAATGAAAAATAATTTGCATCCAAAATTTCATGAAATGAATTTAAATGCTATTGAAAAAGGATATAATGCTGTAAAAAATAAATAATGATTTATTGAATAAAGTTTTATAAATAAACACTTAATAAAGAGATTATAATATAATATATTTATATTGTATCAATCATATAATATCATATAATACTATAGTTATTATATTATTAACATTAATTATTAGTAACATAATTATTAGTATATTATTAATGAGCTTCTATATTTTTTTGATAATTTATGGTGATTAAATGGGTTATGAGATTAAAAATGCTATTATTCAAAGAGATGCTCTAGATGAGAGCTTTGAATTAATTGATCCAAATGGATTTTTTGATAAAAAAGATGTTTTAGTGGCTATTGATACTGATACTTTAATAACAATACAATTATTGATAAAATCAATATTAAGAAATGATTTTAAAAAATGGAAAGAAATTTCTTCACTTGATGATAAAGAATCAATTGCTAATCTCTTTGTTAAATTAGGTTACAAAAGAGAAGAAGTAGCTGAACTTATAAAAAGTTTAGAATAATATGAATTAATCTAAATTGCCATATTAGGGCTATTTTTTATAAATTATTATAAATATACTAGTTATATTTTTGTAAATTATTACTATATTTTATTTATTTTTGTAAATTATTACTATATTTTATTTATTTTTGTAAATTACTACTATATTTTGTTTATTTTTGTAAATTGTTATTATGTTTTGTTTATTTTTTATAAAAATAATTACTTAAATCTGAATTTACATAATCACACATAATTAAATGGATTTTATGTCTTCAGAAGTTAGTATATATGCATCATTTTCTTTTAAAATTTTTATTCCTTCATCTATATTTTCTAATCTTACTACAACAATAGCTTCTTCACTTTTTTTACTAACAAATGCATAAATATATTCTACATTTACATTTTTATCATCAAGATATCCTAAAATGGTGTTTAGTCCATTTGGTTTATCTGGGACTTCAACAATAATAACATCATTTTCCTTTACAACAAAGTTATTATTTTCGAGAATTTCCTTTGCTTTTTCAGTTTCTGAGACTATTAATCTTAATATTCCAAATTTAGTCGTATCTGCTATAGATAAGGCCCTAATGTTTATATTTTCTTTTGCTAACACATCCATTGCCTTTTTAAGTCTTCCCTCTTTATTTTCTATAAATACAGATATTTGTTTATTTTTCATGTTAATTTCTCCATAATTTAAGTAATTCAATAATTTAAGTAATTATTAATTAATCAACTTTATAGGAATAATATAATTATTTTCACTTATTTTTAGTTTATATAAATCTATTTAAATAAGTAATCATTCATTTAATATTATTTAACTAAAATTTCTTTTATCAATGACTCTAATTGCCTTTCCTTCGCTTCTTGGAAGTGATTCTGGCTCAACTAAAGTTACACTTGCACGTAAACCTATTTCTTTTTGTATTATTTTAGATATTTTTTCTTCTATAGCTTCCATTTTTCTCATTTCATCAGAAAATAGTTCTTTGGATGTTTCCACTTTAACTTCAAGTTCATCTAAATGTCCGGGTCTAGTAACTACGATTTGATAGTTTGGTGTAAGGCCATCAATTTTTAACAATGCTCTTTCAATTTGTGATGGAAATACTATTACTCCTCTTATTTTAAGCATATCATCGCTTCGACCAACGATTCTAGACATTCTAGCGAGTGTTCTACCACAGGGACATTTTTCATGTGTAATGGAAGTTATATCTTTTGTACGGAATCTTATAACTGGCATACCTTCTCTAGTAAGCGTAGTTAAAACTAATTCTCCTTTTTCTCCATCATTTACAGGTTGCATTGTTTGTGAATCAATAATTTCTGGATAAAAATGATCATCTGATATATGAAGGCCAACTTTTTCTTCACATTCTTGAGCCACTCCTGGACCAATAACTTCAGTTAAACCATAAATATTAAGTGCAAGAATTCCTAATCTTTTTTCAAGTTCTTCTCTCATTTCTTCAGTCCACATCTCTGCTCCAAAGATTCCAGACTTTAAACTAATTTCCTCAGGTGCTAATCCTTCTTTTTCAAGCATTTCTGCTAAATAAAGAGCATAAGAGGGGGTACATGTAAGTATTGTACTTTCAAAATCTTTCATTACCTCAATTTGTCTTTTTGTGTTTCCTGCAGAAATAGGTATGACTGTTGCCCCTACTTTATGTCCTCCATAATGAATTCCGAGGCCTCCAGTAAAGAGTCCATATCCATAGCAGTTTTGAATCCGATCTCCTCGTGTTCCAAGTGCCATTGTTATTGCCCTTGCAATTACTTCTGACCAAATATTCAGATCTTTTTGAGTATATCCTGAAACTGTAGGCTTCCCTGTTGTTCCAGAAGTTGTATGGATTTCTATAATTTCTTCTTCTGGAACTGCGAACATACCAAAAGGGTAAGCATCTCTAAGATCTGTTTTTGTTGTAAATGGTAATTTATTTATGTCTTCAAGTGTTTGAATGTCTGTTGGTTTTATTCCTGCTTTATCGAGCTTATCTTTATAAAATGGAACATTCTCATAAGCTTTTTTAACAGTTTTTTTTAACCTTTCAAGCTGCAATTCTTTTTTTTCTTCTATTTCCATGCATTCTAATTTTTCATCCCATACCATAGTATCCCTATGCTTTTTTATAAGTATTTTATCAATTATTCTTGATATAATTAATTATATTTTTATTATATTTTTTATAATATTAATTTTTAGAATATAATTTCTAATTTTGTAATATTGTATTTTAATATAATCTTTTTATAATAAATATAATCCTTTTATAATAAATACAAATGATTATTTTTAATAAATACAATTTTTTATAATATCTTTTTATAATATCTTTTTATCATATTTTTTCATATTAATTTGTCAACATTTTTTATATTTTATTTTATATTTTGTTATTTGTTTAACACATTCTTTGTTTTATTATTGGCTTTTTTAATATAAATTTTATAACTTTTTAATTTATTAATAATGTTCTATGTTTACTTTATGTCCTATTTTTTTAAGAATTATTTATAATTATGTAATAATATTTTGATATTTGAAAGTTTATTTAAATTTATTTAATATAAATTAGCTAATTATTATAAAAAGTATAATATTATAAAAATTGCTTAAATTATGAAATTCTTTATAAATTTATAATCAAAAATTCATGTATAAAAGCTTATATAATACTAATGTACAAAAAGAATTTTTGTATATATATAAATTAGATTTAAACTTTTAAAATCTTTTTTTAGTTCTAATTTTTATTTATAATATCTATCGTATTTATAATAATGATTATAATATTTTTGAGGTTTATATATGGATTTAATAATTTTATCTATAGTTTTTTTAGTCTACTTCTTAATAGTAGGTTATGTTGGATATTTGGCTTGGAAAAGCACAAAATCTTCGGATGAGTTCATGGTCGCAGGACGGAAAACTCATCCATATATAATGGCTTTGAGTTATGGTGCTACTTTTATTAGTACTGCCGCTATTGTGGGTTTTGGTGGTGTTGCAGGTCAATTTGGTATGAGTTTACTTTGGTTAACTTTTTTAAATGTCTTTGTAGGAGTATTCATAGCTTTTGTATTTTTAGGAAAGAGAACTCGAAAAATGGGTCGTAATTTAGGTTCTTTAACTTTTCCAGAATTTCTTTCTCGGCGTTTTAATAGTAGATTTATTCAATACTTTAGTGGAGGAATAATATTTTTTGCCATGCCTATATATGCATCTGTGGTTCTTATAGGTGCTGCAAGGTTTATGGAAACTTCTCTTTCAATTAGTTTTACTTTATCTCTTTTGATTTTATCAATTTTTGTTGCTTTTTATGTTATATTTGGGGGAATAAGGGGAGTAATGTATACAGAGGCCGTACAGGGAACAATAATGTTCGTAGGTATGATTTTTTTACTTGTATTTACTTATTGGACTCTTGGAGGAATCACTCAATCCCAAACAGCACTTACTAACTTAGCGCCTCACTTCCCAGCAGCTGCTCAAGCAATAGGGGGTACTGGTTGGACAACGTTCCCAACCCTTGGAAGTCCTTTCTGGTGGTCACTTGTTTCTACAATTATTTTAGGTGTAGGTATTGGTGTACTTGCTCAACCTCAACTAATTGTTAGGTTTATGACTGTTGACTCTGATAAAGAATTGAATAGGGCAGTACTAATGGGTGGACTTTTCATAGCAGTTATTACTGGAACTGCATTTATTGTTGGTGCTTTATCTAATGTTTATTTCTTTGATAGATTAGGTCAAATTTCAGTGGCTGTTGTTGGAGGTAATGTTGATAAAATCATCCCAACATTTATTAACTTTGCTCTTCCTGAATGGTTTGTATATGTATTTTTGTTAACTTTACTTGCTGCAGCTATGTCTACTTTAAGTTCACAATATCATGCTCAAGGAACTTCCTTAGGAAGGGATATATATGAAACATTAAAGAAGAAAAAAGATGTTGAATCAATATCATTAACTCGTATTGGAATATTAATAGCTGTAGTTTTAGCATTTGCACTTAGTTTAATACTTCCAGGTAGTGTAGTAGCTCAAGGAACAGCACTTTTCTATGGAATTTGTGCAGCTGCATTCTTAAGTGTTTATATATGTGCATTGTTTTGGAAAAGAACTACAAGAGAAGGAGCTATTGCAGGAATTGTTTCAGGTACTGTAACAAGCCTTATCTGGTTAATATTCTTCTTTAAGAATACTGCTGAAGGGCTTGGCATTTGTCAATATTTAACTGGAAAAGCAGTGCTAATTGGGGCAATGCCTTGGGCATCAGTTGATGCAATAATAGTGGCAGTTCCAGTATCATTTATCTTTACCATTGTTGTAAGCTTACTTACAAAACCAATGGACCAAGAATTACTTGATAAATGTTATAAAGGATTTGAATCAGATAAAAAAGTTGAAGGAAAATAGATTAACTAATATTAATTATTAATTAGAAATTAAATATTAATTATTAAATAAAAAATAATTAATATATTTAATTATAAATTAATTATAAATATTAAAAAAAGATAATTCTTAATTAAATAATAAGTGATATTTAATTAAAGGGATTAATTTTTAATTAAGCTAATTAATTATTAATTAAAGTTGATTATTAAAATAATATTATTCTTTAGGACAATGTATATTTTAGGATAATGTTATTTATTAAAATAAGGTATTTATTAAAATAAGGTGTAAAAATGATTCTAGGAATACCTGACCCATGGGTTTTAAGTGGTTATTTACTTGTAATACTCTCTACTCTTTTATGTGTAGTATATGGTATTATAAATTGGAATAAAGGCGATAATGAAAACTATTCTGATGAATAGTTTTATTTTCCATTATTTTTTTCATTTACGATATAATATTTTTAATAAATAAATTTTTAATATTTTTATATATAGAATATTTTTATTTATTTCTAATATTTTTATTTATTTAGAGTATTTTTAATTATTAGTTATTAATCAATAAATTTCTAATATTTTATTCATAC
>JADHEF010000285.1_pt1 | contig 60489 bp, 53 predicted proteins | sample 8952391 | NCBI WGS metagenome assembly JADHEF01 (sample SAMN16124439, study PRJNA663245) | bioreactor sludge metagenome | isolation source: sludge (nitrite) | place: India:Bengaluru | collected 2019-02-28 | reverse complement strand
CCGTATGACCACTCCCTTTTGTGGGCAACTGTCAGGTGAATACCATCTCCATACATTAAAATGAAGCATCGTTCGTGATTGGGGCACCCACTATTTTGAGCACCACATGACTGAGGCGTGGTGTACCCTCGACATGGAAAGGTCTCATTGGTACGACCTTGGTTTCCCCCCCCCCCCTTTTATTCGCTGAGGCTAGCCCGCTTGTCCAGGCCGCGAGACAGGATGTCGAGCGAGCGGCGCCAGACCATGGGCCAAATCGGGCAAGGGCGAGCGCCGCTCGACCCGATTTGGCGCGAGAACAGGGATGTTCGAAGCGGGCTTTGGCCGAAGCCATGGATGGTGAAAGCCAAAGGCCCGTCGGCGCGTGCCGTCGGACAAGCGGGTGAGCCGAAGGAACCCGACGTAAGTCGGGCAAATAAGCGGGGGTGGCCGCTCGATTGGTGACTTTGCTTTGGCCACGCAAAGAAAAGTTACTCGCCCAAGCCCGAAGGGCGGGCGAAAACCCTTCGAGGCCAGCGGCCTCGCGTCCTGCACGGCAAAGCCGTGCCACCACACAACGGCTCCTTCCGCCAACACCATGCCTTGGAACGGACGATTACGCCTGACGGCTCATCGACCCTACGATGGCAATGAAATATCGCATCAAGACCCCTCCCCAGCCCTCCCCTTTGCAGGGGAGGGAGCCAAAGCGTCCCACCAGCAAGGTGTGTGGCCAAACACCGCCCAACCATGCCGGATGCCACCGGCAAAGGGGGGCGTGGCCGCCCCTATCGGCCCAGGAAGGGTTCCCAGTCCTTGAACACCGGCTGCAACCCCGCCTGCCGCACGGCGGCGGCCACTTCCCCCACCGGGCGATCGTCGTGGATGGCGAACTGCTCCAGCTCCTCAGCATCTCCCTCGGCATAGCCACCCGGCTGGGTGCGCGACTCTGCGGACATCTGGGTGATGCCAAGACGCACCGCGCCGTTGCGAAAGGTGGCGGACTCGCGGGTGGAGAGGGACAAATCCAGCGCGGGCGAGAAGAGACGCCATGCGCAGATAAGCTGGGCCAGTTGGCGATCCGACATGACCACGGCAGGCTCCAGCCCGCCGGTGCAGGGGCGCAGGCGCGGGAAGGAGAGCGAGTAGCGGCTCTGCCAGTGGTGGCGCTCAAGCCAGGCGAGGTGCTCGGCGACAAAGTAGCTGTCAGCGCGCCAGTCCGAGGAGAGACCGATGAGCGCCCCCAGCCCGATCTTGTCGATACCGGCACGGCCGAGCCGATCCGGCGTGGCGAGGCGCCATGCGATGTCCCGCTTGTTGCCGCGCAGGTGATGGCGGGCGTAGGTGGGGGCGTGGTAGGTCTCCTGATAGACCATGACCGAATCGAGGCCGAGGGTTTTCAGCTCGGCGTACTCGGCTTGCGAGAGGGGCTGCACCTCCATCCCCACCGTGCTGAAGTGACGGCGGATGATGGGCAACACCTGCCGAAAATAGGCGAGCCCCACCTTGTGCTCGTGCTCGCCGGTCACCAGCAGCACGCTGTCAAAACCGCGCGCCTTGATGGCCAGACACTCGCGCTCTATCTCCTCGCTATTCAAGGTCTTGCGCTTCAAGCGGTTGCTCATGGAGAAGCCGCAGTAGGTGCAGTCGTTGGCGCACAGGTTCGACAGATAGAGGGGCACATAGAAGCCGATGGTGTTGCCAAAGCGCTGGCGGGTCAGGCGCTCGGCCTCCGCTGCCATCTGCGGCAAATACGCCTCGGCGGCCGGGGAGATCAGCGCCATAAAGTCGGCCAGGGTGCGGCGGGAGGTAGTCAGCGCCCGCTCTACATCGGCGGCGGTCTTGGCGCGGATCTGCATGCCGATATCGTCCCACTCCAGCTCCTGCCATCTATCGAGAAAACTCTCCGACTTTCTCTCAACCCCCTCCCGGCCTCCCCCTTCACAAGGGGGAGGTGTTAATCCGCCCCCCCGATCTCCTACTTCACAAGAGGGCGAAGTCGACACTCCCTCCCCTGGCAAGGGGAGGGTCGGGGTGGGGTCATTGGCATGCTGACTCATAACGCCCCCAGAAAATCGGTAAGCGGGCTGGAGGCTTGCGCCTGCAGGGCGCGGGCGCCGAGACCGGCTTCATAGGCACTGCGCCCGGCGGTGCAGGCCAGCGCAAAGGCGCGGCCCATGGCGATCGGGTCGCCGCTCACCGCGATGGCGGTGTTGACCAGCACGGCATCGGCGCCCAGCTCAAAGGCGGCCGCCGCATGGCTCGGTGCACCGATCCCCGCATCCACCACCACGGGCACATTGGCCTGCTCGACGATGATGGAGAGAAACTCCCGGGTCACCAGCCCCTGATTGGAGCCGATGGGGGCGCCCAGCGGCATCACGGCGGCGCAACCCACCTCTTCGAGCCGTTTGCACAGCACGGGGTCGGCACCGCAGTAGGGCAGCACCACAAAGCCCTCTTTCACCAGCTGCTCGGCGGCTTTGAGCGTCTCGATGGGGTCTGGCAGCAGGTAGCGGGGATCGGGGTGGATCTCCAGCTTGAGCCAGTTCGTCCCCAGCGCCTCGCGGGCGAGGTGGGCGGCAAATACCGCCTCGGCGGCGGTCTTGGCCCCCGAGGTGTTGGGCAACAACTTGACCCCGAGTTGCCGAAGGGGCGTGAGGATATCGTCGTGGGCCTTGCCCGGTTCGAGCCGCTTGATGGCCATGGTGACCAGCCGGGAGCCGCTCGCCTCGATGGCGGCGGCCATCAGTTCCGGGCGGGCAAACTTGCCGGTGCCGGTAAAGAGGCGCGATGAGAAGGTGTGATCGGCAATTGTCAGCATGTCAGCCTCCGGCCACTGCGATAAGAAGAGATGAGGCCCCGCCGCAAGGCAGAACATGCGAAGATGGGACTGCGAGCATCATGGGTCAGCCTCCGGCAATGGCGGTGAAGAGGTGGAGTTCGTCCCCGTCATTGAGACGGGTCTCGGCCCAGCGGCTACGGGGCAGCACGGCGCCGTTAAGGGCCACCGCTATCCCCTGAGGGGGAATCTCCTGCACCGCCAGCAGCTCAGTCAGGCGCTGGCCGGTGGGCAGCGTCAGCTCGATATCGTTCAATCGGATCTTCATGGTTAATTCTCCTGAGCCGGGTGGGTGCTGCCGCAAACCGGGCAATCGGGGTCGGGAGCCAGCGTGAGGGTCTGCCACTGATGGGTCAACGCATCGAAGCGGCGCAACGTGCCCGCCACCGGGCTCGGCATCCCGAGCAGCAGTTTCAGTGCCTCCAGCGCCTGCAAAGAGCCCATCACCCCCACCAGCGGGCCGGTGACACCGCTGGTCTCGCAGCTCTGACTCACCTTGGTATCCAGCGGATAAAGGCAGGCGTAGCAGGCGTGATCGCTGCTGGTGCGCACCATCAGCTGCCCCTGCCAGCCCACTGCGGCGGCACAGACCCAGGGCTTGCCCTGGGCCACGCAGGCGGCGTTGATGGCCTGGCGGGTGGCGAGGTTGTCGCAGCAGTCGATCACCAGATCCACCTCGGTCACAAACTCCGGCAGGCTGGCGGCATCGAGTCGCTGATTGATGGCAATCAGCTCCACCAGCGGGTTGTGGGCGGACAAGCGCTCGCGGGCCAGCTCCGCCTTGGAGTGGTTGACCGCCTCGCTATCGAACAGGATCTGGCGCGGCAGGTTGCTGGAGTCCACCGTATCGCCATCGGCGAGCCACAAGGTGCCCACCCCGGCCCCCGCCAGATAGAGGGCCAGCGGCGAGCCGAGCCCGCCCAAGCCCACGATCAGCACGGACTTATCCTTGAGCCGCGCCTGACCGGCTTCCCCCACTTCCGCCAGCATCAGCTGGCGGCCGTATCGCAGATACTCTTTGTCACTAAGAGAAGCGGCATCAGAGCGCATGTTCTGCCTCCCGTATCACGCAGGCCGAGCGCGGTTCATCCCCCGCCCCCACGGCAGCGAGCAGCCGCTCGGTCGCGCCCTGCCAGTCATCGCTCGCCGTGATGGCCGAGACCAGCGCAATGCTGCCGACCCCGCTTGCCTTGACCGCCGCCACCCGCTCCTCGCTGATGCCACCGATGGCCACCGTCGGCCAGTCGCACATCAGGGCGCGGTAGTGGTGCAGCCGTGCCAGCCCCTGGGGGCGCGAAGGCATCGCCTTGGTGTTGGTCGGGAAGATATGGCCCAGCGCGATATAGGAGGGGGCAAGCTCGCGGGCCCGCATCAGCTCGAAGTAGCCGTGGGTGGAGATGCCAAGACGCAGCCCCGCCGCCTGAATGGCGGCGAGATCGGCGGTCTCCATATCCTCCTGCCCCAGATGCACGCCCCAGGCGCCCGCCTCGATGGCTTGCTGCCAGTAGTCGTTGATAAAGAGCCGCGCCCCATGGCGGCGACCGAGCGCGACCGCATCACGAATGGCCGGCGCCACCTCTGTGGCGGGCAGATTCTTGATCCGCAGCTGGATCGTCTTGACCCCGGCCCCCAGCAGGCGTTTGAGCCACTTGACCGAGTCCACCACCGGATAGAGGCCGAGGTTGTGTTCGGTCGGCGCAAAGGGGCCCTGCGGCAGACGGGCGCTGCTTGTTTCATACAATCCGAAGCGGCGATCGAGCGGTGATCCCGCCAGCACGGCACGGGGGAAGTGGGCAAGATCGGCAGGCCAGCCGAGATGGGCGATGGGGCCCGGGCCTGCGCCCACCCCCTGCGCCGCCGCCAAGCCCTGTTGCAGGTAGGCCCGCGCCAGGGTGATGGCGTCCTCCACCGGATAGTCCTGCGCCACCACGGCGGCGATGGCGCTGGCGTAAGCGCAACCGGTGCCGTGACCGTGGCGGGTATCGAGGCGCGGCGCGGCGAGCCAGAATTCGCGGGTCTCATCCTGGTAGTAGTCGAGGCAGAGATCCCCGCCCCATTCAAGGTGGCCCCCCTTGACCAGCACGGCGCGAGCGCCGAGTTCGCGCAGCCGCCGGGCGGCGAGGCGCACCAGCTCGGGACTGGTGGCAGGCAGGCCGGTCAGGGCTTCCAGCTCGGGACCATTGGGGGTGATCAAGGAGAGGCGCGGCAGCAGGTGCTCGCGCACCGCCACCAGCATGCCGGGCTCCGCCATGGGGGTGCCGGTGCTGGCGATGGCCACCGGGTCGTAGACCACGAAGGGAGCCTCAACGGTCGACAACCTGCGTGCCAGCACCTCCACATGCAGCCGGGTCGGCAGCAGGCCTATCTTGATGGCGGCGGGTGGCAGATCCAGCCCCAGGGCATCGATCTGGGCGGCGAAGGTCTGCATCAGCACGGGGTCGACCATCTTCACCGCCACCGAGTTCTGGGCCGTGATGGCGGAGATGACGGAGCAGCCGTGCACGCCGAGGTCATGCATCGTGTGCAAGTCGGCCTGAATGCCGGCCCCGCCGCCGGAGTCGGACCCGGCGATGGTCCAGACCACGGGGCGGGCCTGCGTCACAGGCGACAGGTCGGCGGGGCTGACAGCCCCGCGCTCGCTGCTCACGCCTCCTCCCCTGCGGCCTGCTTCAGGGTCGCCGCCTGATGGTAGATCTCGCCGCCGGTCTCCTTGAAGGTTTCCGCCATGCGGGCCATGCCGCTCTCCACCTCGGCCACCACCCGCTCCTGCTGACCGTCCATGCCGACCAGCTTGATCTCCACGGCTTCCAGTTTCGCCGCATAGTCGCGCACGTCCTGGGTGATCTTCATGGAGCAGAACTTGGGCCCGCACATGGAGCAGAAGTGGGCCACTTTGCCGGACTCCTGAGGCAGGGTCTCGTCGTGGTAGGCGCGGGCGGTGTCGGGATCCAGGGCCAGGTTGAATTGATCCTCCCAGCGGAACTCGAAGCGCGCCTTGGACATGGCGTTGTCGCGGATCTGGGCGCCCGGGTGGCCTTTGGCAAGGTCAGCGGCGTGGGCGGCGATCTTGTAGGTAATCAGCCCCTGCTTCACATCCTCCTTGTTGGGCAGGCCCAGATGCTCCTTGGGGGTCACGTAGCAGAGCATGGCGCAGCCGTACCAGCCGATGAGCGCGGCGCCGATGCCGGAGGTGAAGTGATCGTACCCCGGGGCAATGTCGGTGGTGAGCGGGCCTAGGGTATAGAACGGCGCCTCGTGGCAGTGCTCGAGCTGCTCGGTCATATTGCGCTCGATCATGTGCATGGGTACGTGGCCGGGGCCCTCGATCATCACCTGCACGTCGTACTCCCAGGCAATCTTGGTGAGCTCGCCCAGGGTGCGCAGCTCGGCGAACTGGGCCTCGTCGTTGGCGTCGTAGACGGAGCCCGGACGCAGACCGTCACCCAGCGACAAGCTCACGTCGTAGGCGGCGCAGATCTCGCAGATCTCGCGGAAGTGCTCGTAGAGGAAGTTCTCCTTGTGATGCGAGAGGCACCACTTGGCCATGATGCTGCCACCACGGGAGACGATGCCGGTGAGGCGCTTGGCAGTCATCGGCACGAAGCGCAGCAAGACGCCGGCGTGGATGGTGAAGTAGTCCACCCCCTGCTCGGCCTGCTCCAGCAGGGTGTCGCGGAACAGCTCCCAGGTGAGGTCTTCGGCGATGCCGTTGGTCTTCTCCAGCGCCTGATAGATAGGCACGGTACCGATGGGCACCGGGCTGTTGCGCAGGATCCACTCGCGGGTCTCGTGGATGTAGCGGCCGGTGGAGAGATCCATCACGGTGTCGGCGCCCCAGCGGGTGGACCACACCAGCTTCTCCACTTCCTCTTCGATGCTGGAGGTGACCGCCGAGTTGCCGATGTTGGCGTTGATCTTCACCAGGAAGTTGCGGCCGATGATCATCGGCTCCGCTTCCGGGTGGTTGATGTTGCTGGGGATGATGGCGCGGCCGGCGGCCACTTCATCGCGCACGAACTCGGGGGTGATGTTCTGGGGCAGTCTGGCGCCAAAGCCCTGACCCGGGTGCTGGGTGCGCAAGAGTTCTGAGCGCACCCGCTCGCGACCCATGTTCTCGCGAATGGCGATAAATTCCATCTCGGGAGTGACGATGCCTTGGCGGGCATAGTGCAGCTGGGTGACCCGGCGGCCCGGCTTGGCACGGCGGGCGCTCGGCAGATGTTCGAAGCGCAGGTGATCCAGCCCCTCGTCCGCCAGCCGCTCCTGAGTGAAGGTGGAGCTCAGCCCGTCCAGCGCGTCGGTGTCAGCACGCTCCAGCACCCAGGCTTCGCGCAGGCGCGGCAGACCGCGGCGCACGTCGATGGGGGCGGCCTCTTCCCCATAGGGGCCCGAGGTATCGTAAACCGGCACCGGCTCGTTGGGCTCGAACTGGGAAGCTTCCTTGGTGCCGCCGACGAAGGTGTCGGCCAGCTGGATTTCACGCAGCGGCACCCGGATATCGGCGCGGGAGCCTTCGATAAAGATGCGGCGGGAGTTGGGGTGAGCCATCCCCTTGAGGTTGTCGATAAAGGTCTGGGCGCTGGAGCGCTGCTCGCGGCGGCTGGATTTGGTGGTATCAGAAACATTGGTAGACATAGCAAAACTCACATTAACTGGTTGAAGTTATGGGTGTTTGCTTGTCTGGAGTTCGAGGAGAAGATGAACTTGCGGCGGGGTGTGCTCGGGGGAGTGAGTCGGGCATGGATCTTCCCTACTCTGCCGTCCCTCTGCCCTGTGTGGCAGATCCGCAGGCCTGACGGCCCGGCGGGACAACCTCCCCCTGTGCGCCTGTGCCAGCCAGAGGCGGTCTGCCTCCAGCTGGCGGGAAGGTGTGCCTTCCCCGGCGCGGTAACCCGCAAGTTACCCTTGTTTCCCTTCGCAGGTCTTAACCTGATCAGGTTCCACGGATCCCGAATTAACGGTCTCAGCTTAGCGTCGTTCGACGGTCAGCACTCCGACAAGATGTGCGCCAGTATAAGTGGGGAAATTTAAAGTACAAGCCATTAACAAGGGGAAAGGGAGAGAGGTCTCACTCTTCGGCGTCGAGGGGATCCTCGGGGTCGGGAATGAGGATATCGGTGAGGCGGCCCTCTTCATCCCGGCTCAGCACCAGGCGGCGACCCGGTTGCAGATCGGCGGCGCTGCCGTTGATCCAGCGAGTGTCAGCATCAAACACCAGCACGCCGAGATCCTGTAGCAGCAATGCCTGCTGATTATGGGTGAGCAGTCGATCCTCCGCCCGCCGCCAGCTGGCCCCGAGCGCCGGATCCGGCGCCCCGTCGAGCACCCGGATCGTCTCGGCGACGCCGTAGCGGCTCTGGATCGCGAGGTGCATGCCGGGCACGAGCCCGTCCGGCTGCGCCACGCCGTGCAGTTCGGCACTGCCGAGCTCCAGCTCAGCCCCCTGGAATTGCAGGCGCACCCCGTCGTTGTGCTCCAGCTCCACCAGCCAGAGCTCGGCGTCGTCGGCAAAGGTGCAGAAGGGCAACAGCAGCAGGCAGAGTGCGGTTCGGGTCATGGCAGGCGGTCCGGGGTCACGGGGTGAGGTTTAACTATGGCCCCGGACGGGCAATTTTTCCCGGTCCGCCCTGACCGATCAGTCATCCTCCCGGCACTGGCTCAGGCGCATGCCGTCAAACTTGCACTCCAGCTCCAGCCAGCGTCCCTCGAACGGGGAGAGGCTCCCATCCGAGGTGACATAGCCCCAGATCCGTCCCCCTTCCACCGGCCCTTCCAGTTCCATCTCGTCCTCCTCTTCCAGCGCCTCCACCTCGCGAACGAGCCGCCGCGCCCCTGCCGCCGTCTCCTGCACGACCCCTTCCAGATCGACCCAGGTCCCGCCGAGATCGTCCTCATCCAGGCCATCCTTGAAGCGGGTGCGCTCATCGATCACGAAGGGAATGCCATTGACCATCAACTGGCCAAGCTGCCAGGTGGTGCGGCCCGTGAGCTTGAACTCGGCCGCCTGCACCAGACCAAAAGGCAATAGAATCAATAACCAGAAGGCGCAGAGAGACTTCTTCATCGGGGATCCTCGGGGTTACACTGGCACACAGGATGACCCATCCGGTGTGAAATGGCCGTGAAATAGCGACACAGACCAGGAGATCAGAGCATGAAAATACTGGTGGTGGAAGACAGTCCCCAGGTGGCGGAGACCATCATGGACTATCTGGCGCTGGCCGGGCACAGGGTGGACTGCGCCTATCATGGCCAGGCCGCCCTGCAACTGCTGGCCCAGGAGCGCTTCGACGTCATCATCATGGACGTCATGATGCCGCGCCTAGACGGCCTGCGTACCGTGGAGCGGCTGCGTGCGGACGGCATCGCGACCCCGGTGCTCTTTCTCACCGCCCGTGACAGCCTGGAGGACAAGCTGGCAGGCTTTCGGGCGGGGGGCGACGACTATCTGGTCAAGCCGTTCGCCATGGAGGAGCTGGAGGTGCGCCTGGAGGCCCTCAGCCTGCGTGGCCCCAGAGGGGACATGGGCGTCCTCGGCTTTGGCGATCTGACGGTGGATCCCGCCAGCGGCCGCGCCACCCGCGCCGGGGTGGAGCTCAAGCTCGGCAAGATCCCGTTCCAGATCCTCACCCTGCTGGTGAAGCGCGCGCCCCAGCTGGTGACGCGCCAGGAGGTGCTCGACACCGTCTGGGGCGACGAGGAGCCCGACTCAGACGCCCTGCGCAGCCACATCTATGCCCTGCGCAGCGCCCTCGACAAGCCCTTCCCCACCCCCATGCTGGAGACCCTGCACGGCCAGGGCTACCGGCTGGTGACCCCATGACGAACCCGACGCCGCCCCTTGCCTCCGGTCTGCCGAGCCTGCGCCGGCGCCTGGTGCTGGCGCTGGGAGGGGCCGGTCTGCTGCTGCTGGTGATCCTGAGCCTGCTGATGGTGGTGGCCGAGAACAAGATGGAGGAGCTGAGCCTGCGCCACTGGCTGGAGGCGGAGGCAACCCGCTATGACGACGACTGGTTGCGCCTCGGAATGGCGGCCCCCGCCCCCAGCCCGCGCCAGTTCTCCAGCTACTGGACAGAGGCGGGCCGCCTGCCCGCCTGGCTCAAGGCCTACCAGAGCCCCGGCTTCTTCGAGCATCAGCTGGGCCGGGAGGACAAGCACTTCCTGGTACGCGCCCACCCCTCGGGTCAGGGGCTGCTCTATCTGGTGTTCAACGACGATGCGGACGACTACCTCGACCCTTACGAAGCCAAGCTGCATCTGGTGACCCGCCTCATCGGCCTGGCCCTGCTGCTGGGGAGCCTCGCCTTCGGCATCTGGCTGGTGCGTCACATCACCAGGCCGCTGGAGCGGCTGCGCCAGCGGGTCGCCCACCTCACCCCGGATCAGGGGGACTTCGTGCCCGATGCCCCCTGGCAGGAGCTGCGAGAGATAGAGCAGGCGCTGCTGGCGGGCAAGCACGAGGTAGCCGCCGTGTTTGCCCGTGAACAGGAGTTCAGCCGCTTTGCCAGCCACGAGCTGCGCACCCCCAACATGGTGATCCAGGGATCCGCCGCCCTGCTCGGCAAGGTGAATGACCTGCCCGCCCCGGCGGCCCGCGCCGTCAGCCGCATCCGCGCCGCCGCCGACGAGATGGCCCTGCTCACCGAAACCTTCCTGCTGCTGGGACGCAAGGAAGCCGTGGAACGCCCGCCCCAGCAGGTGGCGCAGCTCATTCGCCGGGAACTGACCCGCCTCGCCCCCCTGCTGCAACGGGAGACGCTGGACATTCGCCTGCAACTGGACGAGGAGAGCGAGGTGCAGGCCCCCCTCTCCCTGCTCGCCATCGCCCTCGGCAACCTCTTGAAAAACGCCCTGAGCTACGCCGAGGGCCACATCGAGATCACCCTGCACGAGCAGGTGCTCACCATCAGCAACCCCACCGCCGCCGCGCCGGATCAGATCCTCGGCTACGGCTGCGGCCTCACCATCATCCAGCGCATCTGCGAGAAGCTGGGCTGGCAGATTGAGACCCACCTGGTGGAGGGGGTCTTCAGCGCCCGGCTGGTGATGATCCCCGGCGCCCCCGGGGCGGCATAACCCCCTCATTCCCGGCCCTTCTTCCCGGCTGTTCAACACAGTGGGAGAAGGGAGACACTTCCCGGCAAGCCCGCTGCCTTCCAGCCCCCCCCCCCAGATAGCAACAAGGCGCCCGAGGGCGCCCTGTGTTTACCTGTCTGACACTCGTTTGGGACTCATTCCGCCGGCTTGTGCTTGCGGCTCGCCTTGAGCTCGAGGAACTCGATGATCTTGCCCGCCACGTCCTTGCCGGAGGCAGCTTCCACCCCCTGCAGGCCGGGGGAGGAGTTCACCTCCAGCACCAGCGGGCCGCGGGCGCTTCGCAGAATATCCACCCCGGCCACGTCCAGCCCCATGATCTTGGCGGCCTGCACGGCGGTGGCACGCTCTTCCGGTGTGATCTTGATGGCTTCGGCGGTGCCGCCCCGGTGCAGGTTGGAGCGAAACTCCCCCGGCTGGGCCTGGCGGCGCATGGCGGCCACCACCTTGCCGTTGACCACCAGGCAGCGGATATCGGCACCGTTGGCCTCGCGGATGTACTCCTGCACCAGGATGTTGTTGTTGGTCTGGATAAAGGCCTCGATGACGCTCTCCGCGGCCTTCTGGGTTTCGCACAGCACCACGCCAATCCCCTGGGTTCCCTCCAGCAGCTTCACCACCAGGGGGGCGCCCCCCACCATGGTGATGAGATCCGGTACGTCGTGGGTGCTGTGGGCATAGCCGGTCACCGGCAGGCCGATGCCGTGACGGGAGAGCAGCTGCATGGCGCGCAGCTTGTCCCGGGAGCGGGAGATGGCCACCGAGCTGTTGAGGGCCATGGTGCTCATCATCTCGAACTGGCGCAGCACGGCGGTGCCATAGAAGGTGATGCTGGCACCGATGCGCGGGATCACGGCGTCATAGCTCTCCAGCTCCCGCCCTTCGTAATGGATGGAGGGGCTGTGGGAGGCGATGTTCATGTAGCAGCGCAGGGTGTCGAGCACCTCGACCTGGTGCCCACGGGCCCGGGCCACCTCGACCAGACGGCGGGTGGAGTAGTTGTTGGGCTCACGGGATAAAATGGCAATATTCATGGAAATGGCAGACCTGATAATCGGACTGGAGAGTATAAGGTGCCATGAACGACTGGCAACGCCAATCCTTTCCCCTCACCATGCGCGGTTCTGCAAGAACAGGCAAAAACCGAGAGTGCCGCACTCAAGAACGGACCGTTCTGCAAGACGGCGCCAGCCACCAGCCCTCATGCCCGATGACGCCAGCGACGTCAATGGGGGCCGCGCAGCCCTTGCTGCAACTCAAGCAGCAGGGCGACCTCCTGCAAACGGCGCGCCATGGTGCCGGCCCAGCCTCCCAAAGGCACGGGGGCCAGCAGGGTCTGGGCGATACAGTGGCGATAGAGGGGCCCCTCATGTTGCCAGCCCCGCATCCCGTCGACGTCGTGATGGTGCAACCACTCCAGGTTGCCGCAGCGAAGCAGCTCGATGCGCCGCCCGTCCTTGAGGTGCAGGCAAAGCCCCTTCTTCTCCACCCCGGGACCGGCATACTTGTCGAGCCAGAGGGTCAGGGGCACCCCTGCCGCCTCGCCGCGCAGGCAGGCCCGCCCCTCGGCGGTCTCCAGATCCCCGCGCCGGATGGGCTGCCCCAGCCGGTCGCAGACGCCCTCCGCGATCAGGTGCAGGCGGTCGTCCCCACCCAGGGCCACCAGCAGCTCCCGGATCATCGCCAGCAGATGGGTACCGATGTCGAGGATCACCCCGTCTGGATGGCGCAGGACCCGCCGATCCGGCTCCCCGGTGGCGAAGTTGAGGGCATAGGGCTCCCCCGCCTCGTCCAGGCCGCAGGGTTCCAGCAAAAAGCCCTCCACCGCGCTGATATCGGCGAGGGTGGCCAGCCCGACCCCGGCGCCCTCTGGTTCCCGAGGCTGCCAGCCTTCATCCAGTTTGCCGCTCAGCAGCAACTGCTGGACGGCATTGCGGGCCATCCAGTGATCCAGCGCCAGCACCCTGGCTGCGACCTCGGGGTCCGCCAGCAGGGCGTGCAGGCGATCGTGCTGGGCCAGGGTGGCCACCACGGGTTTCTCCACCAGGATGAGGGGAATGGCGCTGGCCAGTGCCTGTTCCAGCACGGGCAGATGCAGCAGGGAAGGCGTGGCGATCACCAGCCGATCCAGGGGTTCGGCCAGCAGAGCTTCCAGGGTCGAGGCAGACATGACGCCGGGCAGGGTGATGGCGGGATCAAAACCCCATATCTCGGGATTTTCCGCCAGTGCGGCGAGTGCAGGTAGATAGGCTGTCTGCACTACGGCCCCCAGACCGACAAATCCAATCTTCATGGCAACCTCGATATGGCGTGCGTACCCGGCGCCTGCCCCGCACCGCGTGAGGCGGGGCAGACGGGGATCAATGCAGGTTGGGCCCCAGCCAGCGTTCGGCCTCTGCCAGGGTCATCCCCTTGCGCATGGCGTAGTCTTCCACCTGGTCCTGCTGGATCTGGGCCACGGCGAAGTATTTGCTGTCGGGGTGGGAGAAGTACCAGCCCGACACCGCCGCCCCCGGCCACATGGCGTAGGACTCGGTGAGCTGCATGCCGATGGCCTGCTCCACGTCCAGCAGCTCCCAGATGCTCCCCTTCTCGGTGTGCTCCGGGCAGGCCGGGTAGCCCGGCGCCGGACGTATCCCCTGGTAATTTTCGCGAATCAGTTCCTCGTTGCTGAGCGCCTCGTCGGGAGCATAGCCCCAGTGCACTTTGCGCACCTGCTCGTGGAGGTATTCGGCAAAGGCCTCGGCGAGGCGATCGCACACCGCCTGAATGAGAATGGCGTTGTAGTCGTCGTGGTCCGCCTTGTAGGCCTTGGCGATGGCCTCCTCGCCGATGCCGCCGGTCACCGCGAAGGCGCCGATCCAGTCGGGCTTGCCGCTCTCTTTCGGCGCCACATAATCCGCCAGACAGTAGTTGGGGAAGCCCTGCTTCTCGCTCTGCTGGCGCAGGTGGTGCAGCACCTTGCGCACCTGGGTACGGGTCTCGTCGGTGTAGACCTCGATGCTGTCCCCCACGGCGTTGGCGGGGAACAGGCCGACGATGCCGGCACAGCGCACGCTCTGATCCTTCTCCAGCTGGTCCAGCATGGCGTTGGCGTCGGCGTAGAGGCGCGTCGCCTCCTCCCCCACGACTTCATCCTCCAGAATGCGGGGGAACTTGCCCGCCAGCTCCCAGCTCAGGAAAAACGGCGTCCAGTCGATGTAGGGGCGCAGCACAGAGATGGGTACGTTTTCGAAGGTCTGCACGCCGGGCTCCCGGGGCGCCGGGGGCTCATAGCCCACCCAGTCCAGCTGATGGCGGTTGGCCCGGGCATGGGCCAGGCTGACCGGCTTGGAGCGCGGCTGCTTGCGGGCATGCTGATCCCGGGCAATCTCGTACTCCTTGTCGATGCGGGCCACGAAGGCGGGCTTGAGCTCCGGGCTCAGCAGACTCTGGGCCACCCCCACGGCGCGGGAGGCGTTGGAGACATAGACCACGGGCTCGGAGTAGTTCTGCTCTATCTTCACCGCGGTGTGGGCCTTGGAAGTGGTGGCACCGCCGATGAGCAGCGGCAGCTTGAACCCCTGACGCTCCATCTCCTTTGCTACGTGCACCATCTCGTCCAGGGACGGAGTGATGAGGCCCGACAGGCCGATGATGTCGGCGTTCACTTCCCGGGCCGTCTTGAGGATGGTCTCGCAGGAGACCATGACCCCGAGATCCACGATCTCGAAGTTGTTGCACTGGAGCACCACCCCGACGATGTTCTTGCCGATGTCGTGCACGTCACCCTTGACGGTGGCCAGCACGATTTTGCCGTTGCTGGAGCCGCCGGACTTCTCCGCCTCGATGTAGGGTTGCAGGTAGGCCACCGCCCGCTTCATCACCCGGGCCGACTTCACCACCTGGGGCAGGAACATCTTGCCGGCGCCGAACAAATCGCCCACCACATTCATGCCATCCATCAGCGGCCCCTCGATGACGTGCAGCGGCTTCTCGGCCTGGGCGCGCGCCTCCTCGGTATCCTCCTCGATGAAATCAGTGATCCCCTTGACCAGGGCGTGTTCGAGCCGCTTGCCCACCGGCCAGCTGCGCCACTCCTGATCCCGCGGATCCTCCGCCTGGGCACCCGCGCCGCGATACTTCTCTGCGATGGCCAGCAGCGCCTCGGTGGCGTTGTCGTTGAGGTTCAGCACCACCGCCTCGACCTTCTCTTTGAGCTCGGCCGGGATGTCTTCGTAGATGGCAAGCTGGCCCGCGTTGACGATCCCCATGTCCATGCCGTTCCTGATGGCGTGGTAGAGGAAGACAGCGTGGATGGCTTCGCGCACCGGCTCGTTGCCACGGAAGGAGAAGGAGACGTTGGAGACGCCGCCGGAGATCATGGCGTGGGGCAGGTGCGTTTTGATGTCCTTCACCGCCTCGATGAAGTCCACCGCGTAGTTGTTGTGCTCGTCGATGCCGGTCGCCACCGCGAAGATGTTGGGGTCGAAGATGATGTCTTCCGGCGGGAAGCCGACGCGGTCCACCAGAATGCGGTAGGCGCGCTGGCAGATCTCGAACTTGCGGGCCCGGGTATCGGCCTGGCCCACCTCGTCGAACGCCATGACGATGACGGCGGCGCCGTAGCGGCGCAGCAGTTTCGCCTGCTCGATGAATTTGTCCTCCCCCTCCTTCATGGAGATGGAGTTGACCACCGGCTTGCCCTGCACGCACTTGAGGCCCGCCTCCAGCACCTCCCACTTGGAGGAGTCGATCATCACCGGCACCCGGGCGATGTCCGGTTCCCCGGCGATGAGGTTCAGGAAGCGCACCATGGCCGCCTCGGCGTCCAGCATCCCCTCATCCATGTTGATGTCGATGATCTGGGCGCCGTTTTCCACCTGCTGCTTGGCCACATCCAGGGCCTCGTCGTAGAGCCCTTCTTTTATCAAGCGCTTGAACTTGGCCGAGCCGGTGACGTTGGTCCGCTCACCCACGTTCACGAACATGGAGTCCGCCGTGATGATGAGAGGCTCCAGGCCCGACAACCGACAGGCCACCGGCAGATCCGGCAGGGCGCGGGGTGTGATGCCCGCCACGGCGTCCGCCATGGCGCGGATGTGGGTCGGGGTGGTGCCGCAGCAGCCGCCCACCAGGTTGAGGAAGCCGCTTTGGGCCCACTCGCGGATATGCTCCGCCATCTCGACCGCGTCCAGATCGTACTCGCCAAACGCATTGGGCAGACCGGCGTTGGGGTGGGCGCTGACATGGGTCTCGCTGATGCGGGACAGCTCCTCCACGTATTGGCGCAGCTCGTCCGGCCCCAGCGCACAGTTGAGGCCGAAGGAGACCGGTTTGACGTGGCGAAGGGAGTGGTAGAAGGCCTCGGTGGTCTGGCCCGAGAGAGTACGACCGGAGGCGTCCGTGATGGTGCCGGAGATCATCACCGGCAGGCTGTAACCCAGCTCCTCGAACACCAGGTCCACCGCGAAGGCGGCCGCCTTGGCGTTGAGGGTGTCGAAGATGGTCTCGATCAGGATGATGTCGGCACCGCCCTCGATGAGGGCGTGGGTCGATTCGGTGTAGGCGGCCACCAGCTCGTCATAGGTGACGTTGCGCTTGCCCGGGTCGTTCACGTCCGGCGAGATGGAGGCGGTACGGTTGGTGGGACCCAGAACCCCTGCCACAAAGCGCGGCTTGGCTGGGTCTTTGGCCGTCCACTCGTCCGCCACGGCGCGGGCCAGGCGGGCTGCCTCCCGGTTTATCTCGGCCGAGAGCGCTTCCATCTCGTAGTCCGCCATGGCGATGCGGGTGGCGTTGAAGGTGTTGGTCTCGAGGATGTCGGCCCCGGCGGCACAATACTGGTCGTGGATCTCGCGAATGACGGCGGGACGGCTCAACACCAGCAGGTCGTTGTTGCCCTTGATGTCGGTATGCCAGTCGGCAAACCGCTCCCCCCGATAGTCCGCCTCACCGAGTTTGTAACCCTGGATCATGGTGCCCATGGCCCCGTCGATGATCAGGATCCGCTCCTTGAGACAGGCTTCCAGCCTGGTTGTGACATCCGCTTTCTTGTTCGACTCTCTGCTCGACACCGCTCGTACCCCTTACATCCATGCAACTGCGTGATGCCCATCCTAGCAGCAATCAAATTAAATGGAAATCTAGCCGTCTATCTGTCCATGACAACGATTAAATATAACCATAAATAGGTAATGAGCATGATCTAACCCGGGAGTACCCTATGCCCGTCCTCAAGAGGGATACGTGCTTGCTGTTTACCAAAGAGAAAAATAACTATGAGCGTCTACTACACACTCTGCTTCCTGGCAGCGTTGGCGATCTTCATCGCCTTTGCCAACCAGTATGTTGTGAAGATCCAGACCACCATCGCCATCACTGCGGGCTCCATGCTGATCTCCGCGCTGCTGGTGCTGTTTGGCAAACTGGGTTGGTTCAATCTGGAGCCTCTCGCCATCAAGACCATGGAGAGCATCGACTTCCAGAACTTCCTGTTGAAGGGGATCCTGGGCTTCCTGCTGTTCGCCGGCGGGCTTGGCATCAACCTCAAGGCGTTGCGTAGCCAGAAGTGGGAAATCACCATTCTGGCCATAGCCGCCACCCTGCTCTCCACCTTCCTCATCGGCTACGGCTTCTGGTTCATCGCCAAGCTGCTGGGCTGGGATGTGCCACTGGTCTACTGCATGTTGTTCGGTGCCCTGATCTCCCCCACCGACCCCATCGCCGTACTGGCCATCGTCAAAAAGATGAAGGCGCCACCCCAGATCGCCATCCAGATCGAGGGGGAATCCCTGTTCAACGACGGTGTCGGTCTGGTCATCTTCGCCACCGTGTTTGCCGTGGCCTTTGGCGGCGTGGAGCCCACCTTCGGCAGCGTGGCCGGTCTGTTCCTGCATGAGGCTCTCGGCGGCATCCTGTTCGGGGCCGTGCTGGGTCTCATCGCCCACGTGATGATCAGCGCCACCGACGACGGCTCCCTGGAGCTGCTGCTGACCCTCTGCATCCCGACCGCGGGCTTCGCCTTCGCCAACATGATCGGCGTCTCCGGCGCCCTGGCCATGGTGGTGACCGGCATCATGATCGGCAACTGGACCCGTCATTCCGGCTTCTCCGAGCAGAGCCAGCACCACCTGGATCACTTCTGGGAGTTGATGGATCAGTTCCTCAACGCCCTGCTGTTCCTGCTGATCGGTCTGGCACTGGTGCTGCTGGACCTCGACTGGCGCGACTGGATCCTGCTGGTCATCGCGGTGCCGCTCTGCCTGGCTGCACGCTTCATCAGCGTCTCCCTGCCCTATGTGGCGTTCCGCAAGTTCCGCAACTACAACACCTTCTCGGTGCGCATCCTCACCTGGGGCGGCCTGCGTGGCGGCCTGGCCATGGCTATGGCCCTGGCACTGCCATCCGGTGTCATGATGATCCCGGAACACAACGTCGATCTGCGCCAGGTGATCCTGGTGATGACCTACTCGGTGGTGATGTTCTCCATCGTGGTACAGGGTATGACCATTACCCCCATGATCACCGCCGCCAAGAAGGCCTGTGGCGACGCCTGAGCCCGTCCCTGACCGGCAATGAAAAGGGCTCCCTCGGGAGCCCTTTTGCCGTCCCCGTGGCAGTGAAAAACAGGGAATGACTGGGTGAACGCACAATTAGTGTTTGCTTTTTACACATTTCGAGGAGAGAATGCGCGCCGGCTAGTTAATCAGCCCTGATTATGTTCGCAATGCTTCACCTCACGATGAATCCTGCCAGTACCCGCATAACCTTCTTCTGATTTACTCGCCTTGAGAACCGTTCAGGCTGTCTGCCTGCGTTGCCCGGCTCTCACGGTGCAGACCCGATCTGCCCACTCCCAAGTAGCATCATGCATCCGCATGGTCCTTGGCGCCTTCCTTGAAAGTGCAGACGCCCCTGAACCGGGCTGGGTATTCCTGCGCGCTCGTCCGCCATCATGCTGACCGCGCCCATTGACCTGACATTTGCCAATACAAGGAGCAAACACTTAATTTATATAGAGAAATACCATGATGAAACACGTACAGATCCGCAAACCCCTGCGTCGCAGCAAACCCATCAACCTGCCCGTGCAAGAGCACGACGACGATGCGTTCCTGATCCAGTTCAGCACCCGCTTCAGCGGCGGCTTCGCCATCTCCTGTGATGGCATCGCCGGCGAGTTCTCCATCGAAGAGCTCAACTGACTTTGCCTGCCCACCGGCAGCGCCCGATGCAGACAGGCCGCAACTCACGGCGGCCTCCTTGCCTGACGTCATAGTCTGCATGGCCCCGCTCCCCGAGCGGTGGCTAGACCCCGCAAGTCTCCTTGTCCGGCGCCTCCAGCAGCAGGCACTCCTCCTCGCCGGCCCCCAGCCTGACCCGTTTGCCCTGACTCAGCCCCAGCTTGGCGAGTAGCCGGACCGAGCGCTCATTGCCCGGGGTGACGATGGCGACCACCCGCTCGATACCGAGCCGTTCACGGCCATCTGCCATGGCCGCCCGCGCGGCCTCGATGGCATAGCCGATGTCTTCACAGGGCAGGGTATCGCGCTTGATCAGACCACAGATGCCGAGCCTGGCCCCGTCTTCCCGCCGCACCACCAGATAGAGTCCGTGACCGTGGCGGGCATAACTGACCGCAGGCCCCTGCTGGATGTAGTTTTCGGCATCCGCCAGGGTACGCACCCCGCGATCGCCGATGTAGCGGTGAAAATCGCCATCGTTGAGCAGTTCGAGAATGAAAGGGGCATCGACAACGGTCAGTTCGCGCAGTTCCAGGCGCTCGGAGAGGATCATGACATGGGCTCGTTCGGCAGAGAGAGTGTCCAAGACTGCTCCCGCCCCGCTTCCTTGGCAAGACCCGGACGATATTTTCGCCCCGGGAGCCGCGTCCCCGCTATACTGCCCACCCCATGGAACAGGCAGGAGAACGGCCATGACCGATACCCCCGAATTTTTTGATGAAGAGACACTGCTGGAGATGGTGGAGAACCAGCTCGCCGACGGCCATCCCCTCCAGGTGAAAGCGACCCTGATGCGCCTGGTGATGAAGGGCACCCCGCGGGAAGAAGCGCTGCAATACATCGCCTGCGCCCTGGGCGCCGAACTCATGGCCATGGAAGCCGAACAGGGCCCCTTCAACCTCGTCCGTTACGGCGAGTTTCTCGACAGCCTGCCCGAGATGCCCTGGGCCGAATGACCCGGGCCGATTAGGCAAGCCCCGGCGCCAGCCATTATCATTACTGCCACCACCAATGACGGGAGTATGGGGATATGCGCTGGCAAGATCGCCGTGAGAGCAACAATGTGGAAGACCGACGCCAGCAAGGCGGGGGCAGCGGCCTGCCCATCGGTGGTAAGGGGCGCCTGATCCTGCTGGTGGTGGTCATGGTGGCGGGGTACTACGGCGTGGACCTCGGCCCCCTGCTGCAGGATCCGGCCCCGCAGAGCCAGCCCCAGCGTCAGAACTCGTCCCAGGCTGCAAACGATCCCCTCGCCCGCTTCACCTCGGTGATGCTCGCCTCCACGGAGGACGCCTGGGGCGAGATGTTCCAGCAAAGCGGCAACCACTATCAGGCCCCCAGACTGGTGCTCTATCGCGGTGCGACCCGCACCGGCTGCGGCCAGGGGCAGTCGGTGATGGGGCCCTTCTACTGTCCGGCCGACAGCACCGTCTACATCGATCTCTCCTTCTATCAGGACATGCGCGACAAGCTGGGGGCCGACGGCGACTTCGCCCAGGGCTATGTGATCGCCCACGAGGTGGGCCACCACGTGCAGAACCTGCTCGGTATCTCCACCAAGGTGCGCCAGCAGCAACAGGGGCTGAGCCAGGTCGCCCAGAACCGGTTGTCGGTCAAGCTCGAACTCCAGGCGGACTGCTTCGCCGGGGTCTGGGGCCACTATATGGAAAAAGAGCAGGTGCTGGAGCGTGGCGATCTGGAAGAGGCGCTCAATGCCGCCCAGGCCATCGGCGACGACAGGTTGCAGCAGCAAGGTCAAGGCCGGGTCGTTCCCGACAGCTTCACCCACGGCACCTCGGCCCAGCGCCTCGCCTGGTTCAAACGCGGTTTTGACAGCGGCAAGCCCGCCAGTTGCGACACCTTCGCCGCCCGCTAGACGCCCAAAAGAAGGGCCGGAACCTGACAGGATCCGGCCCTTTTGCCATGCATGGGAACCTCAGTACAGGGAGTTGACGATCACCTCCTCCTCCCATGCGCCAGCCAGCGGCAGGGGTAAGTAGGTGGAGTTGGCCGAACGGCCGGTGACGAAGTAGATGTGATCGCCGCGCGGGAAGTGCATGGCGATGAGCGCCTTTCCCACCTCTTTCGGCACGCTGAACGCGTCCCAGCCGTTGCTCATCTTCTCCCAGAAGGCCGGATTCTTCAGGTAGCTCTCACCATTGGGGGAGAACGCCTGCTTGCCGCGATAGCACCCCGGGCTGGAGAAGAGCAGGGTGTCGTCGATGTCGAAACCCACCGCCATCGGCAGCAGCCCATCCAGGCTCCTGGCAATCTGCGTCACCGACACCCAGTGAAAGGGGCCTGCTGGGCCAGGCTCACCGCAATGACACCGGCGGGGCTGGTCGGGATTTCGACTGCCACGGCGGGCAGGGTCAGGCTGGCGACAACCAGGGCAAAGCGGGGCGATAATGACATTAATCCCGATATAAGGTGTTCATGACGAACTCTCCAGGCCCAAGCCCCCCCTACCAGCAGGCTCTTTCGGCACTTCTTGTCCCCCGCTCTCGCCCCGGTGGGCTATAACTGCTGTACGCCTTCTAATGGCATTCAAATCAATTGCACCATTGCACCATTTACCGGAGATGCCATGGACGTGCACACCGCAGCTGCCCATTCGAATACTGTCACTCCCGCTTCATCCCAGGCCAGACTGGAGGCCGTCGACCAGCTGATGGCCCGGCTCGAGATCGCGCCAGACGGATTGATTCTGGATGCCAACCCCCGCTTTCTCGCCATCATGGGATACCAGCTGGCCGAGCTCAAGGGTCAGCACTACAGCATGCTGTTCCCCTCGGAGGCAGAAGAATCCGCCGACGAAGCCGCCCGTTGGCAGGCGCTGCGAACGGGGCAGGCACAGGAGGGAGAGTTTCGCCGCCGGGATCGGCAGGGGCGGGACATATGGCTGCGAGGCAGTTGCAGCCCCCTGCTGGACGAACAGGGCGCGCTGGTTCAGGTCATCGAATACACCATGGACCTGACCGAACAGAAACAACTGAACGCCAACTTCGAGGGGCAGCTCAACGCCCTGAGCCGGGTCATGGGCAAGGTGGAGTTTTCACTGGATGGCATCATCCTCGATGCCAATGCCCGCTTCCTGGAGACAGTGGGCTATCAGCTGGAAGAGCTGAAGGGCCAGCACCACAGGCTGCTGATCGATCCCGACTACGCCCAGTCGGCCGACTATCGCACCTTCTGGGAAACCCTGCGCCGCGGTGAATTCCTGGCGGGAGAGTTCTGCCGAATCGGCAAACAGGGTGAAGAGATCTGGATCCAGGGCTCCTACAACCCGGTGCTGGATCTCACCGGCAAGCCCAGCAAGATCGTCAAGTTTGCCACCGACATCACAGCCCAAGTAGAACAGCATCACCAGCTCAAGCGCGCCATGGAGGAGGCGGAAGAGGCCGCCAGGGTGCGCGAGGAGCTGCACAAGTCGCTGCAGGAGATGTCGACCCCGGTCACCCCCATCTGTGACGGGATCCTGCTGCTGCCGCTGGTGGGGATCATCGATTCCATGCGTACCGCCGACGTGATGAACAAATCGCTCACCAAGATTGCCGAGACCCGGGCCCGGGTCTTCGTACTGGACATCGCCGGAGTCGCCACCGTGGATACCGGCGTCGCCAACCAGCTGATCAAGATCACCAAGGCGACCCAGTTCATGGGGTGCGAGGCCATCATCTCCGGCGTCTCGCCCGCCATCGCCCGCACCATGGTGGAGCTGGGGGTCTCTGTCGGCGACATCCGCACCACGGCGACCCTGCGGGGTGCCTTCGAGATCGCCCTCAAGCGGGTCGGATCCACCCTCTAGGCCTCTAGGAGAGATGCATGCTGCTCAACAATGATCTGGGCATCGCCGACGTGGCCGACTGCATCGTGGTCAGCATGCGCCCCGACCTCGGTGACGAGGGCATGCAGCAACTGATGCAGGCCCTCTCCCAGCGGCTGATGCTGGGCCGCCAGCACGCGGTACTGCTCGACTTCTCCGGGGTCATGCTGCTCGATCACCACGAATTCAGGCAGGTACGCAAACTGGCCGAGGTGTGCCGCCTGCTCGGTGCCGTCTGCCTGCTGGTGGGGCTGAATGCAGGGATCGCCGCCTTCCTGGCGCTGGCCGATGCCGAGCCCGGGCCGCTGCGCTGCTTTCTCGACATGGACGATGCCTTCGCCCATGTTCGCAGGACGCTCAAGGATGAGGACTAGCGCATCATGCAGTTGGAACAGAGCCTTCAAGAAGCCAGCTACCCGCTGCGCCACGACATCGACCTGCACCTGACGGTGATGGCGGTACGCCGCCTCCCCTTCATCGCCAACCTGTCCGAGGTGGACCGTGCCATGCTCTCCACCGTGGTCTCCGAGCTTGGCAGCAACATCCTGAAATACGCCGAGCGGGGGGAGATCACCCTCACCCTCCACCATCCCAGCGGGCGTCCCTGCATCGACATCATCGCCCGCGATCAGGGACCCGGCATTGGGGACGTGCATCAGGCCATGCAGGATCACTACAGCACCTCGGGCACCCTGGGGCTAGGCCTGCCCGGCGTGCGCCGCATGATGTCTGAACTCACTATCAGTACCCCGCCGGAAGGGGGAACTCTGGTGCAGGCCCGCAAGTGGCTGGGCGCGGCGCCCCTGGTATCCAGGCCAATCGCTCCCCTCGCCTGCACAGGCCAGCTGCACGCCGGCCTGCAGCTGACATGGGCCAGCGAGAACCGCCCCTGCTATCCGGAACGGGTCTCCGGTGATCTGGCCTTCATCCGACCGGGGCCGGAGGGGGTATCGCTGATCCTGATCGACGTGAGCGGCCACGGTGCCTCGGCCAACAAGCTGGTACAGGTGCTGGAGGCTGCGCTGCAGCAAACCCACGAGCAGGAACCGGCCCGCCTGTTGCAACTGCTGCACCAGCACTGCATCGGTACCCGGGGCGCCGCCGCCGGCGTGGCCCTGGTCAACGGCGAACGGGGTGAGCTGAGCTATGCCGGCATCGGCAATACCCGCATCTGCCTGCGCGGCCACGAACCCTGGCGCGGCATCTCCCGCGACGGGGTGCTGGGAGAGCGTTTCCCCACCCCCTTGCTGCAGCGCCAGCCACTCGTCGCGGGGGACGTGGTGATGCTCTATTCGGACGGTATCAGCGAATCCCTCAACCTGCGCGACGGTGCGCTGGATCTGGCCGCCGAGCCCGCCCAGCTGGCACGCCAGGTGATCGCCCACAGTGGCCGCAGCACCGACGATGCCAGCTGCATCGTGCTGCGTGTGCTGGCAGGAAAGGAGGACTAGATGCGGCAACTGATCGGGGAAACCCTGCTGTCAGGCCCGGCGGCGGCACTCACCGCCCGGCGCAAGGTGATCCAGGTACTCACCTGCCTCGACGGAACTCCCACCTTCGTGGCACCGCTGGCGGGCGCCACTTCCGAGCTGGTACGCCAGCTGGTGGCGAACACGGAGCCGCTGCAACTGCAGTTGTGGCTGGAGACTAGCACACAGGAGTTGTGGCTCTCGCTCTCGGCTGACGCCCCCATCCCCCCCGAGCCGGACGGCCGCCATTCATGTGGCATCCGATTGGTCGCGCACGCGGACAACGCCATCGCCCTGGTCTACCGCCTGCCCCGCTGGCCCGATGAACTGCTGCTGCAACAGATGCAGCAGCAGTTCGCAGAACCGACCCGGGACGAGCTGTTTGCGGTGATGCAGGCCAAGAACCAGGAGCTGGAAGTGGCCTATGAGCTGGCGGAGGGCGCAACCCGGGCCAAGAGCGATTTTCTCGCCAACATGAGCCACGAGATCCGTACTCCCATGAACGCCATCCTCGGCATGTCCCATCTCGCCCTGCAGACCCGGCTCGATCCGCAGCAGTTCGACTATGTCAGCAAGATCCAGCGTTCGGCCCAGCATCTGCTCGGCATCATCAACGACATCCTCGACTTCTCCAAGATCGAGGCCGGCAAGCTGGATCTGGAGCGGATCGAATTCGATCTCGACCATGTACTGGAGAATCTGACCACCCTGGTGGGCGAAAAGGCGGAAGCCAAGGGCATAGAGTTGCTGTTCGAGGTCGACCACCAGCTCGACACCCTGCTCTATGGCGATCCCCTTCGCCTCGGCCAGATCCTGATCAACTATGCCAACAACGCGGTCAAGTTCACCGAGCAGGGGGAGATCCTGGTCAAGGTCAGCTGCCTGGAGAAACAACCCCAGGAGGTGTTGCTGCACTGCTCGGTACAGGACACCGGGATCGGCATGAGCCAGGAGCAGCAGCAGCGGCTGTTCCAGTCCTTCCAGCAGGCGGACAGCTCCACCACCCGCAAGTACGGCGGCACCGGCCTCGGCCTCGCCATCTCCCGCAAACTGGCCGAGCTGATGGGTGGCGAGGTGGGGGTACAGAGCGAACCAGGCCAGGGCAGCACCTTCTGGTTTACCGCCCGACTCGGTAGGGGCAGGCGCAGATCCCGCTATCTGCCGAGCCTGGATCTGCGCGGGCGCCGCATGCTGGTGGCCGACGACAGTGCCAGCGCCCGCACCATCATGGCCGCCCTGCTGCGCAGCATGAGCTTTGTGGTGGACACCGCCGAGTCGGGCCAGCAAGCACTACAGATGATCGCCGGCGCCGAGCAGGAGGGACAGCCTTACGAAGTGGTATTGCTGGGCTGGCACATGCCGGGGCTGGATGGCATCGAGACCGGTCGCCGCCTCATCGCCCGCGGCATGGGCCCGCGTCCCTATCGGGTCATGGTGACCGGCTACGGACGGGAAGAGGTCTTTCGCCAGGCCGATGCCGCCGGCTTTGATCGGGTGCTGGTCAAGCCCGTATGCGCCTCCGTGCTGTTCGATACCGTCATCGGCCTGTTTGGCCAGCAAACCAGTTCACTCACCTTCAAACCACCGCAGGTGACCCATCGCTACCGCTTCGACGGACTCAGGATCCTGCTGGCGGAAGACAACGAGCTCAATCAGCAAGTCGCGCTGGAGCTGCTGCGGGCGGTCGGTGCCGATGTCAGCATCGCCGGCAATGGTGCCATCGCGCTGGAGATGGTGGCCCAGACCCACTACGACCTGATCCTGATGGACATGCAGATGCCGGTGATGGATGGCCTGGCCGCCACCCGGCTGTTGCGCGAGCGGGAAGGCATCGGGCAACACACCCCGATCCTGGCGATGACGGCCAACGTCATGGCCGGTGACCGCGAACGCTGCCTCGCTGCCGGGATGGACGATCACATTGCCAAGCCCATCGACCCCGACAGGCTGTATGCGGCCCTGCAGCGCTGGGCAACCTCCTTCCGCCGCGAGGTCAACAGCACGCTCACTGCCTCACACGCATCACCCGCCACCGCCTTGCTGCCACAGCTGCAGGCGATCGGGCTCAACGCCGAGCCAGCCCTGCAACGATTGATGCATAACTGGGAGTGGTATCGGGATCTGCTGCAACGTTTCGCCCGCCAGGGGAGTCAGCCGATGGAAACCCTGCTGGCCGCCCTGCAGGCGAATGACCGGGAAGAAGCGCATCGACAGGCCCATACCCTCAAGGGCATAGCCGCAACGCTGGGGGCCGGGTCGCTGCAGGATGTCTCGGCCCGGCTGGAGAGCGCCCTCGCCCGGGGAGACGATGCCACCAGCCTGCTGCCGCTGGCCGAGCTGGGGCTGCAACAGCAGCAGCAACTGGCCGCCAGCCTGCTGACACTCCTGCCGGCCCCTGCCCCCCCCGGCTTGCCGGAGGCTACCCCCGCCGAGCTGGCCCCCCTGCTGCACCAGCTGACCGGGCTGCTGCTGGAAGACGATGCGGAAGCCTTCATCCTGTTCCAGCGCAATCAGGCCAGGCTCGCTCCCCTGCTGGGCGAGGCAGCACCGGCCATGCACGATGCCATGACCCGTTTTCGCTTCGCCGATGCCCTGGCATATCTGCAACAAGTCCGGGCCCTCAGACCCGATCTGTTCAACCAAGAGTGAGGCGCCATCATGCTCAACTTGCTGGATCCCGATACCAAACCCACCCTGCTGGTGGTCGATGACACACCGGAGAACCTCTCCCTGCTCAGCGCCCTGCTCAGCCCCCACTACCGGGTCAAGGTCGCCATCAGCGGCCAGCGGGCGCTGGAGATCCTCTCGGCCAGCACCCGGGTGGATCTGATCCTGCTCGACGTGGTGATGCCCCAGATGGACGGCTATCAGGTGATGCAGGCGCTACAGGAGATGCCGCAGGTGCGGGAGATCCCGGTGATCTTCCTGACCGCCAAGGTGGAGGAGAGTGCGGAGGCGCACGGCCTGGCGCTGGGGGCCGTCGACTACATCCACAAGCCGATCACCCCCGCCATCGTGCTGGCCCGGGTCAGAAACCACCTGGAGCTGAAAGCGGCGCGGGATCTGCTGCACGACCAGAACGCCTTTCTGGAGCAGGAGGTGGAGCGGCGCACCCGGGAGAACGAACTGATCCAGAACATCACCATCCACTCCCTCGCCTCTCTTGCCGAAACCCGCGACAACGAGACCGGCAACCATATCCTGCGCACCCAGCACTATGTGCGGCTGCTGGCGGAGACCCTCTGCGAGCATGCCCGCTTTCGTGCAGAACTGACCCCCAAGACCATCGATCTGCTGTTCAAATCGGCCCCGCTGCACAACATCGGCAAGGTCGGCGTGCCAGACCGGATCCTGCTCAAGCCTGGCAAGCTGGATGCGGACGAGTTTGCCCAGATGAAGCACCACTCCATTCTCGGCAAGGAGGCCATCGTCCATGCCGAGGAGGCGCTGGGGGTAGAGGTGGAATTTCTGCGACTGGCCAAGGAGATCGCCTGCTACCACCACGAGAAGTGGGACGGCACCGGCTATCCCTATGGCCTGCACGGTGACGAGATCCCGCTCTCGGCCCGCTTGATGGCGCTGGCCGACGTGTACGACGCCCTCATCAGCAAGCGCTGCTACAAGGCTGCCATGTCCCACCAGGAGGTGGTGCCGATCATACTGGCGGGACGAGGCAATCACTTCGACCCCGACATCACGGACGCCTTTGCCCGCATCCACCAGCAGTTCCACGAGATCGCCCTGCGTTACAACGACGACAAGGGCGAGCGGGAGTCCAATCGCGACTAGGCGGTGGCGGGCAGCAGATCGGTGAAGACGAAGCCGTCCCGCAGCACCGTCTCCCCCACCCGGATGGGCAAGGGATGCAGGAACATGGGGCCGTCCCAGGCCAGGGTGTGGAACTCCCCGTTCTCGCCGCAGGGATCCACCCCGGCGGGCAGGGCAGCCAGCAAGGCCGGGCCGAATTCATGACCACCTAACCCGGCGTCCAGCTTGCCCGGATCCAGGGTACAGACCCTGGCCTTGAGCCCGGCGTCGATCATCGCCTGCGCCAGCTCGGTCGTGTCGCTGCCCCAGAGCGGGAAGAGCGGCGTGATGCCGGTCCCCGCCAGTTGCCGCTCCCGATAGGCGCGCACATCCTCAAGAAAGAGATCCCCGAACGCCATGTGGTAAATGTCCTTGGCCTGCACATCGGCGATGAAGCCCGTCATGATGCGCCCATACTCCTCGTTGCTGCAGGGCCAGGGCAGGTCGATGGTGGTCAGCGGCAAGCCCACACACTCAGCCTGTGCCAGCAGCAACTGCTTGCGCACCCCGTGCATGGCCACCCGCTCGAACGCCTGGTTGAGGGTGGTGAACAGCCCCACCACCTCGATGGCCGGATCCTGGCGCAGGCGATGCAAGGCCCAGGCGCTGTCTTTTCCGCTGCTCCAGGAGAGCAGTACCTTTTTCTTCGTCATGATCTCTCCAGCTACTTGCCGCACCGTGCTGCAAGACAGTGTTGCGAATTGTGCGATTTACATTGCGGGACACAAAAGCATACCCTCGTGGGTGAGCGTATCCCCGCAGCACACCGGGGAGAATAACTAAAAAAACGATGGGAAACATAAGGATATGAGTAAAGTCAGCACATCGCACGACCACGGTCGCCCCCTCAATCGACAGGATTACAAAACCCTGAGCCTGGCGGCGCTGGGCGGCGCCCTCGAATTCTACGACTTCATCATCTTCGTCTTCTTCGCCGTGGTCATCGGCGAGCTCTTCTTCCCGGCCGACATTCCCGAGTGGCTGCGCCAGTTCCAGACCTTCGGCATCTTCGCCGCCGGCTACCTGGCCCGCCCCCTGGGGGGCATCATCATGGCCCACTTTGGCGATCTCATCGGCCGCAAGCGGATGTTCACCCTCAGCATCATCCTGATGGCCTTGCCGACCCTGCTGATCGGCCTGCTGCCCACCTACGCCGTGCTCGGCATCGCCGCCCCCCTCCTGCTGCTGCTGCTGCGGATCCTGCAAGGGGCCGCCATCGGCGGGGAAGTCCCCGGAGCCTGGGTCTTCGTGGCCGAACACGTGCCCGCCCGCCGGGTCGGTGTCGCCTGCGGTACCCTCACCGCAGGGCTGACCGCCGGCATCCTGCTCGGCTCCCTGGTGGCCACCGCCATCAACCGTGGCATGAGCCCGGGCGATGTGAGCGACTGGGGCTGGCGTCTGGCCTTCGTGCTCGGCGGCGTGTTCGGCATCGTCGCCATGTACCTGCGCCGCTGGCTGCACGAGACTCCGGTCTTCGCAGAGATGCAGGCCAACAAGTCCCTGGCCGAGGAGCTGCCCCTCAAGACGGTGCTGCGTGAACACAAGGGCAGCGTCGTCGTCTCCATGCTGCTGACCTGGCTGCTCTCCGCCGGCATCGTGGTGGTGATCCTGATGACCCCGACCTATCTGCAGAAGGTCCACGGCATCAGCCCGGCCGATGCCCTGACCGCCAACTCCCTGGCCATCGTCGCCCTCACCCTGGGCTGCATCGTCTATGGCCGCCTGATCGATGCCATCGGCAGCGGTCCTACCTTCATCCTGGGCTCCCTGCTGCTGGCCGGCGCCACTTATATCTTCTACCACAGCCTGGCGGCCGGCACGGATCAGCTGGTGCCCCTCTACATGCTGGCGGGCTTTGCGGTGGGGATCGTCGGCGCCGTGCCCTACGTCATGGTCAATGCCTTCCCGCCGGTGGTGCGCTTCTCCGGGCTGTCGTTCTCCTACAACGTGGCCTACGCCATCTTCGGCGGCCTCACCCCCATGCTGGTCACCCTCTGGATGAAGGAGGACGTGCTGGCCCCCTCCCACTATGTGGTCAGCCTGGCCGCCCTCGGTTTCGTGCTCGGCATCTGGCTCTGGCTGCGCCAGCGCGGCCAACGCCAGGCCACCCCGCAGGCCGCCTGATCCTTCCCAAGCAAGCCCCGCACTGTCGGGGCTTGTTCTTTGCGGATATCATCGACCGGGTGGCGGTCCGCTACGGACCTGCCAGCTCACCCCAATCCGTCCACCTGCCCGAGGTCCACTATGTTCTTCCAGGTCATCTTTCTCGCCTTGCTGGCCCTGCTGCCCATGGTCAACCCGCCCACCACGGCCACCCTGCTGCTGGGGCTGAGCAAGGGCATGTCCCGCGAGCACATTCGCCGCCAGATCAACATGGCCGCCCTTTATCTGTTCGCCACCCTGTGCGTCAGCTTCTTCATCGGATCCTCCATCCTGGATCTGTTCGGGATCTCCATTCCCGGCCTGCGCCTGGCCGGTGGCCTCATCATCGCCTTCATCGGCTTTCGCATGCTGTTCCCCTCGCCAAACCAGTCTGCCGGGGTCGAGGCCAACCAGAATATCGCCTTCGTGCCCCTGACCATGCCCAGCATGTGCGGACCCGGCACCATGGCGCTGGTGATCAGCGGCGCGGCCCAGATCGCCGAGCTGCCGGCCGAGGCCGATCGCGTCGTCATCTATGCCGCCATGGTCACCGCCTTCGCCCTGATGAGCCTGATCAGCTGGGGTGTGCTCAAGCTGGCAGATCCCGTGTGCAAGATCCTGGGTGCCACCGGCATCGACGCCATGACACGCATCATGGGTTTCCTGCTGGTGTGCATGGGTATGCAGTTCTGCATCAACGGCGTCAAGGAGGTGGCGCAGGATCCCGTCTTCCATGGTCAGGTGATGGAACAACCCGCTGCCGCCTTGCCGTCCCATGCCGGATCCACCGCCTTCGATCATCTCGCCGTGCCGCGCCAGCCCTGATTGAAAACGGTGTCATTTTTCGTGCAAATCCCTCCTGATCTTGCGCCTGATCATATTGCCTTCATCTTGATGGGGTAGTCTGGTTTTTGTACAGGCAGGGTTCAGAAGGTTGCCGCTAGCGTGGCATGTGCTGACCCCATCACTTGAGGAGATATGCAAATGGAAAAGATGCTGACCGAGATTGGAAGCTACAGCCTGTTTCATGAGTATCTGAATGTGGTCGGTGCCGCCAGCCCCGCGCTGACCCGGATCAAGACAGGATGGGAGTTCAAGCGAAAGGATCGCCTGCTCGCCCAGATAAGGGTGGATGATCACGGCCACGCCCGCTTCTTCATCGACGCCCGCGCCATTTCGGTCAACTGACCCGACCCCTTTCCCAGCCCCGGCGCCTGCCGGGGCTTTTTATTGCTTGCGCGTTCCAATAAAAACCCCGGCGCCGGGCCGGGGTTTACAAAGGTGTGTGACCTTACTGGGTGCCGCCCACGGTGAGCTGATCCAGCTTGAGGGTGGGCTGGCCGACGCCGACCGGCACGCTCTGCCCCTCCTTGCCGCAGACCCCGACCCCGCGATCCAGCGCGAGATCACGGCCCACCATGGAAACCTGGCTCATCGCCTCGGGGCCGTTGCCGATCAGGGTCGCCCCCTTGATGGGCGCGGTGATCTTGCCATCCTCGATGAGGTAGGCCTCGGAGGCGGAGAAGACGAACTTGCCGGAGGTGATGTCCACCTGACCGCCGCCGAAGTTGGGGGCATAGATCCCCTTCTTCACCGAGGCGATGATCTCGGCCGGATCGTACTGACCCGCCAGCATGTAGGTGTTGGTCATGCGCGGCATAGGCAGGGCGGCGTAGGATTCGCGGCGGCCGTTGCCGGTGAGCGGCACGCCCATCAGACGGGCGTTCTGCTTGTCCTGCAGATAGCCCTTGAGGATGCCGTTCTCGATCAGCACGTTGTAACCCCCCGGCGTCCCCTCGTCGTCGATGGAGACGGAGCCGCGCCGACCCGGCAGGGTGCCGTCATCGACGATGGTGCAGTGTTTGGAAGCCACCTGCTCGCCGATGCGCCCGGCAAAGGCGGAGGAGCCCTTGCGGTTGAAGTCCCCCTCCAGACCGTGACCCACCGCCTCGTGCAGCAGCACACCGGGCCAGCCGGCACCGAGCACCACCGGCATGGTGCCGGCCGGGGCGTCGATGGCCTCCAGGTTGACCAGGGCCTGGCGCACCGCTTCGCGCACATAGCCAAACGCACGGCTCTCGAGCCCGTCCAGCTCGAGGAAATGGTCGTAACCGAAGCGGCCACCGCCCCCCGCGCTGCCGCGCTCACGGCGATCCCCCTTCTCGGCGATGACGGTCACAGACAGCCGCACCAGCGGACGCACGTCAGCGGCCAGGGTGCCATCGGTGGCGGCCACCAGGATCTCTTCATAGACCCCGCTGATGGAGGCCATCACCTGATTGATGGCGGGATCCAGACTTCTGGCGAACTTGTCCATCTGCTCCAGCAGGGCAATTTTCTGCTGCTTGTCGAGGGTTTGCAGGGGATCCAGCGCCGGGTAGAGCAGGTTTGCTTCGGTGCGAGCCCATGCTTTTACCTTGCCGTGAGCACCGGCGGCAGCGATGCCGCGAGCGGCAGTCACCGACTGTTGCAGCGCCAGCAGGCTCAACTCGTCCGAGTAGGCGAAACCGGTCTTCTCGCCGCTGACGGCGCGCACCCCCACCCCCTGATCGATGTTGTAGCTGCCATCCTTGACGATGCCGTCCTCCAGCATCCAGGACTCGTGCCAGCTGCGCTGGAAATAGAGGTCGCCGAACTCCACCTGATGGCTCATCAGGCTGCCGAGCAGCTGTTGCAGCCGCCCTTCGTCGAGATCGTTCGGGGCCAACAGGGAGGCACTAACCTGGCTCAATAGACTCAAATCTTTCTCTCCACTCTCATGCGAGATGTCGTAACGGTTAAATCCACGGCCGCGGGCTCACAGCAGGCGGGCGTGTTGCAGCACCGGCATGGTGCGTTTCAATTCATCGACCAGGGCCCCATCCAGCGGCGCCAGCACAGTGCCCTGCCCCGACGCCCGACACGCCAGCACCCGGCCCCAGGGGTCGATCACCATGCTGTGGCCCCAGGTCTGGCGCCCCGTCTCGTGGGTGCCCCCCTGGTTGGCGGCCACCACGTAGCACTGGTTCTCGATGGCACGGGCCCGCAGCAGGGGCTCCCAGTGCGCCTCGCCGGTGACGGCGGTGAAGGCGGCAGGCACCAGCAGCACCCGGGCACCGGCCCGGGCCAACTGGCGGTACAGCTCGGGAAAGCGCAGATCATAACAGATAGAGAGGCCGAGGGGACCAAAGGGGGAGTCCACCAGCACAGGCTGATCACCCGGGCTGAAGGTCTCCGACTCCCGGTAGCGGCCGTGATTGTCCGCCACATCCACGTCGAACAGGTGGATCTTGTGGTAGTGGCCCTTGCGCTCGCCGTCGGGATCGAACACCAGGGTGCTGGTGTGGATGTGGTCGGCATCGGCGATGGCGGTGGGCATGGCCCCGGCCACCAGCCAGATGCCGTGGGATTTGGCCCAATCAGAGAGTTGCTGCTGGATTGGGCCATTTCCCAATGGCTCTGCCCCGTCCAGATACCCCTGCCGCTCGCCAAAGAGGGCGAAGTTTTCCGGCAGCAGCACCAGCAAGGGGCGCTCCCCGGGCAGACTCGCCAGCTCGGCGGCGATCCGCTCCCGGTTATCCTGCCAGGTTCGACCCGATATCAACTGCATGGCGGCTAGCCACATGACGCGCTCCTTCTGTTGGACGAGCCGGTGGCACAAGGCCTTCTCGGCTCGCAGGCAATATCCGCACTCTTCTGTTGGGCGAGCCGGTGACCGGTGACGGAAGGCCTCCTCGGCTCGCGGGGCAATATCCGCACTCTTCTGTTGGGCGAGCCGGTGACCGGTGACACAAGGCCTTCTCGGCTCGCGGGCAATATCTGCACTATGAGGGGTTTGGCGGCCGGGGGAAAGTCCCCCAGCCCGGTGCATGCCCTCAGCGCTGACCCGAGCCCTGATGCTTGGGATCGAGCAGGAAGGGGGTGACCTCCTTGGCGGGCAGGCCGGGCGCCACCGCATCCACCGCCTCCTTCTGGTGCTGGTTGAGCTTGATGCGGGCGCGATCCCGCCCCGCCTCCACCAGCCTGGGGGCGTCCAGCGGGCCGGAGACCCGAAAATCGATGCGGGTCACCACGTCCACCACGGGCTCCAGCAGCTTGGAGAGGGCCAGCACATAGAGCCCGGTGATGGGGGTCAGGGAGAAGGCCGCCACCACCGGCAGGGTGCCGCCCAGGTTGGGGGAGAAGCTCAGATCAAAGTCGAGCCGCCAGCGCACCAGATCCGCGATGCCCTTGCCCCGCAGGTTGCCCGCGGCCCCCTTCATGTAGAAATCGTTGTTCTCCACCACCCCCTGATTGACCTTGGCGGAGGCGGACATGGACTCGAAATAGAAGCCCTTGTCGAAGACGTCGCGAAAATCGAGGCGCAGCTTGCGCATCAGGGAGTCGAGGCTCAGCAGGGAGAGAAGTCGGGCCCCCTTGTCGTTGACCTCCCGCAGGGTCCCCCCCTCCAGCTGGTAGTCGGCGCTGCCCGCCAGGGTCGGCAGGCTCAGGCGGTAGGGCACGTCACGCCAGTTCAGATCCAGCGCCAGCTTGCCCGGGGCATCCCCGATGGGCGAGGTATAGCCAAGCCGCTTGAGCAGGAGCTCGCTGTTGCGGGTCTCGAGGTTCACCCTGGCACGGGTCTGCATCTGGCTGCCACGGGCCAGCCACTCGGCGCTGCCGCGCAGGGTGCTGCCCGCCAGGCGCATCTCCAGTCCCTTGAGATCCAGCCGGTTGGCCCCGGGCAGCAGCTCCCCCTTCACCTCACCCAGGGGCAGCTCGCCGAAGCGGCAATCCACGCAACTGAAGGTGAGCCAGGGAATGGCATTCATGATGGCCCTGTCCTGGCGCTCATCGGGATCCGGGCTGAGATCGGTCCCCTTGCCGGACCAGTAGATGCGGGCAAACTTGGCATCGATGGGGCGCCCATCGGCCACCGGCACCCGCACCACCCCCATCACGTCGGGGCTGTCGATCATCACCTCGGTGGCCTGGTTCACCGGCCCCAGGGTGAAGTGCACCGCCTTGAGGCTGGCACTGCCGATGTCGGCACGGGCCAGCTGGCCATCTACCCACCACTCCTGGGGCAAGAAAGAGGGGCCCACCACCGCATTGTCACTCGGCGCCGAACCGGCCGGCAGCCACTGCTTGAGACGAGCCAGCCAGCCGGCCACGTCCGCCTGCTGCTGGTTGATGGCGAGCAGCATGGGCTTGTCCTGCATCACCCGCGCCCCGGGCTGGCCGATGTTGACCCGCACCCGGCTGAGGTAGGGGACGCCGTCGCCGTACACCAGGCGGCTCTGCATGTCGATGTCCGCCCCCAGCACGGCGCGGATGTCGGCGCTGCCATCCCGCCCACGGGCCGTCACCTTGAGGGGCAGCCGGGTACCCGCCGCCTTGGTCAGGGGCACAGGCAGATCCAGCCCCATGCCCTGCAGGTTGGAGTCCAGCGCCAGCTGGAAGCTGAACGCCTTGTTCTCGGGCAGGGTCAGCCCCAGGGTACCCGACCAGTTGCTGCGCCCCTGGAGCATCTCGAGGGCCGGTATGTCCCGGCGCTGGCGGCGGCTGTCCCACTGCCCCTGGAACTTGAGATCGGCCTGATAGCCGTGGGGCAGTTGCCGCCCCTGATAATCCAGGGTCAGCGGCTGGTTCCACAGGCTGGCCTTGAGGTTGTGAATGCGAGTCTGCTCGTTGTCATACTCGAGCGTCCCTGCGACCCCGTCGAGGGGTAGATCCAGGGAGGCGATCCTCACCTTGTTGTCCTTGAAGCTGGCTTCCCCGCTGGCCTTGACCTCCCCCTCGCCATCCAGCGGTATGTCGAGCTTCACCGTGCCCTTCATGGGGCCGCGGATCTCCACCTCCCGCAGCGCCTGACCGACGGATCCCCCCAGCGGCGAGTCCTGCAAATAGTCGCTGATGGCCTTGCCCTCGCCCTCAACCCTGGCATCCACGTAGAGGTGAGCACCCGGATAGAGGTCCGGGATCCAGGCGTGCACCGAGTCGGAGCTGGCCTTGCCGAGCTGGGTGGCGCGGCTGTTCATGTCGAGGCTGGCGTTCTGGAACAGCAGATCGATCTGCAGGTCGGTCAGCGGCTGCCAGCCCGGGAAAAACTCGTAGGTGGCCTGTTGCAGCGGCACCGCCACCTGGAAGACGCCCTTGCCGTTGTCGTAGGGGAAGTCACGGAATTCGCCGTACCAGAGCAAGTCTGCACCCTTGGCCTTGCCCCCCTTGATGGCGCCGCTCAGGTAGCTCACCAGCCCCTCATCCATCACCGCCAGGGGGTAGTAGCGATCCGCATGGGCCGCGTTCTTGACGTCGATGCGCCCGGTCAGGGCGAGGAAGGGGTGCTCGAACAGCTCGAGGCGAAACCGGCTGGCGAGGCGCAGATCCGGGTTGTCCAGGGTAATGTCCTGGCCATAGAGCACCCAGCCTTGCGGCGCCCGCCACCAGTCGAGGGCCGCACCCAGGCTGTCCACCGGGATGGGTTCCTTGAAGTGGCGGGCCGGATCCACCTTGCCCTTGCCCAGGGTCAGGCGGGCACGCCCCCCGTTCGGGGTCAGCCAGAAGTCACCGTCCAGCTTTTGCAGACCGGGCACATCGTGCCAGGCCCGGGTCCCGAAGCCGCGCAGTTGCCCCTGCAAAGAGAGCCCCTGCCAGTCCCCGTCGGCCTGCAGGACCAGCTCCTGCAACTGGCCTCTTGGCCGGGTGCGCTTGAGGGTCTCGGTCAGCTCGGGATAGAGGCCGGAGACCAGCTGGCTCAGGTTGGCAATCTGGTCGAGATCGATGGCGGGCACATAACCCTGGATGCGCGAGCCGATGCGCTCGAGCTGCAGGCGGCTGTGCAGCCAGGTGGCGCCATCGAGCTTGAAGGTGACGTCGTGGCTGGCGAGCTGCCACGCCTCGCCGTCCCGGCGCAGCTGGATCTTGCCTCCCTGCAGGTCGAGGCGGTGTGGCTCCCCCTTGATCTCGTCTTTCCAGATCAGGTGGTTGTTGCCAAAGGCCAGCAGGGAGTTGCCGAGCCTGCCCTTCTCGAACTCGCTCCAGAGCTGGAAGTCGAGCTGGCCGCTCACCGGCGGCGCGCCGGCGTGGATCCGGGCCAGCATGGGGCTGATGTCCAGCTCGCTGGCCCCCAGATAGAGCTGGCCCTTGAGGCGGTCGAGCCGCACCTCGGGAGCATCCACATCGATGATGAGGTCCAGGGTGCTCTCCCCCACCCCGTTGATGAGATAGGCCTTGCCGACCCCCTGATGCCGCTTGCCGCGGTTCTGCCAGCGCAACTGGGCGATGTCGAGGGCGCGCACCTCCCCCAGTGCCGTGGTGAGGCTCAGGCGAGTGTCGTGAATGTCGAAGGTGGAGAGCTGGGTCAGCAGGAAGCGCAGCAGGGCCTCCTGCTGGTTCGCGCTCTTCCCGCTGACAGGGGTGGCGGGCTGGGTCATGTCCAGCGCGATGTTGCCGTCGCTCAGGATCAACTGGCCAAACACCGGTCTGAGTTCGTTGAGGGAGCGCCAGAAGTCGAGGTGGGCCCACACCTTGCCAAGGCGCAGGGAGAAACGCCCCGAATCGGGGGCGATGGCCAGTCCTTCCAGCCCGATGGCCGGGCCGCGGGGAGTCCACTCCAGCCCGACGTGATCCACGCTCACCTCGAGCTGACTCTCCCCGAGCAGGGTCCCTATCACGGCCGCCCGGTGCTGGTTGAGCAAAGGGCCGCCCAGTCGTACCACGCTGACCAGAACGGCCAGCAGCACGAAGAAGACTCCGAGGGCCAACCAGCCCCGACTCAGCCAGCGATAGACCAATTACATCATCACCACATCGAACTGTTCCTGCCCACAGAGCGGCTCGGAGACCACCCTGACCTGCTTGCCGATGAAGACTTCAAGCTCCGCCAGACTGTGGGACTCCTCCCCCCGCAGGTAATCGGCCACCGAGGGGGCCGCATAGACGGTGAACTGATCCGCGTCGTAGGCGCGGTTGACCCGGATGATCTCCCGCAGGATCTCGAAGCAGACCGACTCCACCGTCTTGACCCGGCCACGCCCCTTGCACTCGGGGCACTCGGCGCAGAGCACGTGCTCCAGGCTCTCCCGGGTGCGCTTGCGGGTCATCTCCACCAGCCCGAGCTGGGAGAAACCGTTGACGTTGGTCTTGGCCCTGTCCTTGGCCAGCGCCAGCTCCAGGCTGTGCAGCACCCGGCGACGGTGATCCTCGGACTGCATGTCGATGAAGTCGATGATGATGATGCCGCCGAGGTTGCGCAGGCGCAGGTGACGCGCGATGGCGGCGGTGGCCTCGACGTTGGTGTTGAAGATGGTCTCTTCCAGATTGCGATGGCCGACGAAGGCCCCGGTGTTGATGTCCACCGTGGTCATGGCTTCGGTCTGGTCGATGATGAGGTAGCCGCCGGATTTGAGCTCCACCTTGCGCTCCAGGGCCCGCTGGATCTCGTTCTCCACGTCGTAGAGATCGAAGATCGGCGACTCGCCGGTGTAGTACTCCAGCTTGTTGGCAAGCTCGGGCACGTACTCCTCGGTGAAGCGCTTGAGCTGATCGAAGCTCTGGCGCGAGTCGACCCGGATCTTGTCGAGCTCGGCACCGACGAAGTCACGCACCACCCTAAACGCCAGGCTGGGATCCTCGTAGAGGATCTTGCAGGGGGGATACTTCTGCTTGCGCTCGAGGATCTTGCGCCACAGGCGCTTCAAGAAGGCGGCGTCCTGTTCCAGCTCCTGCTCCCCCACCCCTTCGGCGGCGGTGCGGATGATGTAGCCGCCCAGTTCGTCCACATAGCCGGCCACGGTGCGCTTGAGGCGCTCGCGCTCCGCCTCGGATTCGATGCGCTGGGAGACCCCCACGTGGGCACTGCCCGGCATGAAGACCAGATAACGGGATGGCAGGGTGATGTCGGTGGTGAGGCGGGCACCCTTGGTACCGAGCGGGTCTTTGACCACCTGTACCATGATGTCCTGCCCCTGGCGCACCAGTTCGGCGATGTTGCCGGCCTGGAACTGCTCCTTCTCCTTGATCGCCACGCACTCGGTATGGGGGACAATGTCGGAGGCGTGCAGGAAGGCGGCCTTGTCCATGCCGATGTCGACGAAGGCGGCCTGCATGCCGGGCAGCACGCGGCTGATCTTGCCCTTGTAGATGTTGCCCACGATGCCGCGCTTGGCCTGACGCTCCACATGCACTTCCTGCAGCAGACCGTTCTCGACCAGGGCGACCCGGGTTTCGGAGGGGGTGACGTTTACCAGCAGTTCTACCGACATAAGTTACCTTGCCTTTCTAGTTTTGAATTCTGGCACGACGAACAACGGGTAACTCAGCAGCGCACTGCTGACGAGAGGATTACCGGGTCTGCTCGAGGTGCTGCTTGATCAACAGGTCCGTCTCCAGCAGGGGCAGGCCGACCACGGCACTGTAGCTCCCCTCGAGGCGACTGACGAATTTGCCGGCAATGCCCTGGATAGCATAGGCGCCCGCCTTGTCGCACGGCTCGCCGGTGCGCCAGTAGGCTTCGATCTCGGCCTCGTCCAGCTTGCGAAACGCCACGTTGGTGGTGACCAGCCGCACATCGCACCGCTCCGGGGTGGCCAGGGCCACCGCCGTCATCACCTGGTGTACCCGCCCGGAGAGGGCTTCCAGCATGTCCTTGGCGTCCAGCAGGTCGGAGGGTTTCTCCAGCACCCGCTCCCCCAGCACCACTATGGTGTCGGCCCCCAGCACAGGCAGCGCCGTGGGCGCCGCGGCCACACCGGCCATCGCCTTGTCGCGAGCCAGCCGGCAGACGTAATCCTGGGGCTTCTCACCGTCGTTGCGCAGCTCCGGCACATCCAGCTTGAGGACCTCGAAACGGTAGCCCAGGCGGGTCAGAAGCTCGTGCCGGCGGGGGGAGCCCGAGGCGAGATAGAGTTGCAGTTCGTTGTGCTTGTTCATACTTCACTCAATGAGACGATGCGCAGTTACAATGCGTTGTTTTTATTCACATTCACTTGATATTGAAGCGACGCCGCACCTTGCGCAAGACCATAAAAATCCAGGGCCATATTAACATCGTCGTCAACGTCGACCAAAAGTAGGCGAAGTTGAGGCTGGCCCGGCTGAACAGATGCTCCGCCCAGAACACGGTGATCTTCCCCACCAGGGAGAGCAGACCGATGATCAGCGCCTGCTGCCAGAGGGAGAAGTTGCGGATCTTCTGGAACTGGAATGCCGCCAGGTAGGTGGTGATGGCCATGGCCATGGCCCGCACGCCGAGGGTGCTGCCGAGCAGCACGTCCAGCAGCAGGCCCGCCACCCAGGCGGTGCCGACGTTGGTCCGGTGCGGCAGCGCCAGCGCCCAGTAGATGAGCACCATGGCGAGCCAGTCCGGACGGAAGGGTTCGAATTGAAAGGGAAGCGGCAGGATGGAGAGGCACAGGGCCAGCAGGATCGAACACCAGATCCAGATCCTGCCGCTGGCGGGTTGCAGCATCAGCGCGTCGCCCCCGCCGCCGAGGTTGCCGTGGCCGCCGAGGCGCTCGCCGCAGGCTCAAGGGCATCCTTGTCGTGTACTTCCGGTTTCTTGTCGGTCCACAGCAGCAGCAGGTAGCGCAGACGGTCCAGCGCCACCAGCGGCTTGGCCTCGATCTGGGCGAAGGGCTTGCCCTCCACATAGTCGGAGCGGGTCACGGTCGCCACCGGATAACCTTCCGGGAAGCGGCCGCCCAGGCCCGAGGTGACCAGCAGATCGCCGACCTGGACGTCGGTGTTGCGGGGCAGGTTGCGCAGCTCCAGCTTGTCCAGCTCGCCGCTGCCGGAGGCGATGGCGCGCAAGTCGTTGCGCAGCACCCGCACCGGGATACCGTGGCTGGAGTCGGTGATGAGCAGGACGCGACTGGTGGTGGAGCCCACGTGGAGCACCTGGCCGACCACCCCCTGATCGTTGATCACCGGCTGGCCGTTGTAGACGCCATCCAGCGCCCCCTTGTTGATCAGCACCTGATGGCTGAAGGGGTCGGAATCCACCGACAGCAGCTCGGCCACCATCTTGCGGGACTCCTTGTGTACCGGCGACCCCAGCAGCTCGCGCAGACGCTGGTTCTCATGCTCCAGCTGATCCATCTTGAGCAGGCGCGAGCGCAGGGTGAACAGTTGCTGCTCCTGCTGCTTGGTCTGCTCGATGAGATCGGCGCGGGTCTGCACCTGGGTCGACATGGTGTCGAGCAGGGTGCCGGGGGCGTTGGCGATGTATTGCAGCGGGCTCACCAGGGAGCTCAGATAAACGCGGACATGGCTGAACACACCGAAGCGGGAATCCGCGACGATGGCAGCGACGGAGATGATGACGGCGAGAAACAACCGTAACTGAAGCGAAGGGCCTCTACCGAAGATGGGTTTCATGAGTCGTCAAAAAAGAGCCGGCGCTCGGCCGGCTTTGGGTCTTATTCGTAGTGGAACAGATCGCCACCGTGCATATCGATCAGCTCCAGCGCCTTGCCACCGCCACGGGCGACACAGGTGAGGGGATCTTCAGCCACGACGACCGGGATGCCGGTCTCTTCCATCAGCAGACGGTCGATGTCCTTGAGCAGGGCACCACCACCGGTCAGCACCATGCCGCGCTCGGAGATGTCGGACGCCAGCTCGGGCGGGGATTGCTCCAGGGCCACCATGACGGCGGAGACGATGCCGGAGAGCGGCTCTTGCAGCGCTTCCAGGATCTCGTTGGAGTTCAGGGTGAAGCTGCGGGGCACACCCTCGGCCAGGTTGCGACCGCGCACTTCGATCTCGCGCACCTCTTCGCCCGGATAGGCGGAGCCGATCTCGTGCTTGATGCGCTCGGCGGTGGCTTCCCCGATCAGACTGCCGTAGTTGCGACGGACGTAGCTGATGATGGCTTCGTCGAACTTGTCGCCACCGATACGGACGGACTGGGAGTAGACCACGCCGTTCAGGGAGATGATGGCCACTTCGGTGGTACCGCCACCGATGTCCACCACCATGGAACCGGTCGCTTCGGAGACCGGCAGGCCGGCACCGATGGCGGCAGCCATGGGTTCATCTATCAGGTAAACCTCGCGGGCGCCGGCGCCCAGAGCGGATTCCTTGATGGCGCGACGTTCCACCTGGGTGGAGCCGCAGGGCACGCACACCAGCACGCGCGGGCTGGGGCGGAAATAGTTGTTGTCGTGAACCTGTTTGATGAAGTGCTGCAGCATCTTCTCGGTCACGTAGAAATCGGCTATCACGCCGTCTTTCATCGGGCGAATGGCGGAGATGTTACCCGGGGTACGACCCAGCATCTGCTTGGCGGCATGACCGACAGCAGCGACCGATTTGGCGTTCCCGCGCTCTTGGCGAATGGCGACAACTGAGGGTTCGTTAAGGACGATCCCTTGATCTTTTACATAGATCAGGGTGTTGGCAGTTCCCAAGTCGATCGACAGATCGTTGGAAAAGACGCCTCTGAGCTTTTTGAACATGGCTACGGGAAATCCTAAGAATTTGGAGGTGCAGAAAACCGGCTAACTTTACCAATGCCCACCCCAATGGGCAAGCGCTCAAACTGTCGCCAATCAATCAGGCGCGACAAAAATGCGAGTCATCACTCACCCGCTCAGGCCGACAAACACTACGAAACAAGGAGATAAGACGCCACTGTACAGCAATGCGTCTATCTCCCCGTGTCAGCCCGGGTGTCAGGGCATCACTTCGCGGCGATAAATAATTCTGTCATTACCCCGATCCCGGCCAAAAATGGCCATGCCCTCCAGACTGTCTGGGTCAGACAACCAGAGCGGACGCCGTCCAGGTTGCTGCTCTGACTCCGGTTGCTTGCTCAGATCGATCTTGAACGGAATGCGCACCGCTGCATTTGGTGCAGAGAAATGAAACAGGATCTCACCTTTGTTTGCCGTCGCTACACTGGCTGGTGCAGCCAGACCACTTAGCGTCAGCGTACTGCGGAAAGATTGCGGCTGCGTGGCTCCTGGCACCTGGCCCGTGACCTCATAGGAGCCGTTGTTGAAACTGATCTTGCGCGTCGGATCTAGGCTGGTTGTCGGATCAAAACCCTCATTGGCCAGAGATAGCTGTGTACACACATCCGCTTGATTGATTTTCCAACCGCCTCCTTCGAAATATTGCACCTGCAGTGGCAACGCAAGCGGGGCGCTGGCAACCCCCTGCCGGGTACTAGCAAGCAGGCGACCGAAATAGACTTGCATCGGCACACTGTCGAGCAGCCGGGCATTGCATCCGCTACCGCTGCAATCCCCCATCACCGCATCATTGAAGTTCGGGCTGGCAATCAGGGAGTTGTCACCATCGTTGTCCCTCATATAGAGACCAAATAACAGCGACTTGTAGGGTCCGTCCGGCTGGGTGTCGGACAGGCGCACGAACTCGCTGATACCAGTAAATGCCGCTCGCCCGTTGAGCCATGGCAGGGGCTGTAGGCTACGCAAGCGGCTCGACAGTGAGTTGCCATCCTTGTTGTTGGCTGTCGTGATATAGGCTCCCCCCTTGGCAAAAAGACCCGTATAGTTCTGGGTCTGGCCCCCCGCCATATTACGGGCCACCACCTCCAGCTTGATGCCAAATGGCTGGCTCATATAGGTAAAGTCTCGCTCTGGTGCCGTCATATCCTCACAGGCTGGCACAACATCACTGCTCAACAGATTGAAGTCCCAGGGCACGAAACGCCCCACGGGCACGCTGGTAGCAGGGGGGATGGTGTAGTTGAAATAACCTGCTTCCGGTGGCGTTGCAGTCATCCGGAAGACCCCGACCTCGTTCACCGACTGGGTGACTGTGTTGAGGTTGTTGCTGCCTTTCGCATTGGAGTGGTCATAACTGGCCGTGCCGACCACCGCCCCTTCCCCTGGTTTGGGCGCCACCAGCTCGCTGCCGAGCGCAATATTGGCCAGCGCGAAGTTGGGGGTCGCCAGGTTGCCGCTGCACAGGTCCTTGTCATCATCCGCTTGCCAAGCCACCCCTTTGATATTCATCTGGAACGCCTCACCGGTCTTCTTGAACACCGGACAACTGGCATCCCCTGCCGCGCAGGTCCCCTCGGTAGGCGTGATGCAGAGCCCGGCCGGGCGGCTGACGAACAGATCCGACCCCGTCATCACCAGCCCTGCGGTATCCCCGCTGCCATCGTGGCGGGCATTGAGCCGCATCTGGCCCGCATCCGGATAACTCACATCCTTCAGCGTGGTTTCGCCCAGCTCATTGAAATAGAGATCCATGGCAGTGGGAGCCACCGCCGTAGTGGCTATGGCTGTCTTATCAATCCTTATCTGGCTGCCAAAGAGATTGGTCGCAGGCATGTTGTAATCACTCCAGAACGTGATTCTTTTAGTCTGCTTCTGAAAACTCGGCACGCACAGCTGGCTCGTGTTGTCCTTCCTGACCGCCGTCATCACTACCTGTTGTGGTTTGTTGGCCAGGGTATCCGGCACATTGAACAGGAAGCCGCTGTCGGCAAAGCTCAAGGTACAGGCGGCGGTGCTCAGGGCGCCGCTGCCCGCCCGGCAAAGCGTCTCGCTAAGCGGCTTGGTGGAGGGAATAGAGCCACTCACCCCCACCTTCATGGCGCTCGTCAGATTGTTGCGCAGCTGCAATTTGGCGGTGCCGTTGCTGAAGGTCACGGTAGCGGTGTTGCCGTTGTAGCTCACCTGGCTGCCGGCTATCCAGCCGTTGCTGCCATTCTTGAGGGGGGTCAGGATGGCGCTCACCGGGTCCGTGAACAGCTGGCTGCAACTGGCGTTGGCGCAGGCCCGGATGGTGAGGGTCTCGGGGTTGCAGGTCAGGGCCTGACCGGAGTGATCGAACTCGAAGTGATCGATCTGGATCCCCACCGGATTGGACTTGAGGGCGCAGATACGGACGTTGTCGATCTGGTGGGCGTTGGTCGCATCCCCTGTGGAACCCGTTAGGGACAACAGCAGATTCTCGGGAATGGCCGCCTGGCCACTCTGGGCGGCGGCATTGAAGCTGTCGATCAGAGTGCTGTAACCCCTTTCGGTATTGCGCTCCACCTTGACCAGGGACTGGCCTGTGATGCGCGAGTCTATGGTCAGTCGATAACGGTGGGGGCGATTGCTGTCCGAGCCGCTGTCCACGGTCGGCGAGAGGCAGTTGCCACTGGTGCTGGTACTGCCGTTGTTGCAGGTACCCATGAGGTAGTTGTAGCCGCTGGTACCGGAACCTGATCCCCGTACCGCTACGGACTGCTTGCGCCGCCCCTTGTTGACACTGCCACCTTCGCCGGAGAAGTTGCCGTACTCATCTATCCCTACCCCAAGCCAGCCGCCGGCAAAGCCATTAGCCTCTGGCTTGAAGCCATACCCGAGGGGCCCGCCGAAGGCGCCGGGCTGGGGGGTCACTCTGGCGTCGGAGAGCACCACCGCCATGCCGTCCGCCCCGTTGCCACCGTGGGCATAGTGGTCGAATTCGATGGTGACCAGGTTGTTGGCGGCGGGGAAGAGCCGCTGGTAAGTCGCAGAGGTGGATTGCTTGGGGCTGGCCTGGGTCATGCCGAGTCGGCCATTGACGATGGCGGGGGTAAAGTCGCCGCTGCTGCGAGCCACCACCCAGTTGCTGCTGAGGGTACTGGCGGAGAAGTCGTCGCTGAAGCAGGCGAGCAAGGGCTCACCGCTGTCATAAATGACCTTGCTGTTGCCCTTCAGATTAACGTTCTTGGCGCTCAGTTGGCCCCGCAGCACCACCTGATTCTCCAAAGTAGCGTCACCTTCCGCATAATAGCTACCGGCCAGTTGATCGCTGCCGGTCAGGGTTATGCTACCAACTACATAGGCTTTGAAAGCAGATCCCGTCTGCAGCTGTGAGTCGTTATGAGCATTCATATTGCCTTTGACGTAAAACGAAGTCGAGCCGCTGCCGACCAGTTTAATGAGGCTACCTGCGGTCAGAGTCAGATCCCCCTCGATGATGTAGGTCTTGCCAGCTGTCAACGTCATCAAGCCGCCATTTTGCATGGTCAGGCTCTTGATCACATAGGTGCTGTATTTGTCGGAGAAACGGACATTGCCATACCCGTTTGCATTGACCGAACCATCTATGGTCAAGCTACCCAGATCCCAGCGGCTACTGTTCGCCTCCTTGCCGTAGTTGGGCGTAGTTCCGAGGATAACGGTAGGGGTCGTCCAGTGGGCGACCGTATAGTTGGCGGAGTCCGTGCTGCCGGGGAAGTTAGGACGAGCTTGCTTCAGACTGGCGATACCGGTTATCTGGCACTTTCCCGCACCACAGGCTTGCGAACTCATTTCATAGTCATAACCAGTAACCTGTTTAAAGCAGACATCTAGACCGTTGTAGCCCTCCACCCTGGCGCCGGACTGCATATAAAGCGTACCTGCCGAGTCGTGACTCTGGATGGGGCCAGGGAAGATGCTGTTGCAGTCCAGTGCAGCATGGGCAGGCAAACCAACCAACAACAAGACAAGGGCAGCACAGAGGCGGCGGATCATGGGTTCACTCCATCGAAGGCTTGTGCCACCAGAGTGCGGCTGACGGCAAAGTCCGGATTCGGGCCGCTGTTGGTTTCCGGGTCGCCGCAGCGCCCCTCGCTGCTGAAGTCATAGGCGGTCTGGGTGGCGCCAGCGGCACTCACCGACACCTTGTTGCAGGTGACGATGGCCTGGCAGCCAATCAGTCCTGCATCGGTGAAACTGAGACTGGTGCTGGCGGCGCATTGCTGCCCTTGCCACTGGCCACTGGGATAGAGTCGATAGAGGGCAATTTCCAGCCCGCTCTGGGCCGCCATCAGGGCACGCACGCCGCGCACCTCCACCGTGTGCTTCTCGCTGCTGTCCACCAGGAAACGCCCCATGGCTGCCGCCAGCAGGGCCATGATGACGATGACGAAGAGGGCGATCAGGATGGCGCTGCCCCGCTGGGACCTCACCATGGTGGGAGTGTCAGGGCACATTGAGGGTCTCCAGCTTGTGGTGGAAGACGACGCGCTCGTCGCGCTGCTCGAACTCCAGCCGCAGCCCCACCTCGCTCTGGTTGAAGGCGGCGGGTTCCCGATAGAAGTAATAGGCGGCGGGACGAATATGCTCCGCCATCAACCGGGTGGTCTCGCTGCTGCTAAGGGTGTCATCGAGGGACTTGGCCATGCGCCAGAGGTTGCCCCCTCTCACACAATAGAGCACCTGCTGGTTCGCAAAATAGATACGCTGGCCCGGGGAGTCCTTGACGAAACCGTTACTGAGAGTCAAGGGCAGTGCGCCCGATACGTCGCTGCCCACATCGGTGACGCGGGCGGTACAGCTTCCCTGCAGGCAGCCCTGATTCAGGAGGCCCGTGCTCGCGAGGGGATACACGATGGCAAGATCCTCATTTTTCTTGGGGAGCACGGATGGCGTGACTATGCTGAGCCCGGTGCTGACCACAGAGCCCAGATAGCGGCCAGCGGTAGCGATGGGCCAGAACCGCAGACAGGCCCCCTGCTCCTGGGCACCGCCCCCTTCGTCCTCGACCCGCACCGAGCCGGGCACCGCATCGCGCAGCTCGCGGTTGAGCCGCTCCATGGCGAAGCGGGCATCGCTCATCAGTTGCTCGCGGCGGCTGGCATCCCCGTAAATCTGGGTACCGATGCCGATAAACTGGCTGGTGAAGGTCGCCATGACCCCGAGCAGCAGGATCACCATGACCAGCTCCACCAGAGTGAAACCCCGTGCCGCCCGCATCAGTAGTTCCCCCGATAGAGGGTAAAGGCCAGTTCGCTGCGATCCGGCAAGCGTACCCACAGCTCGACACGCTTGCCGGTGAAGCAGGGGCCGCTGCAAGTGGGCAAGGCATTCTTGGTCAAGTCTGCCCCGCTCACCCGGATCCGGACCCCGAACTGGCGATACTCGCTCGCATCCATACCAGCACCACTCCTGGCACCGAAGAAATTGGCCGGCACCCAGCCGCCGTCGCAGCTGGCCAGCCCCTTGGCACAGATGGCGCTGGTCTGGTAGTCATCCACATCGTTGAACTGGTAGGGACGGGTCTCGCCGCTGTCCGGGCCATAGCTGGCGCTGTCGGTGCAGGGGGGATAGGTAAAGGCGGGCACACCGGCCGTCTCGCCACAGCGAAAACGGCCGCCGTTGTGATCGGAATGCTCGTCGAAAGACTTCTCCAGCATCTCGCCGAGGATGCGCTGGGCGAGCTGGGCGGCGCGTACCTGCTGCACCGGATCCACCGCCTGGGGAGCCTGATTGACAAGCAGCCCCAGGATGCCGGTCAGGGCGACGGCCAGCAGCACGATGCCGACCACGAACTCGACCAGGGTGAAGCCGCGGTAGATCTTAGGGGATCGCATGGATATAGCCTTCCGGCTCGATGCGCAGCCGGGCACTCTCCTGGCCGCTGCTGACCGCCAGTTCACAGCCGTTGATGCAGCCAGGCCACAGGGGCCTGCCGCTGCGCTTGTCGAAATGGAATGCCCCCTGAGGAGAGAATTGCAGGTTGCCGGACGCCTGCACCAGGCGCCCGCGACTCTGCTCATCCCCACGCCAGCCTGAAATGGGGGCCGGCGCACAGCTCGCCCCGGTCAGATGGCCAAAACGCCCCGCCTCCAGCACCAGCTGGGTGCAACGCGCGTCCCCTTCCTGCATGTTCATGGTCTGCACCAGCCGCAGCCGGGCCACCAGCTCGTCACGCAGGGTATGGGTTTCAAAGCCGCCTTTGCCCAGCCACTTGGGCACGACAAAGGCGGCCAGAATCCCGAGCAACAGGATCACGATCACCAGTTCAATCAGGGTGAACCCTCTGCGCATCGGACTCTCTCATTGAAAAGAAAGGCGAGGCTTTTGGCCTCGCCTGACGCTATCAGTTACAGCCAGCCAAGGTAGTAGAGGCGGCGGAAGTTTCTGATGCTGCGGTGTAGTTCACTGTGCACTTGGAGCTGCTGGTCGAGAAGACATAGACACCATCAGACTCTTTACCACTCCAGGAACCGTCAATGGTGACTGCATTCTTGATACCTGCATCGGTTGCTGCCGGATAGCCGAACACAACATCAATATTGGTGCCGTCACTGCTGCTGACTGCACCTGAAGGAGCACGCTCAATCCCTTCCAGAGCTGACTTGCTATAGACCAGCTGGGCCGAACTGCTCACGGCAGCCTGTACGCCCTGTGCTGCGGCTTCCTTGGCCTCATTTTGCAGATTCAGGAACTTGGGTGCGGCGGTGACTGCCAGAATGCCCAGAATGATGATCACGATGACCAGTTCGATCAGGGTAAAGCCCGATTGCTTTTTCATTACGTCTTTCCTCGGTTTATCAATTGATATGGGTGGTCACCTGGCCGGAGGCCGGGCGATAACTGAAACTCATGAACGCATCCGTGCTCCCTTGCGGGTCCTGATAACGTCCATCACTTCCCTTGCTCAGGCTGTTGACCAGATAGTAACGGCAGACCGAATCCAGTCCATTGTTGCTCACCGTGGCATAGAACTTCAGGTCATTGCCGCTACCGCGCACCTCGTCAAAGCGGGCAGTAGCCTTGGGAGGATTCTGCAACAACCCCTCCCAAATATTGAGGCAGCGGGCCGCCGTCAGACTGGCCGGATCCACATCGGGCGTGCCACTTGCTGCCGTGTCCATGGGATATCCGGGAGAGAGCTCGCCATTGCTGACCTGACTGTCGGTCGGCGTGGTCAGATAGAAACGCGAGCCGTCATAGAGCACGGTGTTGAGTCCATCCTGCCTGGCACGCCCTTCGGCCTCCCACTGGGCCCGCACCAGGGACACTCCGGTGGCGAAACCGCCGGACACCCCTTCCACGCTCGCCTTCTTCGCCTCGTCGGTCACATCGAGAAAACGGGGCAAGGCGGTGACGGCCAGGATCCCCAGGATCACGATGACGATCACCAGCTCAATCAGGGAAAAACCGGCCATCCGGCCAAGCGCCCGAACGGGTCTCACTCTCTTTGCTGCCATGCTGCCTCCGTAATGGCCCGCATTATTTCATGCGGATAGAAAAAAATCATGTCAATGAAATACTTGAAGCACCCAATCAGGGGCGAGCCACCACCCGGCCATCGGTGAAGCTGTAGTGCAGCCAGTGTCCTTCCTGGCCGAATTCACACCCGTCGCCTCCTTCGCTGGCAAGGGCCTGCCAGGATGAGAGCCCCTCATCGTGCCCCAGCAGGGCGAGCCAGAGCTGACGGCAATCGACCGATGGCGACTGGCGCGGCAACACCGCCAGAGGCCAGCCCCGCTCATCGAACTGCCAGGCTGTGCCCTCGGCATGGAGCACCGACGGACGCCGCTCGTCGAGCCAGCGTCCGTGCAGGCGCTGGGCCCGCTGTGCGAACTGCTCACCGAGCAGGCTGGCGCTGATGGCCAGCGCCTCTTCCCTGTGATTGCGATAGCTCATGACCAGGGTCGTGACGATGACTGCCAGCAGGATAAAGACGACGACCCGCCGATATCCCCCCAGCCAGTGCTCATCCTGCTCGGACTCTCTGCTCATGCTCTTTTATACCTTGTTCTCTGTGCCCGGCACGGGCGGCATCGAAGATACTGCCTACTGACCGCGAACAGCTCTCATCATGTCCCACATGGGAGTGAAGATACCCAGCGCCAGCACCAGTACCATGACCGCCACTATGCCGATGAGGATGGGTTCGATGCGGGCGGTGAGGCTCTTGAGGTCATAATCCACCTCACGCTCGTAATACTCGGCCGCTTCGTGCAGCAGCTCGTCCACCTGGCCGGTCTCCTCCCCCACCGCGATCATCTGCATCACCAGAGGGGTGAAGAGGCCGCTGGCCCCGGCGGTGCGCAGCAGGCTCTCCCCCCGCTCGATGCCGCCCCGCATGTCGCGGATCTGCCCCGCCATCCAGGCGTTGTCCACCGCATCGGCCACCAGGGTCAGCGCCGTGTTGAGCGGCACGCCGGCCTTGAGCATCATGGAGAAGCTGCGGGCAAAACGGGCAAGCAGGGAGCGCTCTATGATGGAGCCGACGATGGGCAGCCGCAGCTGCCATCTGTGCCAGGTCAGCCTGCCTTTGGTGGTGGCAACCCAGCGTCGCCAGCCGACGACTGCGCCCACCAGGATGGCGAGCAGCAGCCACCAGTAGTGAACGAAGAAGTGGGAGGTGGCCAGCAGGATACGGGTCGCCAGCGGCAGCTCCACCCCGAACTTGGCAAACATCCCGGCAAAGACGGGGATCACCATGATATTGAGGATCACCATGGCGACGGCGATGGCAATCAGCACGAAGGTGGGGTAGCGCATGGCGGTCTTGATCCGCTTGCGGGTCTCCAGCTCCAGATCGAAATAGTTGGCGAGCTGCAGGAAGGCCTCCTCCAGCTGACCCGTGTTCTCCCCCACGTGGATGATGGCCACGAAGAGGCTGCTGAACACCTTCGGGTGCGACTGCATCGCGCTCGACAGCGGCCGGCCGTTGGCCAGATCCTCCCCCAGGGCGTGAAGCGCCCGCTTGAGGGGCTTGCTGTGGGCGCTCTCCTCCAGCCCCGCGATGGCGCGCAGGATAGGGATGCCTGCCCGGGTCAGGGCATACATCTGGCGGCTGAAGACCACCAGCTCCTCCAGCTTGACGCTCCCTTCCAGCAGCAGCGACCAGTCGATGCTGGCAGACCTGGCCTTGCCGGCCTTCAGCTCGGTGGGCATCACCCCGCGGCGCATCAGCTGCTCGGCGGCGGCCAGCTCGCTGACCGCTTCCACCACGCCGCTGACGGCCTGGCCCTGGCTGTCACGCCCCTTGTAAGCAAAACGGTTCATGGGCGACCCCGGCAGAGTGATTCAGTACGATCCAGATGCCTCATGTGTTACCCCAGGTCCTCGGCCAGCCGGAGCACCTCGTCCACCGAGGTGATCCCCTCGCGGGCATAGTCGAGCGCCGTCAGGGCCAGGGGACGGTAGTGCTCGTGCGCCCGTGCCGCCCGGGCAAACCCCTCGGCATCGTTGCGGCGCAGGGCATCCATCATGGGTTGATCCAGCTCCAGCAGCTCGTACACCCCGATCCGGCCCGCGTAGCCGGTGAAGTTGCAGCTCTGGCAACCCCGCCCCTTGCGATAGCGATGCTGCCCCGGCGCTTCACCGGAAAGCACGGAGAGCCAGGTAGCCTGCCCCTCGTCCGGCGCCGTCTCGCAGGCGCAGTGTTCACACACCCGCCGCACCAGGCGCTGGGCCACCACGGCCCGCAGGGCGCTCGCCACCAGATAGCCGGGCGCCCCCATGTCGATGAGACGCAGGGCGCTGGTCACGGCGTCGTTGGTGTGCAAGGTGGTCAGCACCAGGTGGCCCGTGATGGCGCCGCGCAGGCCGATCTCCACCGTCTCGTTGTCCCGCATCTCCCCCACCAGCAGGATGTCCGGATCCTGGCGCAGGGTGGATCGCAGCACCTGGGAGAAGGTGAGCCCTATCTTGGGATTGACCTGCACCTGGCTGATGCGGGGCAGACGGTACTCCACCGGGTCTTCCACCGTGATGATCTTGTGGCTGGCCTGGTTGAGCTCGGAGAGGGCGCCGTAGAGCGTCGTGGTCTTGCCGCTGCCGGTCGGGCCCGTCACCAGGATCATGCCGTGAGGGCGTTTGAGCTGACGGCGGAAGCGGGTCAGGATGGCGGGTGGCATCCCGGTCTCGGCGAGCGACAAGATGCCGGAAGATTGATCCAGCAGCCGCATCACCACGGATTCCCCGTACTGCACCGGCATGGTGGACATCCGCACATCCACGTCGCGGCCGCGCACCTTCATGTTGAAGCGGCCATCCTGGGGCAGACGCTTCTCCGAGATGTCGAGCCCGGCCACCAGCTTGAGGCGCAGCACCAGCGCCTGGGCGATGCGCACCTCGTTGAGGATGTTCTCATGCAGCACGCCGTCGATACGCTGGCGAATGCGCAGCACCTTCTCGTCCGGTTCGATATGGATGTCGGAGGCCCCCACCTGTACCGCGTCCTCGAACAGGGAGCGCAGCAGCTTGGCCACCGTCGCCTCCCCCTCGTCGGTTGCGGCATTGAGGCTGCCGGCCCCCAGCTCGAAGCCGGTCTCCTGGTGCTCTTCGTGCAGTTGCACCGCGAAGTTCTCTATCTCCCGGGTGCGGCGATAGAGGCGGTCGAAATACTCCAGCAGCTGGCCTTCACGGGCCACGGCCAGCACCAGCTCCCGCGGGCTGAGCAGGGCAGCGATGGCGTCGAGGGCGCTCAGATCCGCCGGATCCGACATCACCACGGTGACCTTGTCGTCGCTCAGGTTGACGGCCAGCGCCCGGTAGCGGCGCGCCTGCACCTCGGGCAACAGCGCCACGGCCGAGACGTCGATGGTGAGGTTGTTGAGATCGAAGAAGGGCACATCCAGCTGACGGGCGAGGAAGGTCAGCAGTTGCACCTCGCTGATGAAGCCGAGATCGATGAGGGTGGTCCCCAGCTTGCGGCCGGTCTGGCGCTGCTGCTGCAGGGCGAGCTGCAGCTGATCATCCGAGATGATCTGTTCCTGTACCAGCAGGTCGCCTAGGCGCATTTTCAGTCTAGGTTGTGCCATTATTGCTCCGATCTCTGTTGCTTCACGCCCGCTGCCTTGTCCGATGGCATGGGCTCATCGAACTGCCGTTCTATCAATGGGTCAGTTGGCCAATACGTTGTTCGAGCCATTGGGTGGAGGCCTCCCCCAGATTGCCGTGCAACTGGGCATTGCGATAGGCATCCAGTGCCCGCTGACGGTGTCCCTGACCATCCTCCGCCACCCCCAGTCCCAGCCACCAGCGTCCCTGATCCGGCTGCTGGCGCAACAGCCTGACGTACATCTCAGACGCCTGGACAGGCTGCCCCAGCTCCTGGGCAAGACCGGCCCAGGTGGCGTAATAATCCAGATTGCTGGCAATATCGGGCTGATAGCCGGTGAGCCAGTCCAACGCCTTCTGCCGATCCCCGCCGCTGATGGCCACACGGGCCAGCAGCAGACGCAGGTCCGCCTGCGCGGGATCCAGCCTCAGCCCCTCTTCCAGCACCTGGGCGGCCTCGGTCAGCCGTCCGGCGCCATAGAGCAGGCCCGCCAGCTGTTCCCGCGCCCCCTGGTTGTGGGGATCGTGGGCCAGCACCTCGTAGTAGCCATCCTGCGCCTCCTCCATCCGTCCCTTGGCCATGGCCGTGGTCGCCTTGCGCTCGGCCAGGGTGGCCAGCTCGGCGTCGGAGAGTTCCACCGTCTCGATCTTCAGGATCCCGGGTTTGCGCGGCGCGGCGGGTGCAGGCGCCTCTTCGGCGCCCTGCTCAGCAGCCAACTCGGCATAGAGGTCCGGCTGCAGCTCCTCGTCGCTCGGGATCGTCTCGTCCCCCAGCGCTTCCTGCGGATTGCCCTCATCGGTGAGCACGGCCTCATCGGCCGGAGCCTGCTCGGCTGCGGAGGGGGCCACTCTCGCGGCGGTCGACTCGGCACCGGCGGCGGGCACCTTTGCCACTGGCGCGGCAGAGGAGACCGCCTGCGTGGTGGCCACCACGGCCAGGGGCGCGGATGGCGCCGCCGCAGGGGCGGTACGGAGGGCCTCGACCTGCGCCGCTGGCAGGGAGGCTCGCTGGCTCTGCTGCCAGAAGATCCAGGTGCGCCAGCCGAGGATCCCCAGGGCCAGGGTACACAGCAGGGTCAGCACCAGCATCCACCAGCCTTGCTGGCGCACCGGCGCCACATAGACGGCGGCTCCCTCGGCCTCTTTCTGACGCCTATCCAGATCTTTCAGCATCTGATTGATCACGCTCATGACCAGACTCCATACACCAGGGCAGTGCCCAGCAACAACAACAGGGGCCACCAGAGGGTGAGACGGCCACGGCGAGCATCATCGGTATCACGGATGGCGAGCCGGACCAGGGAGCTGTCGATCCGCCGCACACCGCGGCCATAGGCCAGCATCAGGCACTTCTGCGCCAGTATGTTGATGAGGCGGGGAATGCCGCGGGATGCGCGCCACAGCCTGCGCAGGGCGCGGCCATCGAACAGGGCGGCCCCGCGATAGCCGGACACCTGCAGCCGGTACTCCAGATAGGCGCGGGTCTCGTCGAGCCGCAGCGGCCGCAGGCGGTAGGAAAAACCGATGCGCTGGCGCAACTGCCGAAGACGGGGCTGCCCGAGCCTGGCATCCAGCTCGGGCTGGCCGAACAGCACGATTTGCAGCAGCTTGCTGGATTCGGTTTCCAGGTTGCCAAACAGCCGGATCGCCTCCAGGGTCTCGTCCGGCAGGGCTTGCGCCTCGTCGATCAGCACCACCACCCGGCTCCCCTGCCGATGCAGGGAGATCAGATGGCGGTGAATACGATCCGTGAGATCCAGCTCGCTCTCCCCCGCCAGCGTCAACCCCAGCTCCAGGGCCAGGGCCGTGCGCAGCTCCCCCGGAGTGAGATGGGGGTTGGGCAGCCAGGCCAGGCGCACCGGGCAGGCCTCGGAGCCGAGCTCGCTCAGCAGCTTGCGACAGAGCAGGGTCTTGCCGGTGCCGACTTCGCCGGTCACCTTGATGAACCCCTCCCCCTGGGAGAGCGCCCAGTTGAGCACCTGCATGGCCTCCTCGTGGGGGGGCAGGCCGTAATAGAAACCGGTGTTCGGGGTCAGGCCGAAGGGGGCCTCCCGCAGTCCGAAGTGACTCAGATACATGCCCCCTCCCGGCCAGAGCCCAGGGCGCGCAGCCGCAGACAGCCCCGGATCAGCGACATGGTGCCACCGCCGTCGGGCAGGGCAGACTGGCGACAGCCGGGAGGCGCCGCCACATGGGAGAAGGAGTGCTCAACAGGCGCGTCATCCCGGATCAGCCCTTGGGGGGATACCATTTGTCGAGCAGCTCCGAGGAGCGTTGCAGCTCTTTCTGCCAGGTGTCCTTTTCCACCACGGTGGGCTTGAGCAGGATCACCAGCTCCACCTTGCGGTTGCTCTCCCGGCGGTTGGTGAAGGCCTCGCCGACCCAGGGGATGTCACCCAGCAGGGGCACCTTGCTGACAATCTCCTGCCTGTCGGTCTTCATCAGACCACCGATGACGATGATGTCCCCATTGTTGGCCTGCACCACGGTATCGGACTCGCGGATGGAGCTCTTGGCCAGCGGCAACACCAGGGGATCGGCGGTGCCGACGCTGATGGTCTTGCTCTGTTCCTCGGTGTCGATGACGGAGGGGTGGATATGCAGCAATACCTTGCCCTGCTCGTCGATCTGGGGAGTCACGTCCAGGGCTATCCCCGAGAAGAAGGGGGTCAACTCCACGTTCGGGGTGACGATGGGGGCCGAAGTCCCCGAGGTGGTGGTGGTGGTCGAGGCGTTGGTGACGAAGTATTCGTCCGTCCCCACCTTGATCACCGCTTTCTGGTTGTTGGTGGCCGTCACGCGCGGGCTGGAGAGGGTGTTCACGTCCCCCTGGGTCTTGAGCAGGCTGACCGCGACGTTGAAGTTGCCATCGGAGATGGTGAAACCGGCGCCGCCCCCCAGAGCCCGGAAGATCTGGTTGGGGGTCGAAGCGATGGGGCTGTCCATGAGGGAGCCGCCCCCCGTGATGCCCTTGCCGCCGTCCCAGCTCGCGGAGAGACCGCTCCAGTCCACCCCCTGCTCGTAACCCTCGTTGAGGGACACTTCCAGGATCCGCGCCTCCAGCACCACCTGGCGCTTGAGGTGTTCGCCGGACTGGTCCAGGAACTCGCGCACCGCCTTGAGCTCCTTGGGATAGGCACGCACCGTGACCAGGCCCGCCTGGGGACTGGTGATGACGGCCCGCCCTTCCCCTGTGCCGATCAGGGTCTGCAGGGCATCCCGCAGATCGGTCCAGTAGTCGTTGTTGCTGTCCGTCTCGATGCGGGTGCCGTTGCTGTTGGTGTTGTTGTCACCGCCGGCGGTGTTGCCCTGGCTGTTGTTGTTGCCGCTGTTGTTCAGGCCGTTGTCGAAGTTGTTGTTATTGCCATTGTTGTTGTCATTGGCCGTCACCCCGCCTGTGCTCACCGAGGTACGGGAGAGACCGCGCCGGGCCATCATCAGGTAGTTGACCGGAATGGTCTCGGTACGCAGACCGGCGGGATAGACGTGGAACACGTTGCCCTTGCGCTGTACATCGAAGCCGTACATGTCGCCGACGGTCGCCAGCGCCTCCTGCAGGGTCACGTCCTTGAGTTCTACCGAAATGACGCCCGCCACACCGGGATGGACCGCCACGCTGTAGCGGGAGCCCTTGAACAGGGAGCCGAAGAACTCCACCGCGTCCACGTCATGGGCCGCGATGCGCATCCGCTTCTCGGGAATGGTCATCGGCTGCTGGGGACGATTGAGCTGCAACAGCTCGCTCTGCACCGAGGGCGGCAGGGAAGTCAGGGGGGCGGTCGGGCTCTGCTCGCTCATCGCCTGCTTGAGTGCATCTTTGGCCTGTACCGGCTCGGGGTGACGATAGGTAGTGCAACCCGCCACCGCCAGCGCGAGGGGAAGCAGACAAAAAGGGGGGTTTTTCATGTTATTCGTGCACCTGACTCGCTATGAAACTCGACAAACCTGGCCCGCACCATCCCGTGCGACACCCACTTCACATCCGGATCTTGCTGCCAAACAGGGTCAGTGTCTGGCGTTTGCCCGCTTTTTCCAGCACCACGCTGTCGGCGCTGATCCCCACCAGCCGGAATCCGTTGACCTGCTGGCCGACCCGGTAGCTTTGACCGTCGAGCACCGCCAGGGCGGGCCCGCTCCCCAGGATGACGCTCTGCAACCTGGGCAGACCGGCCTCCTTGGCGACACTCGCCGCCGAGCCGGATCCCGCCAGGGGCAAGGTGGGATCCTGCAGCACCTCGGCCTGGGCCTGCAGCGCGAGCAGGCTCCCCCACAGGGCCAGCCAGCGCCAGGATGGGAAGGCAAAAATGCGGGATCCCGTCCCGCCGACATGCCGCTTAACCACGGATGAACTCCTTGCTGGTGCTGAGGGTGTAGATCTCCATCGCTACCGCCGCCTTGGGATGCTCGACCACCCGGTAGTCAAAGCCCTTCCAGTAGAAGTGGCGAGGCAGGGCTTCGAGCGCTTTCAGGTACTGGTAGACATCGAAATAGCCGCCCTCCAGCTGAAGCCGGATGCCGTGCCTGAACAGGTTCACCTTCTGCTCCCCGGCCATCAGCGGCTCGGGCTTGAGGGAGGTGAGCGCCAGCATATGCAGGTTGGCGGAGCGGGACAACAGGGCTTCCAGCACCGCGGGCATTTCGTGGGCGGGGATCAGATCCACCGTCTGAGCCAGCAGCTCGGCATCCATCTGGCGCAGAGTGGTCTCGACACCGGCGAGCTGATCGCGCACCTGGGCATCGGGATCCCGCCCCAGTCTGGCCTGCTTGCCCTGGTTTTCCAGGGTCAGGATCTCCAGATCCCGCTGCGCCGCAGCCAGGGCCTGCCGATCCTGGCCCAGCCGGGTGTCGGCGTCATCCAGCCAGCCATAGATGCCCATGGCCCCGAGCAGCACGACCCCGGTCAACAGAATGAGGATCCGCTCGCGCAGGCTGAGGGCTGCGATCTGCTGCGCCCATCCCTGCCATTGTGCCTTCATGTCCATCAGGGAGTCTCCCGCGCTATGCCACTGAGCTGGAAGGCAAGCTGGCCCTCCTTGTCCCGACTCAGGGTGAGCTCGCCAAACTGCTTGCCCGCCAGGGAGGGGGTCTGCTTGAAGCGGTTCACCCAGGCGGGCACGTCCTGACTGCGTTCGGCCACACCCGCGAGGTTGATGCGCCCGTCGCTTATCTCGATCCGTTGCAGGGAGAGGCGGGGATCCCGCAGGCGGGCAAGGTCCGCCATCACCCCCGCATAGCCCTGGGATTTTTGCAGGGAGAGGTGGCCAAGCTGCTGCATCAGCGCCTGTTTGGCCCCCAGCTCTTCCCGCTTGTCGGCCAGTTGCCGCTGCAAGTCTGCATTCGCCAGATGGCGCGCCAGCTCCGCATCGAGACGCCTGGCCTCGCCGCGCTGCACGTCGAGCTGTGCCCGCACGCCAGCCAATTCACGATCGAGGCCCTGCTGTTGCCAGCCATAGAAGAGGGTGGCCCCCAGCAACAGCACCAGGACGCCGCCCCAGACCAACGCCATCTGGGGCAGGCTGGCCCACAGACGTCTTGGCCGGAATTCGGCGCCATAGAGGTTGATATGGTGTTTCATCAGTCGCTCCTGCCCAGGGCCGCGCCATAGGCACTGAGGTATTCGACTCCTGCCAGTACCGCCTTGTTTGCCATGGCCGACACCGGGAAACCGAATGTCTGTTCCAGATGACGCACCAGTACCCCCATGGCGGAGGAGGCGATGGCCAGTTGCAACTGGCCGGGCTCGGGCAGCTTGAGATGGCCGGCCAGATAATCGATGGATCGCTGGATCTCCAGCGCCAGCGCGTCGAGCTGGTCAGCATCTGGCTCATGGCTGCCGGTGAGGCTCGCAAATCCGCGCAACTGGCGGGAGAAACAAAGTCCGCCCCGATGGAAGACCAGCAGTTGCAGCTCCTGCCCCCGGGGTTGCCAGAGCAGCATGCGCACCATCTGGTCCGCCTCGTAGAGGGCCGTCATGGCCAGCTCGTCACTGACGATGGCCTCCAAGGTCGCCGCGCCGTTGACCGCATCCGCCACCTGCTGCACCCGGCTCTTGGGCATGCAGACAACGTTGATGCGCGGACGCCCGGCAGGGGGCGTCGGCAGGTCCACATAATCCATGGCGAGCTGCAACACCGGCTCGTTGACGAAATCCTTGATGGCCCAGGGCAGGGCCCCCGCCATCTCGGCATCGGGGACGGCAGGCTTGTCGATCTGGATCTGCTGATAAAGGCTGGCCGCGAGGGCCACCCGCACCTTAGACTTGGCCAGACCGTGCCGGGAAAACAGCTCGGCCAGGGCCTTGGACCAGTCGTGGGGGCCGTTGACAGGCTGGCTGGCAAACACGGGAACGGGGTCCACGCAGGCCAGCAGAATGCGATCGCTGGCCAGCAGGATCCCGACCTGATGGCTGGAGGGAGAACGCCTGAACAGTGACTTCATCTGGATCTTCACCTGGCCGCGTAAAACGGACTAAACCTTAACATAAACAGGCTATTAGCCTCCAACTTTATGACAAACGACGCATCGACGGCCACGCTGGCACCCACGGGAGACGATCCCATGGCTCCCCTTCAGCTCCCCTCCCCCCTGCACCGGATCCGGCATCCTCTGCTGGCAGCCC
>JADHEF010000282.1_pt1 | contig 60660 bp, 51 predicted proteins | sample 8952391 | NCBI WGS metagenome assembly JADHEF01 (sample SAMN16124439, study PRJNA663245) | bioreactor sludge metagenome | isolation source: sludge (nitrite) | place: India:Bengaluru | collected 2019-02-28 | reverse complement strand
TCACCCCCGCGTCACCAACCCCTGCCCCGCCGCCCAGGCGGCCACATCGTCGCGGCGGATCGCGGCGGCCATCATGCCGGGGAAGGCATCGGGCGTGCAGGCGAATGAGGGCACGCCGAGCGCAGCCAGTTTGGCAGCAAGCTCGCGGTCGTAGCTGGGTGCGCCTTCGTCGGAAAGCGCGAGCAAGGTGATGAATTGCACGCCGGCCTCCACGAGCTGGCTCGCGCGGCGCAACAGTCCGGCTTCGACGCCGCCTTCGTACAAGTCGGAGATGAGCACCAGGATGGTGTTGCGCGGCTCGCGGATGATGGATTCGCAATAGCCGATCGCGCCGTTGATGTCGGTGCCGCCGCCGAGTTGCACGCCGAACAGCAATTCGACCGGGTCGTCGAGTCGTTCGGTCAGGTCGACCACCGCGGTGTCGAAGACCACCAGCTTGGTCGCGACCGCGGGCAGCGAGGCCATGACGGCGCCGAAGATGCTCGAATACACGACTGATTGCGCCATCGAGCCGCTTTGGTCGATGCACAGCACCACCTCGCGCTGCGGTTTGCGCGCCTTGCGCCCGTAACCGATCAGCTGTTCGGGCACCACGGTGCGGTATTCGGGCTGCCAATGCTTGAGGTTGGCGCGGATGGTGCGGTTCCAGTCGATCTCGGCATGGCGCGGGCGGCGGTTGCGCCGGCTGCGGTCGAGCGCGCCGCTGACCGCCGAGCGCATCGGTTCTTCCAGCCGCTTCATCAATTCGTCGACCACGCGCCGCACCACCAGGCGCGCGGTGTCCTTGGTGCCGGCCGGAATCACTTGCGCGAGCGAGATCAGGCTGGCCACCAGATGCACATCGGGCTGGACGCTCGCGAGCATTTCGGGCTGCAACAGCATGTCGGTCAGTTGCAGGCGTTCGAGCGCGTCGCGCTGCATCACCTGCACCACCGAACTCGGAAAATATTTGCGGATGTCGCCGAGCCAGCGCGCCACATTGGGCGCCGAGGCGCCACGTCCGCCGCGCCGGTCGCGGCTGCTGAGTCCGCCCGGGCCTTCGGGCTCGTAAAGCGCGCTCAGCGCCTGGTCCATGTCGGCCAGGCCGCCGGTCAGGCCGCCGCAACTGCCCTGGGCTTCGCTGCCGAGCACCAGGCGCCAGCGGCGCAGCCGTGCGTCGTCGTCGATCATGGTGCCACTCCGAGAATGCGTTCGAGATAAGCCAACGGCAGCGCGGCGCGCGCCGCGTCCCAGGCCGGGGCGTTGTGCGCGGCGGCCTGCGCTTGCGCGCCTAGCACCGCGCGCTGGCCGAGGTCGCGCCGCTCGCCGGGGCCGAAGGCGGCAAAGCTGCGCCTGACCATGGGCAGCACGCGCACGAAAGCGTCTTCGCCCAGGGTCGCGAGCCATTGGTCCACCAATTGCCAGACCGTCGCGTCGTGCAACAACACCTGCGCGTTGCGATTGAGAAAGCCGTCGAGCCAATCGGCCGCATCGGCCGGCTCGGCACCGGCCGACAAATGCAACGACAAACGCTCGGCCGCGGTGTCGGCCGTGCACAGCCCCGCATCGAGCTGCATGCGCGTGGCCAGGCCTTGCAACAAGGCATGGGCCGAATCCATTGCGCCGATCTGCGCGAGCGCTTGCTGCCATTGCGCGCTCGGCTCGGGCGCATCGCGCAGCACGATCGCGGCATCGGCCGCGAGCAAGCGTTCGCGCAGGGCTTGTGCCGCGGCGCCGTCGATTGCCTGGCAGGCCAGCGGCGTCGCGATCGCCGCGCGCACGATGAGGCCGTCGAGCACATGCGCGACCAGGCCCGCGTCGGTCTGGCGCACATTGCCGTAGCGGAACACATTGGCCAGCGCCGGCAGCGCGGCGAGCATTTGCAGCACATCGCCGCTCATGGCCGCGCGCGATTCGAGCGCATGCGTCACGGCCGGCACCGCCGCGTCGAGGGCGGCGAGCAGCACCTGGTCGACGAGTTCGGCCAGCGCGGCGAGTTGGGTCGCCTCGGCGGCCGCGGCGATCGCGCACGCGGTCGCGGCCGCCTCCACGGTCTGGCCGTAGCGGCTCGCTTCGATCAGGCGCAGCGCAAACTCGGGCTGCCATTGCAACGTCCAGACTTCATGAAAGGTGCCGCGCGCCGACCGCCCGAGTTTGCCGAGCGTGCCCCAGGGCAGATCGAGCAGATTCAGCCGATGCAGCAACTGGCTGCGCGCAAGATCGCCGGGCTGGCGCAGATCGAGATCGAGCGTGCGCTGCGCGGCTTCGGGTTTCAGGCGCAGACTTTTTTGCAGACGTTCGAGGTCGCGCTGCAAAGGCACGACCGGCACATCGGGCGGCACACTGCCCAGCCGGTCGCCGACGATGAGCTGGTCTTCGATCAGGCGCAGCGCCGCGTCGTCGCCCATCAGCAAGACGGTGCGCGTCGCTTCGTTGATTTCATCGAGGCCCGGCGCGGGCCGTTCGCGCAGCGCCGCGAGGCTGTCGGCCAGACGCGCGGTTTCGATCAGATGCGCCGACGAACAATCGAGATCGCGCTCGCGCAGCAAGCGCGCCACGCGCGCCAGCCAGCCGATGGTGCGCGCCTCGCGCGGCGCCTGCCACAAATGTTCATACCAGCCCGGCGAACGCACGCCCGCGCCATAGCCGCTCGCGGTGGTCAGGTGCCGATACGTCCAGGGCACCCAGGTACTCGCCACCTTGAGCTTGGGCAGGCCTTTGAGCGTCGCGGTATCGTCCTTCACGCTCACCTCGGCCATCAGCGCTGGCACATGCCAGGCGCCGCAGACCACGGCGATGCGCGCATGACCTTCTTTGCGCGCGGCGCGCACACAGGACCGCATGTAGGCCTCGCGCCGGGCTTCGCGCAGCGCGTAGGCATCGGGCGCGGCTTCGGAGGCCTCGCGCATCGCGCGCATCGCTTCGGCGATCGCGGTGAACAATTCCTCGCCATCGCCGCGCTCCTCGACCATCTGGTTCCACCAGGTCTCGCCATCGCCATGGCCGGCGGCCTGGGCCAGCCAATGCAGCGGGTCGGTGCGCTGGAGTGCGGCGTCCGGCGGCGGCGCGGGCTCGGCATTGTCGGGAGTGTCCGCGTCAGCCGACTTCGCATCGGCGGGCGCGTCCTCGCTCGGCGCCGCATCGGGCGCGCATGCCGCATCCGGCGCGCAGGCCTCGCACGCCTCTTCGTCATCGGCCGACGCCAGCCTTTCCTGCGTCGCGCGCGCCTCGGCCTCGGCGCGTCTTTCCTGCTCGATCGCGAGGCCATGCGCGAGCGGCAGATCGATGAAGCGCACCGGCACGCCGTGCTCGACGGCCCAGCGCATCGCCTGCCATTCGGGCGAAAACTCGGCGAACGGGTGATAGACCGCGAGGCCGGGCGCGTCGGGGCAATAACCGAGCAGCGCCACCGGCGGTTGCAGGCCTTGCGTCACGAGGCCGATCAGCGCGTCGCTTTCGGGCGGGCCTTCGATCAGCACGCAATCGGGCTGTAGCGCGGCTAAAGCCGCGCGCAGGCTGCGCGCACAGCCGGGGCCGTGATGGCGGATTCCGAAGTAATGCGGCTCGGCTGCCAAGGTGCTCGATCCTTCAGGCCAGATCGCGGCAGGCGCGGTACAAGTCCTTCCAGTCCTCGCGCTCCTTGACCACGGTTTCGAGGTATTCCTTCCAGACCACGCCGTCTTGCACCGGGTCCTTGACGATCGCGCCGATCAGGCCCGAGGCCATGTCGTGCGGGCGCAGCACGCCGTCGCCGAAATGCCCGGCCAGCGCGAGCCCGCTGTTGATGACCGAGATCGCTTCGGCGGTCGAAAGCGTCGAGGTCGGCGATTTGATCTGGGTCTTGCCGTCTTCGGTCTTGCCGTTGCGCAGCTCGCGGAAAATCTGGACGATGCGCCGCACTTCCTTGAGCGCGGGCGGCTCGGCCGGCAATTGCAGCGCGCGGCCCATCTCGGCCACGCGCTTGGTCACGATGCTGATCTCTTCTTCTTCCGAGGCCGGCACCGGCAGCACCACGGTGTTGAAGCGGCGCTTGAGCGCGGCCGAAAGTTCGTTCACGCCCTTGTCGCGATTGTTGGCAGTCGCGATCACCGAGAAGCCGCGCGCGGCCTGGACCTCGGTGCCGAGTTCGGGAATCGGCAAGGTCTTTTCCGACAACACCGTGATGAGCGTGTCCTGCACATCGGCCGGAATGCGCGTGAGTTCTTCGATGCGCGCGATGCGGCCGTTGCGCATGGCCTGCATCAAGGGGCTCGCGACCAGCGCGTTTTCCGACGGGCCGTGGGCGAGCAATTGCGCGTAATTCCAGCCGTAGCGCAATTGTTCTTCGCTGGTGCCGGCCGTGCCCTGGATGAGTAAGGTCGAATCCCCGCTGATCGCCGCCGCGAGGTGCTCCGACACCCACGACTTGGCCGTGCCCGGCACGCCGTACAACAACAAGGCGCGGTCGGTCGCGAGCGTGGCGACCGCGATTTCCATCAAGCGCTGGTTGCCGATGTATTTGGGGCTGACCTCGAAACCGTTGTCGAGCTTGCCGCCCATCAGATAGGTCACCACCGCCCAGGGCGACAAGCGCCAATTGGCCGGGCGCTCGCGCGTATCGACGCGGGCGAGTTCCTCGAGTTCCTGCGCGAACTGGTGTTCGGCGTGTTCGCGCATCACGGTGGACGCTGTCATGACGGGCTTCTCCTGTGGGATACGGGCATGGCCGCGAGCGCGAGCCGCGCGACGACGATGGGGGCGAGCTGTTGCATCAGGCCGAGCGCACTCGGCGTCTCGGTTTCGATCGGCTGGGTCGCCAAGGGCGCGACCGCTTGCAGATCGAGCGCGCAAACGAGTTCGGGCAAGGCTTGGCGCAAGGTGTATTCGGCGCGCAGCACGCCTTGCATGTGATGCAGGCGCGTGCGCAGCAGAGCGACATAGCGCTGCGAGAAGGTGGCCGACAGACTATCGCCCGGCGCGCAGGCGGCGACCAGGCGGTTCGCCAGATCGGCCAGCCGGGTCAGATCGGTGCCGCGTTCGGTGTCGAGCGCGTCGAGTTCGGCCAGCCAATAGCGTTCGCGCAGCGCGAGCGGCAATTGCGCCATCACGCTCGCGCTGTCGTCGTTCAGATGTTTGGCCGGCCAATGATCGAGCAGCGCCTGCGCCCAGGCCACATCGGGCGCGGCGAGCAACACATCACGCCAGCCGCGCACCAAGGCCGCGGCCCAATCGGTGTCGTTCGCCCAGGCGAGCAGCGCGGCCGCGTCCATGCCAGTGTGCGTGGTCCACCAGCCAAGCGGCACCTGGCGCACGAGTTGATACAGCCACCAAGCGCGCTCGCCCAGGCTTTCATGCTTGGGGCGCGCGGCCTCGATGTCGTCGGCCTTCCAATCGTCGGCGGCGGCTTGCGGCGCTTCGATGGCCCAGCGTTTGCGCAACAGGCCGCGCTCGTGTTGCAGCAAGGGCGCGAGGCGTTGCGCCGCGCGTTCGCCCTGGGCGCTGGCCGGCAGGCGCAGTTGCAGCGCGAGCGCGGTCTGGCGCACTTCGCGGCTGCGATCGCGGCGCAATTGTTCGAGCAGGCTCGTGTCGGCCGGGCTCAGGTTTTCGGCCAGCACATTGACCAGATCGGCGCGGTCGCGCGCCGGCAATTCGGCCAGCGCGGCGGTCAGCCGGTGCCGCGCGGCCTCGGGGTCGCGCCGGCGCTCTTCGCGCAAGAAGGCGCGCCGCTGATCGAGGCTGCCTTCGTCCCAGCGTCGGTCGTCGGTCGCATCCGGCCGGACCTGTTCGGCCACGCCGGCGGCGTATTGCCAACCCGGTTCGCGCGCCGCGAGCCAACGCCCGCGTTCGCCGATCGCGGCTTGCAAGGCTTCGCGCAGCATCACGCTGCGTCGCCCGGCTTCGAGCGCCGGCGGCACGGCTAGCGCCGGCAGCCGCCAGCCGCGCGCGCCGGTCAGGCGCAGCGCTTCGTGCTGCAAGCGCAAGGGGCCGTTCTGCAAAGACCAGGCGATCGCGGCCAGGGTCGGCACATGGTCGAGCGCGGGCAACAGGTCGGGCGGTGCGGGGGGCAGCGTTTGCGTGGCCGGATCGCCCACCTGCCCGGCGCGCGCGCAAAGCGCCACCATGCCGGCCTGGCGCAGCAAGCGCGTCGCTGGGTCGTCGTGCGCGCCCTGCGCATCGAGGCGTTCGAGCGCCGCACCGACCGCGCCGCCGAAGGCGCTGCCGAGGCCGCCGCGCGGCGCCATGCGATCGGTGCCGACGGTGGCCGTCGGCAACAAGGTCTGGAGAAAGGTGGCGGGGCGCGTCATGCAAGCCCCCGTTTGATCCAGAGCCCTTCGCTGCCGCGGGCCGCGAGCGGGCGCAGCGCCGCGCCGTCCCATTCGCCGCAAAGCGCGATCGTTTGCGCGCCGCTGAGCGCGAGCAAGGCATGGCGATCGGCTTCGCTGACTTGCAGCGGCACGCGTTCGCCGTCCGCGTTCAACACTAGCGTGTCGCCATCGAGGTCGGGGACGGCCGCGCTCAAGACCATCGGGTGCAGCGGCGTCCAGGGGCAGGTGGCGAGGCGTTGCGCGATGCGCTGGCGCTCTTCGGGCAAGGCGCTGGTGGGCCAATCGGCCGCGCCGGCTTCGATCTGCGTCTCGGTCACGAGGGCGCGCAGGCCCTGGGCGCCTGGGTAAAAGGCCAGGCCGCCCTGAAACGCGGTCCCGGTGAGCCAGCTTTGCTCGTGGCCTTTGCCGGCATAGGCGTGGTCGAGCAAGAGCGCGCGCCGGCCCGTGGTCGCACCATGCAGCCAGACCCGGCGTTCCTGAAGATTGCGCTCGCGCTCCTCGGTGATTTGCGCCAGCACGATCCAGCGGTCGATCACCGGCGCGGCGGCCAACACCTCGGCGCGGTCGTAAGGCCAACCGACCAGGGGGCGTAGGTCGGCCTGGGCCGGTGCGTCGAGCTGTTCGCGGCGCTCGATCGCCTCGCAAGCCAGTTGCAGCATGCCCAGGCGTTCGAGCAGATCGGCCAGGGCGTCGCTGTGCCCGACCAGATCGGCGGCCTCATGCAAGCGTGCGGCCAGTCCCGGCGCCTGCGCATCGACCAGGCGCGCGGCGGCGGCATGCCAGTCGGCGCTTTGGCCCTGGGGGATGTTGCCCAGGCCCTGCCGGAGCCGGTCGGCCAGCCAGCGCTGCAACTCCTGGGCCGCGTTGGCGATGCGGGTCCAGCGTTGCGCGGCATGGCGCGCGGCGGCTTCGGGATCGGCCGGCGCGCTGGCCTGCTGGCGTTGCTTCTCTTCTTTTTTCTGGGCGCGCTCGGTGCGCGCGTTCAGCCATTCATCGACCCAGGCCGGGGCGTCCTGCCGGGCGAACCGCGCGCCGTCCTGGGCATGGAGCAGCAACAGCGCCAGGCCGTGCTTGCACGGGAATTTGCGGCTCGGGCACGAGCATTTGAACACCGGCCCCGAGCGATCGACCTGGGTCTGGTAGGGCTTGGCGCCGCTGCCTTGGCATTCGCCCCAGATCGCCTGGTCGTTCGCGCCGAGCGTGGGCCATTGCGATGCGTTGGCGAGACCGCGCGCGGCTTTGGCCGACGCGGCGTCCGGTGCGAGCGCGAGCACTGCATCGGCATCGAGGTTCATGCGAGGCGACGAAGGAGGAGTCTAAGTCGGGCCAGTGTAAGGCCGCGCGCGCGCGGCCGCCGCCGGATCGCCCGCGCGCATAGCACGTTCGCGCAGGTTCGCGGTTCGCGATCGGTGCATGACGCGCCATGACGATTCACCCGCTGTTCATGCGGCGCATGGCAACATCGTCGCGGTCCACTCTCCGGGAATGCCGTCATGACGACTTCTAGCCCAAGCCGCTACACCTCGCTGCAAATCGCCATTCATTGGCTCACCCTGTTCTTGTTCATCGCGATCTATGCGGCGGTCCTCGCGCACGAAGCCTTCGGGCGCGACGATCCGATGCGCGCCACGCTCATGCGACTGCACATGTCGCTGGGCATGCTCAGCGCCATGGTGCTGGTGCTGCGTCTGGCGGCCAAGCTTCTGGGGCCGCGCCTCGCGCCCGAACCCGGTCCGGTCTGGATGCAGCGCGCGGCAGGGCTCGGCCATCTGGGCTTGTATGTCCTGATGATCGGGCTGCCGATCACGGGACTGGTGTTCACGACGCTGAACGGGCGGCCGCCGATGTTCTTCGGCTTGCAGGTGCCGGCCTTGCTGGCTGAGAACAAAGCGCTCGCGGGTTCGGTCAAGGAAGTCCACGAACTGCTGGGTACGCTCGGGTATTTCCTGGTGGGGCTGCATGCGGCGGCCGCCTTGTACCACCACCATGTCCTGAAGGACGGCGTGTTCCGCCGCATGTTGCCGGGACGCGGCGCCTGAGGCACCGCGACCGGTCGCCTCGGCCCCAAAAAACCGCGCCGGAATGAGTGGTTACGAAGCTTATCGACTGTCTTAGTCGGATTTCAGGTATGGTTTAGCCCGCCTTAACTGATTTCGGAGCCCTTATGAAGTCCCTCATTCACGCGGAACGCGCGATCGAACAAGAAATTGCGCTGACCAAGGCGCGCCTCGAACAACTCGAGACCGGCCTCGCCGCCGTGCGCACCCTGGTCGCAGGGGAAGTCCCGTCGCGCGTCAAGCTGCCCGCGGCGCTGCTCGGTCTGGGCAAGCGCGCGGCCAAGGCCGGCAAGAAGGGCAAGGCCGGTCGCCCGCGTAATACCTCGGGCCTGCCGGCCACCGGCAGCGAGTTCTGGTTCGGGGTGCTCGGTTCGAGCAAGAAGACCATGAACGACATCGTCGAAGGCGCGCTCAAGAAGCTCAAGCTCGACGATTCCGCGCGCAAGGTCATGCTCGCGCGCGCCACGTCCTGGCTCTATCCGGCGATCAAGGCCGGCACCATCGTCGCCGCCGGCACCAAGGGCGACCTCAAGGCCTATCAGGTCGCTGGCGAAGGCCAGAAGTAAGCCGTCTCATGAGGGCGCCCCGCGCGGGCGTCCTCGTGTCTGAGCCCTCTCAGTTTTCGGGTACCACTCCATGCAAGTTTCGTCTTTGCTGCGCCTGGGTCTGGGTGCGGTCGCCGTCTGCCTGGTCGCCGCGTGCGGCGAACCGGCCGACAATTTCCCCGGCCAGCCGGTCACGCATCGGCGCCAGGCCTTTCGCGACATCATGAAGTCCTTCGAGCCGATGGGCGTGATGTTGCGCCAAGACGGTTATCAGGCCGAGCGTTTCGCCGAACTGGCCGAGAAGTACAACACCGCGTTCGAGACGCCATGGGCGTATTTCGGCGGACCCGATACCCGTTATCCGCCGAGCACCGCGCGCGCCGAGATCTGGACCGACGCGGCCCAGTTCGAGCAGCGCAAGCAAGCCTTCCTCGCCGCATCGCGCACCTTTGTCGAAGCCGCGCGCGCCCGCGACGACACGCGCGTGGCCCAGGCCTACCTCGCGGTGCACGAGCAATGCGAGCAGTGCCACAAGACCTTCAAGGACAAATAGCCGTGCGCGGCGCGCGCCGGGCGCTGGCGGCGGTCGCGCTCGCGCTCGGGTGCGCGCTGGCGCACGCCGCGCCTTCGCTCTATCTCGAAGACCTGACCTGGACCGAAGTGCGGACGGCGCTCGCCGCCGGCCAGACCACGGTCATCGTGCCGATCGGCGGCATCGAACAAAGCGGGCCACATCTCGCGCTCGGCAAGCACAACCTGCGGGCGCACAAACTGGCGGGCGAAATCGCGCAAGCGTTGGGCGATGCGCTGGTGGCGCCGGTGGTCGCTTATGTGCCCGAAGGCCGGGTCGCGCCGCCGAGTTCGCACATGCGCTTTCCGGGCACGGTCAGCGTGCCCGAGCCGGTGTTCGAACAAACCCTCGCAGCCATCGGTGAGAGCTACAAGGCCCATGGATTTCGCTGGGTGGTCTTCCTCGGCGATCATGGCGGCTACCAGGCCGCCCTCACGCGCGCGGTCGCACAGATGAACCAGCGCTGGGGCAACGGCGCCACCCATGCCCTGGCGCCCAGCGAGTATTACGCGGCGAGCACCGAAGGCTACGCTCGCTGGCTGCGCGAACAAGGCTACCGCGACGACGAGATCGGCACCCACGCCGCACTGGCCGACACTTCGCTGCAATTGTTCGTCGCGCCCGAGTCGGTGCGCACCGAGGTGATCAAGGCCGGCACCGGCCTCGACGCCGCGCATGGCGTGTATGGCGGCGATCCGCGCCGCGCCAGCGCCGATCTCGGCCGGGCCGGCGCGCAGGCCATCGTCAGCCAGACCGTCGACGCGATCCGGCGCGCGCGACACGCCCCGCGTTGAAGGCGGCGCGCCGCGGTGTGCGGCGCGGACCGGGCCTCAGCGCAGATTGCCGGTATGGCCGAGCGAATACCGGCCCGGCTGCGGCCAGACCGTCAGACCGTGCGGTTCCATGCCGACCTGGATGGTCTGGTAGGCGCCGGTCGCGGTGTCGATGCGATAGACCACATCGTCGAAGCGACCCGACAGCCAAAGGTATTTGCCGTCGGCGCTCACATTGCCCATGTCGGGGCTGCCGCCACCGGGCACCGGCCATTGCGCGACGATCTTCCCGGTCGCGAAATCGATGACCGTCACACCACCCTTGCCGCGCTTGGGCCCATGGATCTGGTGCGAACCGCGATTGGCCACATACAACTGTTTGCCGTCGCGGCTCGGGTACAGGCCATGGGCGGCGACGCCGGTCGCGATGAAGCCGATTTCCTTGAGCGCGTCGCCGTCGAGCACATGCACGCCGTCGGCTTCCATGTCGGCGACGTAGAACTTCTTGCCGTCGGGCGAAATCCGGATGTCTTGCGGCATGCCTTTGGCTGACGTGCAGATTTCGGTGTCGGGAATGCCGGGCGGCAGTTCGATGTCTTTGAACCGGGTCTTGGGCATGGTCAGCTTGAGGTAGCCCAGCACCTTGCGTTCGACCAGATCGATCTTGGCGACGCTGCCTTCGAATTCGCAGGTGAAGATCGCATAGCGCCCGTCGATCGAGAAATCGGCATGGTTGATGCCTTTGCATTGCGGCACGTCGATCGCGTATTGCAGCTTGAGCGTCTTGGGGTCGCGGAAATCGAGACGGTGCATGGCCTCCGCGACCACGATCGCCGATTTGCCGTCGGGACTGAAATACAGGTTGTAGGGATCATCGACCGGGATCGAGGCGCCGGCCTTGCCGGTGCGCGGGTCGATCGGCGTCAGGCTGCCCGCGGTGCTGCGTTCGGCATTGTTGGCCACCCACAAGGTGCGCAAGTCCCACGCCGGCACGATGTGCTGCGGTCCTTTGCCGACCTTGAGCCGATCGACGACTTTCAGCGTTTGCGGGTCGATGACCGAGACATCGTTGCCGCGCAGATTCGGTACATAGATGCGCGCAAGGTCCTCATGCAGCGCACCACTCATTTTGGCTACCCCGGTTTCGCTATACAGGTTGCGAGAATCGATCACCGGGGGCATGCCGGGCACGGTGGCGATGGCCGGCGCTGCCGACGTCGGCGGGTTCGCGCCCTGGGCGACGCCGAGGGCCGCGCCGAACAGCGCCACCAGCAAAACGGCGGCGCTGCCGGTGCCGATCGGGTGCCGGGCCGGACGGGGTGTGGAAGAGGCAAGGGGGCGGGCGATGGGCATGGTGTCAGGGCGGCCGAAAGACGACGAAGGGACGAGGAAGAGTCAACCGACGGACCGCTGCGGGGCGGCCGACGCGCGCGGGCCTCGGTGCGCGATCGGCGTGGCGCGGCCGACGGTTGCCGGCGATGGTCGCACAGTCGGGCCGCGGCTGCGCGCACGCCGACCTGATGCACCGCGCAACATCCCAAACATACGGTAATTCGGAGATTTGAAGCCGGATGGCGCGCGTATAGTCGGCATTCCTCACGACACGATCTCGGCGGGCCGGTTGCTTGGCGCCATACGAGGGCGTGTCGGCACGCGACAGCTTGATGGAGCGACGTCCGTACCGATATGCGTGAACTCTCCTCGGCCCCCAATACGCCGCCGGCCCAGCCCACCACGGGCGGCCCGGGTTCGGCCGTCACGAACGATCGTCCGACCGTCCTCATGGTCGATGACAATCCCGAGAACCTGACGGTCATCGGCGAACTGCTGCAAGGCGAATACCAGGTGCGTGCCGCCAATTCAGGTGAACGCGCGCTGGCGCTCGCCCATCTGGAACCGACGCCGGATCTCATCTTGCTCGACATCATGATGCCGGGCATGGACGGGCGCGAAGTGCTCACACGCCTGCGCGCCGACCCCGACACCGCCGACATCCCGGTCATCTTCGTGACCGCGATGGCGGAGCCCGAGGATGAACTCTGGGGCCTGAAACTCGGCGCCGTCGATTACATCGCCAAGCCGATCCGGCCCGGCGCGGTGCTGGCGCGGGTGCGCACCCAGATCGAACTCAAACGCCATCGCGACCGGCTGCGCAACGAAAACGCCTGGCTCGAAGCCGAGGTGGCGCGCCGCATGCGCGAAAACCAGGAAGTCCAGGCGGTCAGCATCCGCGCGCTGGCGCAATTGGCCGATCTGCGCGACCAGGAAACCGGCCAGCATTTGCGCCGCACCCAGGAATACGTACGCATCCTCGCACTGGCCTTGCGCCATCACCCGCGGTTCGCGAGCCAGCTCGATGATCGCAAGATCGACACCATCGCCAAGTCGGCGCCTTTGCACGATATCGGCAAGGTCGGCATTCCCGATCACATCCTGCTCAAGCCCGGACGCTTGAACGAAGAGGAATGGACGGTCATGAAAACCCATGCCGCCCTGGGTGCGCAGGCCATCGAACGCGCCGAGCGCGATGTCGATCGCACGATCGACTTCCTCATCTACGCCAAGGACATCGCGCGCCATCACCATGAGCGCTGGGATGGCAAAGGTTACCCCGACGGTCTGGCCGGCGATGCGATCCCGCTCGCGGCGCGCCTGATGGCGCTGGCCGATGTGTACGACGCCCTGGCCTCGCGGCGGGTCTACAAGGACGCGTTGCCGCTCGATCAAGTGGCCGAGATGATCATCGCCGAGCGCGGCCGGCATCTCGACCCCGACGTGGTCGATGCGTTCGTCGCCCGCCGGTCCGATTTCGAGGCCATCGCCGGGTACTACGTCGATCACCCGGCCACCGAGACGATCAAGACGGTCGCGCTCGAAGGGCTGCTCGGCCATGACATCGGCTGATCTGCGCGGGGCCAACAAGCTAGCTCTCGGCGGCGCGATCCTGCGGGTCGTCTTGTTGTACGCGGTGTTCGCTTCGCTCTGGATCTTCGGGTCCGATGGCGTACTCGGGCTGCTCATCAAAGATGCCCAGACCCTGGCCCAGGCCAGCATGCTCAAAGGCTGGGTCTTCGTCGCGATCACGTCGCTGCTGCTGTATTTCGCGATGCGCCGCTGGCTCGGCATGCGCGAGCCGCAGCGTCCGGGCCTGGTGCGGCCGGCGGCGCACGCGCCCGGCGGACGCTGGCGCTTCCTGCTGCCCTGGCTGATGGTCGGCGGCACCATCGCGGCCTTGGCCGCCAGCAGCATCGTGGTCAGCGACCGGCATCAGCGCGCGCGCGAAGGCGCACGCCTCGAAGCGATCGCCGATCTGCGCGCGTCGCAGGTGTCAGTCTGGCTGCAAGATCGCATCACCCAGGCCCGGCTCGCGGTGATTGCCGACGATGTCGCGAAGCTCTACGACCATTGGCGCCAGTTGCGCGATCGCGCCAGCCTCGATGAACTGGTGAATCGCCTGGCGCGCACCCGCGCCGAGGCCGGGGCCGCGACCGTCCTGGTGCTCGACGAGAACGGCGAAGCGGTCGGGCGCGAAGCGCCGACCACGCGCCAAGTGCTGCCCTTGTTGCGCGACACCGCCTTGCGCGCCATGCAGGCCGGCGAGCCTTTGCATACCGGGCTGTATTTCCGCGAAGGGGTCGAGATTCCGGCCCGTCTCGATGTCGTCGTGCCCTTGGCGCCGCTCGACGGAAGTGGCCAGGCGCGCGGCGCGGTCGTGTTGCGCTACGACCCGCGCGACTACCTGTATCCCTTGTTGCGCACTTGGCCCTTGCCCTCGCCGACCGCCGAAACCTTGCTCTGGCGTCGCGACGGCGATTCGATGCTGGCCCTCAGCGATGTCCGCCATCTCGACAACGCGGCGGGGCACATGCATCTCGATTTCACCGATCCCGAGGTGGCGTTGGGGCGGGTGCTGCGCGGCGAGGCGAAATTCGGAACCGCGATCGAAGGCCTGGATTACCGGCGCGCGCCGGTGCTGCTGGTCGCGCGCACCATCGCCGGTACCGATTGGGTGCTGGTCGCCAAGATCGATCGTGTCGAATTGCGCGAGCCGGTCCTGCGGGAAGCGCTCTGGACCGGCGCGGCGACCTTGCTCGCGCTGTTCGCGGCGGGGGTCGGCGCCTATTTGTTGCGCCAACGCGAACTGCTCTGGAACGCCGAACACGAGCGCATCGAGCAAGCCGAGAAGTTGCGCGCGCTGGCCTTGCTCGACAGCATCGCCGAAAGCTCGACCGACGCGATCTTCGCCAAGGACCTCGATGGCCATTATCTGGTCTTCAACCGCGAGGCCAGTCGTATGACCGGCAAAGCGGTCGAGGAAGTGCTCGGACGCGATGACCACAGTCTGTTTTCGCCCGCCGAGGCCGCGCTGATCCGGGCCCATGACGAGCAGGTGCTGGCCGACGACGAGATCCGCACTTACGAAGAGACCCTGACCACCATCGACGGGCCGGCGACCTTCCTGGCGACCAAAGGGCCGTTGCGCGATGCCGACGGGCATCTGGTGGGCGTGTTCGGCATTTCGCGCAACATCACCGAGCGGCGCCGCGCCGAAGAAGCGCTGCGCGTCAGCGAAAGCACCAACCGCACCTTGCTCGAATCCTTGGTCGAAGGCGTGTTCGTCGCCCAGGACGAGCGCTTCGTGCTGGCCAACCCCGCGCTCGCGGCCATGCTCGGCTACGAACACGACGAGTTCATCGACCTGCCTTTCGATCGGGTGATCGCGCCGGAATTCCTGTCGGTCTGGGTCGAGCGTTACCGGCAACGCGTCAGCAGCGCGCCCGAGCCCCTGGCCCATTACGAAGCGCCCTTGTTGCGCAAGGACGGCCTGCGGCGCTGGATCGAGTTGCGCGCCAACCGCTTCGCGTATCGCGGCCGGCCGGCGGTGCTCGGGATCGCGCACGACATCACCGAGCGGCGGGTCGCGCAGGAGTTGCTGCGCGAAAGCGAAAACCTGCATCGCTCGATGGTGTCGGCCCTGCATGAAGGCGTGCTGATCCTCGATGCCGACGGCCGGGTGCGCGGCTGCAACCCGGCTGCCGAGCGCATGCTGGGCAAGGCGCTCGAAAACATGCCGGTGAGCGCCGACGGCTTCGCGGGCGAGACCATGCTGCATCCGGACGGCCGCGCCTACGACAGCGGCGAATCGCCGGTGGCGCGGGTCTTGACCGGCGCCGCCGCGCAGCGCGATGTCCTGGTCGGGCGCCAACGCGCCGAAGGCGACATCGTCTGGCTGAGCGTGAATTGCGAGCCTTTGCGCGACGGCCATACCGGCGCCCTGACCGGCGCCGTGGTGTCGTTCGCCGATGTGACCCAGCGCCACGCTTATGAATCGCAATTGCGCAAACTGTCGCTGGCGGTCGAACAAAGTCCGAACGCGATCGTCATCACCGATGTGCGGGGCCGGGTCGAATACGTGAACGCGGCTTTCGCGGCATTGACCGGGCTGGCCCAGCGCGAAGCGATCGGCATCGACATGCGCGGCCGTTGCGTCGAACAGACCGACCCCGAGGTCAACGCCGCGATCTGGTCCGCCCTCGAAGCCGGCCAGACCTGGTCGGGCGAGCTCAACGGCTTGCATACCGACGGCACGCCTTATGTCGTGCGCGCCTTCATGACGCCGATCCGCGGCGAAGACGACACGATCTCGCATCTGCTCGGGATCTACGACGACATCACCGAGCGCAAGCGCATCGAGTCCGAACTCGAACGGCACCGCCACCACCTCGAAGAACTGGTGGCCGAACGCACGCGCCAGATCGATGTGGCGCATCAGGCCCTGACCGCGCAATCCGAACAGATCGCCGACCTGTACCACAACGCGCCTTGCGGCTACCACTCGCTCGACGCCGAAGGCGTGTTCATCAGCGTCAACGACACCGAGCTGCGCATGCTCGGCTACGAGCGCGACGAACTGATCGGACGGCGCCGCTTCCCCGAGTTGCTCACCCCCGAAAGCCAGCGCCAGTTCGAGTTCAATTTTCCGCGCTTCAAGGAGCGCGGCGAAGTGCGCAACCTCGAACTCGATGTGGTCTGCAAGGACGGCAGCGTGCTGCCGGTGGCGGTCAGCGCGACCGCGGTCAAGGATGCCGACGGCCGGTTCATGCACAGCCGTTCGACCATGTTCGACAACCGCGAACGGCGCATCCGGCTGGCCCAGATCGCCTCGCTGAACCGCAAACTCGAACAACGCGCCTACGAAGCCGAATCGGCGAGCCGGGCCAAGAGCGCCTTCCTGGCCAACATGAGCCACGAGATCCGCACGCCGATGAATGCGATCATCGGCCTCACCCATTTGCTGCGCCGGGACACCCAAGAAAGCACGGCCCAGGACCGGCTGCGCAAGGTGTCCGATGCCGCCCATCACCTGTTGCAGTTGCTCGACGACATCCTCGATCTGTCGAAGATCGAATCGGGCAAGTTACAGATCGAGCAGACCGATTTTTCTTTGCAGGCCCTGCTCGACCGCGTCTGCGCCATCCTGGGCGACCGGGCGCGGCAAAAAGGGCTCGAACTCATCGTCGATACCGATCATGTGCCCGACATGCTGCACGGCGATCCGACCCGGGTGTCGCAGGCTCTGGTCAATCTGATGGGCAACGCGGTCAAGTTCACCGAGCGCGGCAGCGTCGTGATGCGGGTCCGCGTGATCGAGGACGGCGCCGACGGCATGCTGGTGCGCTTTGAAGTGCGCGACACCGGCATCGGCATCGCGCCGGAACGCCTGAACGCCTTGTTCACCGCGTTCGAGCAGGCCGATAGTTCGACCACCCGCCGTTTCGGCGGCACCGGGCTGGGCCTTGCGATCACGCGCCGGCTCGCGCAGATGATGGGCGGCGATGTCGGCGTCGAAAGCACGCCCGGCGTCGGTAGCCAGTTCTGGTTCACGGCGCGCTTCGCGCGCGGCCAAGTCGTGCCGGCCCCCGATCTGGGCGCTTCCTTGCGCGGCCTGCGCGCGCTGGTGGTCGATGATCTGCCCGAATCGCGCGCCGCCCTGGCCGACATGCTCGATGTCATGGGGCTCGAGGTCGATCAGGCCGGCGACGGCAACGAGGCGCTGGCGCGGATCGGCGCCGCGCGCGCGGCCGATCGGCCTTTCGATGTCTGGATCCTCGATTGGCGCATGCCGGGCTACGACGGCACCGATGTGCTCAGGCGCGCGCGCAGCGACGACGCGCGCGGCGTCGCGCCCAGCATCCTGGTCACCGCGCACGACGAAGCCGAGATGTGGGAAGCCGCGAACGATGCCGGCTTTCGCGCCGTTTTGGTCAAGCCGATCACGCCCTCGGCCTTGCATGACGCGCTGGTGCGCGTGCTGCGCCATAGCGCGCCGCAGACCATCGTCGATGCGCAATCGACCGCGGCCGAAGAGGCGTTGCGACGGCGCCATCAAGGCGCGCGGGTCTTGTTCGCCGAAGACAATCCGGTCAATCAGGAGGTCGTGCTCGAACTGCTGCAATCGGCCGGTTTGAGCGTCGATCTGGCAATGGACGGCGAGCAGGCACTCGAATTCGCCCGCGCGCGCGCATACGACCTGATGCTGATGGATGTGCAGATGCCCAGGCTCGACGGCCTGCAGGCCACGCGCGCGATCCGCGCCCTGCCCGCGCATGCCAAGACGCCCATCCTGGCGATGACCGCGAACGCGTTCGGCGAAGACCGCGCCGCGTGTCTCGATGCCGGCATGAACGATCACATCGCGAAGCCGGTCGATCCGCAAGCCTTGTTCGGCGCGGTGCTGCGCTGGTTGTCGGCGCAAGAACCGGCGCAGGCGCGCACGGCCAAGCCCGCGACCACCACCACGCCGTCCGTGGTCCGCGAATCGCCGGCCGCGCCGCCCGTCGCGCGCCGCCCGGCCGATGCCGGGGCGGTGCCGCGCGCGCTGCAATCGATCGACGGACTCGACACGGTGCTCGGCCAGCGTTACTGCGCCGGCCGCGCTGATGTCTTCCTGAGCGCGCTACGCCAGTTCGCGGTGCACTACCAAGACGGAATCGCGCAGATCGACGGACAGATCGAATCGGGCAATCTGAACGAAGCGCGCAATGTCGCGCATTCGCTCAAAGGCGCGAGCGGTTCGCTCGGCGCGGTGCGGGTGCAGGCGCTCGCGCTGGCGCTCGAATCGGCGCTGACCGCCGACCAGCCCAAGGCGGCGTTGCAGCAAGCCTCGGTCGCCTTGCAAAGCGCTTTGTCCACGCTGGTCGAAGAAATCGAACGCAACCTGCCGCCCGAGGGCACGCACCAGGTCGACATGCCCGACGAAGCCAGCCAGGCCGCCCAGCTCGATCAGCTCGAAGAATTGCTTGAAACGGCCGATTTCCGGGTCGGCGCGTCCTACCGCGCGATGATGCCCTGGGTGCGCGCGCTCTACGGCGGCGAGGCCTTGGCCGCGATCGAGCGGGCCTTGCACAGCTACGATTACATCGCCGCGCTCAATGGCTTGCGTGCGCTGCGCCTGGCCGGACCGGACGCGTCGCATTGAGCACCTGATGCAGCTTGCCGCTGGCCGCGTCGCGAACCGGCGGATGACCTTTCCAATCGACACGCACATGCGCGAGCCCTTGCGCCATCAGCAGGCGGGCCAGCGCGGCGCGGCAGCGCTCGGGCGTTTCGCAATGTCGCGCGGCCTCGGGCGCCAGCCGTAGTTCGATCGTGGCCGGTCCGGTCTGGGCGAGTTGAAAACCGAATACGCCCGCGTCTTCTTCCATCGCGGTCGCGAGCGCCAAGGGCAGCAGCTTGACCGTGCGTCCATGCCGGTCGCGAAACGCCAGCGTGTCGTTGCAGCGCCCTTCGACCTTCACGGTCGGCAAGGGCGAACCGCAAGCGCATGGCGCATCCGACCAGACGATGCGGTCGCCGATGTCGTAACGGATCAGTGGCTGCGCGTAATTGGCGAGATTGGTGACCAGCGTGGTGTGCGAGGTGACGCCCGCCGGCACCGGCCGGTACTGCGCATCGACCGGTTCGACGATGACCCAGTCGGCGTTCACATGCAATTGCCCGCATCCGCATTCCCAGGCGATCGGCAGGAATTCCGAGGCGCCGTAGGCTTCGCGGACCCGGCAACCCAGCCCGGCCTCGATGTGGCTGCGTACCGCGTCGGACAGATGTTCGCCGCCGCACCAGAGTTCGTGCAGAGCCAGCTTGAGCCGGCCCGCGGCTTGTTCGTCGGCCAGCACTTCGGCCACCGTCGGGTAGGTTGCGATGAGGCTGGGCCGATAGGCTTCGAGCTGGGCACACAATTGCTCGAACGGCTGCTGGATCGTGAAGACGCGCGCGCGGTCGCCCAGCCAGGGATTGACCCGCGCCAGGCGCATCGCGGTCGCATGCGCGGCGAAATGCCCGCCGGTCGCGGCCACCATCGCGTAGCGCTCGCCGAGCAGGCAGGCCGCGCCCAGCCATTGGGTCGGATCGAGCCGGCGAAAACGCACCAGCTCCAGCGCGTCGTAGACCGCGACCGCGTGCGCATCATGCACATAAATGCCGTGCTCGCCGGTGCTGCCGGAACTGGTCCAGACCGCATAGCGGCCGAGAAAGTCGGTGCCGAGCCGGGCCGGATCGGCGATGAACGCTTCGACGCCCGCGCGGGTGATGGCGCGATCGGTCGCCCAGTCGTCGAAAGCGCCCATGAGTTCGCCGCGCGTGACTGGCGCGATCGCCTGCAACGGGGTGTCGTCGCCGCCCAGCGCATGCAGATGGCGGGCATAGAACGGCGAATCGCGGCGCGCCGCGTGCAGCAAACGCACCAGCCGTTCGCGCGCCACGGCCTCGATGTCGGGCCGCGCGGTCCGGCCGGTGAACGCGGCGTCCCAGAGTATGCCCGGCCAGGTCCACCACATGTCTGTCTCCTGTCGTTGTCGTCATGGGCCGCGACGCTCGGCCAAGGAGCAGTGTGGACGACCCGGCGCGCGCTGGCGAGTCCGGGATTTGTGAAAGATCAAATCAGGCCGGTATGCCTGCGCACACGGCGCGCTTAGGCCATGTCCTCGCCATGGCCATTGAGCGCGTAATCGCGCCGGATTTCGTCCCAGGCTTCTTCGGCGGTTTCGACGTAGCGAAACAGGCTTTCGTCGCCGGCGCTGATGAGGCCGGCATCAAGCAAGACTTCCAGATCGATCAGGCGGGTCCAGAAGTCGCGGCCGAACAGCAGGATCGGCCGCTTGCGGCATTTGCCGGTCTGGATGAGCGTGAGCATCTCGAACAATTCGTCGAGGGTGCCGAAGCCGCCGGGGAAGCACACCAAGGCGATCGAGCGCATCAGGAAGTGCATCTTGCGCAGCGCAAAATAATGGAACTGGAAGCACAGCTGCGGCGTGATGTAAGGGTTGGGCTCTTGTTCGTGCGGCAGCACGATGTTCAGACCGATGCTCTTGCCATCGACTTCGAACGCGCCGCGGTTGCCCGCTTCCATGATGCCGGGGCCGCCGCCCGTCACCACATACAAAGGCGGGTCCATGGTGCGCGACGCGCGGGTGACGAGTTGCGCGAAGCGCCGCGCCTCTTCGTAATAGCGCGACATCTCGACTTGCTTTTCGGCGCGGCGGATCGCGGCCGCATCGCCTTGCGCGCGCGCCGCATCGAGGCGCGTCTGCGCGACATCGGCGGGCAGGATGCGCGCGCTGCCGAAGATCACGATGGTCGATTCGATCCCGTGCTCCTGCTGGATCATTTCCGGCTTGAGCAGTTCGAGTTGCATGCGCACCGGCCGCAATTCCTCGCGCAGCAGGAATTCGACATCGGTGAAGGCGAGGCTGTAGGCGCTCTCGGGGCCGCCGTAAAGCGACGGCGCCTTGAGCGCGGACGCGTCTTCGACGGCGGTGGGGAAATTGCGGGCGGTCAGTTCTTTGCGTTGATTCACGAGCGGCTCCACCGGGCACCAGCCCGGGAGCGCGCAGGATACTCGCAAGACGATGACGCCCGCGGGTTCGAGCCCCGCGGGCGCCGGTGCCCGGAAGCGTCCGGGCTGGTGCGATCGTCGTCCGTCCGGTCGGTGGCGTTCAGGCGCTGACTTGCACGCTGCTGCTCGTGGTCGTCGTCGTGTCGCTCGACGATTGCGCTTGCTGCGCACGGTATTGCTGCAAGAACGCGTTGAGCACGGCCGAGGCGATTTCTTGCGCGGCGCTGGTCGAGTCCTCGCTCTCGCTCGTGCTGCCGTCGGCGGCTTGCGGCGGCGGGCCGGGCGGGGGCGGCGGCGGTTGCATCGACTTGGCGGCTTCGGTGCTCTCTTGTTCGCTGATGCTGCCGTCGCCGTCGGTGTCGAGCGCCGAGAACAATTCGTCGATCGCGGCGCTGTCGAGGGCCGTCGAATCTTCGCTCGCATTGGCGTTGAGCGCGTCGGTCAGTTCGGTCTTGTCGATCGCGCCGTTGCCGTCGGCATCGGCACTGGACAGCAAGGATTGCAGACCGCCCTCGCCTTCACCGCCGGGTGGCGGCGGCGGCGGGCCGAAGCTTTGCTGGAGTTGCGCCTGCAACGCGTTCATCGCGTCGGACAGTTCGGTCGAGGAAATGCTGCCGTCGCTGTCGCCGTCGAGCGCCGCCAACAAGTCGGTGACTGCGCTGTCGTCGGTCGATTCGGCGTCCAAGGCGGTGGCCAGTTCGTTGGCATCGATGCTGCCGTTGCCATCGCTGTCGATCGAAGCGAACAGCTTTTCCTGCATTTCCTTGGCGTCGGACTTCTGGGTGCGCGTGCTGCTCGCGTAAGTGCTCGTATAGGCACTGGTGCTGCCAATACTGCCGATGGACATGATCTGCTCCTGAGTGAGCGGTTCGAGATTGGCGGTGGAACCGCAAGGGTTCGGGCCGCCGCTGCACCCGCCGCATGGTCGGGTGTGTCTACCTCTCGATTTACGGCACCGCGGCAGGCGAACTTGCCCCTGCATCAGGTAAAGCTGGGTAAAGCGCGGTTAAGGCATGGCGCAGTCCTGGCGCGGCCGCGCCGATCGGGCGCGGTGCGGATCGGCCAAAAAAAAGGCCGCGCGGCCCGCATGCAAGCGGGCCGCGCGGTGGCAGCGCACAACGGTCAGGGTCGGGGGTTCGGCGCGGCGTTCAAGACCGCGCCGGCGGGCGTTTGCCGGCGCCGGGCGCCGACCGGCCTTGCGGACCGGCCGGCTCGGGGCGCGCGTCGTCGAACTGCTTGCGCTGTTCAGACGTGAGCACTTGCAGGATCTGGGCATCGGTGCGCGCCCGACTCAAGGCCAGTTCGGTCTGGGCGCGTCCGGCCGCATCGGCCAGGGCGCGGGCCTTGGCTTCATCGTAAGGACCCTGAAAGACCAGCGCGCGCAGTTCGCGTTGCGCTTTTTCGAGCGCCTTGAATTGTTCGCGCGCGGTGGGCACCTGGGCGTGGGTCAAGGCGAAGATCTTGTCGCGCTGGGCTTCGCTGAGGTCGATGCCGCGCAAATACGGCGGCACGCCGTCGGGCCCCGGCATTGGGCCGCCCGCAGGCCCGGCAAACGGTCCCGACCAGGGTCCGCAACCGGGGCCGCCCTTGGCCGCTGCGCCCGGTGCGCCGGCATGACGTCCGGCAGGGCCGGGCTCGGGTCCATCGAAAGCCTCGTCACCGGGCCCACCGTCGGGATGCCCGCAAGGGCCATCGGCAACTGCGGGCGCCGCGCCCGGCCCGCGGGCCGGACCCTCGGGGGGCATCTTGGCGGCGGCGCTCGCAGGCGCCGCGCCGGCGGCGGGTTTGGTCGGGACCGATTGCGCGGCGGCGCCGAGCGCGCAGGCAAGCGCACACGCGCCGGCCAGGGTACGCAATGTCATGCCCCGGGCATTGGGCAGACGGCGAAAAGTCATGGAAAGCTCCTTGGGCGTTATGGTCGGGGTGACGCACCGGAGCGCCGCGAACGCGTCCACGCGCGTGGACGTAGGCCGGGAGGACGATCGCACAAGCAAGGACGTGGACATCGCGTAGGACGTGTGGTGTCGGCGCCCCGTGCATCACGGCTCACATCCTGCGCCGCCCCATGTTAAGTTGGGTAAAGCCGGGGCAAACCGCAGTAAAGCTGATCGGCGTTGCTGTGCCTTTGGGCTATGTTGGCGCCGCGAAGGACGAGGTTGACCATGACAAGCGGCATGACGAAAGTACTTTTGGCGGACGACGACGCGGAACTCGTCGAATTGCTCACGCAATATCTGGAGCGCGAAGGCTTCGATGTGACGGCGGTCGGCGATGGCGAGGCCGGCGTGCGCGAAGCCTTGAGCGGGCAATACGCGATCATGGTGCTCGATGTGATGATGCCGCGCATGAACGGTGTCGAGGCGCTGGCCCAGATCCGCGCCACCAGCCAGATGCCCATCCTCATGCTGACCGCGCGCGGCGACGACATCGATCGCATCGTCGGGCTGGAATTCGGCGCCGACGATTACGTGCCCAAACCGTGTACGCCGCGCGAATTGGTCGCGCGCCTGCGCGGCATCTTGCGCCGCACTGCCGGTGCCGCCGCGCCGAACGAGGCCCATGGCCCGATTTCGGTCGGGGTGCTGAGCATCTGGCCGGCCCGGCGCAGCGCCGAATGGCGCGGCAAGCCGGTGAGCCTGACCAGCACCGAGTTCAATTTGCTCGAAGTGCTGGCGCGCAATGCCGGCCGCGCGGTCAGCAAGAAGGAATTGTCCGAAGGCGGGCTGGGGCGGCCGCTGGCGCGCTTCGATCGCAGCATCGATGTCCACATGAGCAGCATCCGGCAAAAACTCGGCACCTTGGCCGACGGCCGTTCGTGCATCCAGACCGTCTACCGCATGGGCTATCAGCTCGTGAAGGAATAGCCCGGTGGGCGGCCGTCTGTTCTGGAAGTTCTTCCTCGCGATCTGGCTGGCCCAGATCGTGAGCTTCGCCGGTGCCGGCGCGGTGTTCTGGTTTTTGCGCAATACCGAATCGCGCGAGGAGATCGGCAAGCAGGTCCGCATCGACCGGCTGGTCGGCCAGGTCGCGCGCACCATCGAAACCGCAGGCGAGCCCGCGCGCGCCGCCCTCGAACGGCGGTGGCCGCGCGGCGCGGCCTTGCAAGAGGTGTTCGTGGTCGATACCGCGGGTCGTGAACTGTATGCGCGCGTGCTGCCCGAAGACCGCCTCGCGGTCGCGCGCGCGGCTTTCGACGATCCGCGCGCCGACGAGGGCGACGCGTTCCGGCAGCCAGCGCCACCCGCTGGCGCCGTGGGTCAACAGCCCGGCGCCGCTGCCGACCCACCCGGCCGCGCCGGCGCGGTGGGTGGCACGGTGCGCCGCGACGCGCCAGGGACGGCGCCCGGCGGTGCGATGCCGCCCGATGCCGCGGGCCCGCCACGGCCCGACCTGGTGCCGCCCGAAGGCTTCGGTTTCGGCGACCGCCCTCCCCCCGGATTCCATGACGCGCGCGTGGTGCGCGGCGCCGACGGCATGCGCTATGCCGTGCTGGCCGCCAAGGCGCCGGCGCGCATCGGGCGGCCGCTGCCCTGGGCGCCGATCGCGGCCGCGCTCGCCGCGAGCATCGTGTTCGGTGCTTTCCTGGCCTGGTATTTCGCGGCGCCGATCCGGGTGCTGCGCGGGGCCTTCGACGAAGCGGCGCGCGGCAATCTCGCCCAGCGCACCGTGCCTTTGATCGGCTCCCGCCGCGACGAGCTGGCCGACCTGGGGCGCCATTTCGACCGGATGGCCGCGCAATTGGCCGCGCTCATGGATGGGCAGAGGCGCTTGTTGCACGACGTCTCGCACGAATTGCGCTCGCCGCTCGCACGCTTGCAGGCGGCGGTGGGGCTGGCGCGCCAGCAGCCCGAACACAATGAATCGGCCTTCGACCGCATCGAGCGTGAAGCCGAACGCATGAACGATCTGGTCGGCGAATTGCTGACGTTGTCGCGGCTCGAAGCCGGGGTGCAAAGCGCGCCGCCGGAGCCGGTCGATGTGGCCGAATTGACCGCCGCCGTGGTCGAGGACGCGCGCTTCGAAGCGGCGGCCGATGGGCGCGAAGTCGAGGCCGAGATCGACGGCCCGCTCCATGTGATCGGCCAGGCCGAGTTGTTGCATCGTGCGATCGAGAACATCGTGCGCAACGCGTTGCGCCATACGCCCGAGCACAGCCGGGTCGCGGTCGGCGTGCATCGGGACGGCGCGCAAGTGCGCATCGCGGTCCAGGATGCCGGGCCGGGGGTGCCGGCCGCGCGGCTCGACGAGATCTTCAAGCCGTTCGTGCGCATGCCCGGTGCGCGCAGCGACGGTCATGGCCTGGGGCTGGCGATCGCGCGCCGCGTCGTCGAGAGCGCGGGCGGCAGCATCCAGGCCCGCAACCGTCCCGAAGGCGGGCTGGTGGTCGAGATTCGGCTGCCGGTCACCGCTCCGCCCGCAGCCGGTTGAACCGCCCGCCGGGCGCCGGGCCGATGGCCTGCGCGCGCGCGGGTCCATGGGCCGGGACGCGCTGCCGGAGTGCTATAAGTGCGCCGGCATGTTTCATGAAATCTTCACGCTCACCGCGCCTTTGTTCCTGCTGGTCTTCCTCGGCTATGCGATCGCGCATTGGGGCGGTTGGCCCGATACCGCGACCGATGCGCTGACCCGCTTCGTCTTCTCGGTCGCGCTGCCGATGCTGTTGTTCAAGCTCATGTCGGGTTTCGGCCGGTTGCCGCATACCGACAGCCGATTGTTGATCGCCTATTTCGGCGGCTGCCTCGCGACTTTCGTGCTCGCGCGCCTCGCGGCCTGGCTCGCGTTTCGCCTCGACGGCGTCTCGCAATCGGTGTTCGCGCTCGGCGGGGTGTTCTCGAACAATGTGCTGCTGGGCATTCCGCTGGCGCGTATCGCGCTCGGCGAGGGCTCGATTCCATCGGTCTCGCTGGTGCTGGTGTTCAATGCGCTGATCCTCTGGACCTTGGTGACGATCTCGGTCGAATGGGCCAAACACGAACGCTTTTCGCTCCAGGCGATCGCCGCCACCGCGCGCGGCGTAAGCACCAATCCGCTCATCCTCGCCATCATCGGCGGCACGGTGTTCGGCTATACCGGCCTGCCGATGCCGACCGTCGCCGATCAGACCCTCGATCTGGTCGGCCAGGCGGCGGCGCCTTTGTCCTTGATCGTGCTCGGCATGGGCCTGAGCCATTTCGGCCTGCGCGCCGGCCTGCGCGAAAGCCTGGCGATCTGTCTGTTCAAATTGGTGGTGTTTCCGCTCGTGGTGTTCGGTTTGTGCCGCGCGCTCGCGCTGCCCACGCTCGAAACCCGGGTGGTCGTCATGCTCGCGGCCTTGCCGACCGGCACCAATGTCTTTTTGATGTCGCGCCAATTCAATACCTTGGGCAGCGCGGTCGCGGCGAGCCTGGTGCTCACCACCGCGATCGCCGCGTTCACGACACCGCTGGTGCTGACTTTCACCGCGCCTTGAGCGCCGCGAGGCGCTGCCGGGCCCCTTGCGCGACGGGCCGCCTGCGGCCTGACTGCGCCCAGCGCCGGCGCGCCATGACGGTGTTCGGGCACGGCGAAATTCCGTCCGGTGGGCCGTCCGGTGGCCGCGCGATTCTGTGCTCAAATCGTGGCTTCGCGCCGCGCGCCCAATGCACACGAACCACCCGCCATGTCCGACGCCGCCCCTTTGCGCCTCGTGATCGTTCCGGTCACGCCCTTTGAACAGAACTGCTCGGTCCTGGTTTGCGAACAGACCAAACGCGCGGCGGTTTTCGATGCCGGCGGCGATCTCGACCGCATCGACGAAGCCCTGGCCGCGACCGGCGCGACGCTCGAAAAAGTCTTCGTGACCCATGGGCATCTCGACCATTGCGGCCAGACCGCCGAATACGCGCGGCGCCATGGCGTGCCCATCGAAGGCCCGCAACGCGAGGACGCGTTCTGGATCGATCAATTGCCCGAGTCGGGCCGGCGCTACGGGTTCCCGCCGCTCGAAGCCTTCGTCCCCGCGCGCTGGTTGTCAGACGGCGATCACGTGCAATTCGGCGCGCAGACGCTTTCCGTCCTGCATTGCCCTGGGCACACGCCGGGGCATGTGGTGTTCTTCCATGCGGCGGCGCGTCTGGCGATCGTCGGCGATGTGCTGTTCCAGGGCTCGATCGGGCGCACCGATTTTCCGCGCGGCAACCATGCCGATCTCATCGCGTCGATCACGACCAAGCTTTGGCCGCTCGGCGACGATGTGCGCTTCGTGCCCGGCCATGGGCCGATGTCGAGCTTCGGTGCCGAACGGCGCGACAACCCGTATGTGAGCGACCGCGCGGTCGCCGCGCAGCAGGCCCGCTGAGCCGACCTGCCCGTCGGTGGCCGTGCGGCGGGGGTGTTGCGCCGCCGTGCCGGGCGGTCGTGCAAGGCCTGTGGAACGAACGCGGCGCAGCACGCGTCCAAGCGTCTCCGGCACCTGAGTCGGAAGGAGGAGACGATCATGGCAAAACGTCATTGGCAGGATTGGTTGAGCCTTGCGGTCGGCGTCTGGCTGTTCTTGACGCCCATCGTGTTCGAGTACGAATCGCAGGCGGCGATGGTCAGCGCTTTCATCGTGGGCCTGGCCTTGATTCTGATCGAGACCACGGCAATCACCATGCCCTCGGTATGGGAAGAACTGGGCAGCATCGTGCTCGGCGTGTGGTTGATGGTGTCGCCCTGGGCCTTGGGTTTCACCATTCACCGCAACGAAACCGAGACCGCGGTCTTCGTCGGCATGGCGGTCATCGTGCTCTCGGTCTGGGCGACGCTGCGCGACGAAGCATTCCGGAAATGGTGGCACGATTTGCACCTGATCTCGTAAGCTGCCGTCAGCGTTGACCGGTCCAGCCCGCCCGCGCGCGGGCTTTTTCTTTAGGAGAACTTCATGAGCACCTCCCGTCGCGTTGCCGTGATCGTCGGCAGCCTGCGCAAGGATTCTTTGAACCGCAAGATGGCTGTGGCCCTGGCGGCCCTCGCGGCGCCGGCCCTGCAATTCGAGATCATCGAGATCGGGCAGCTACCTTTGTACAACCAGGACGACGACGAGCATCCGGGCCCGGCGGTGGTCGAATTCCGGCAGCGTGTCGCGGCTGCCGATGCGGTGTTGTTCGTGACGCCGGAATACAACCGCTCGGTGCCGGGCGTACTCAAGAACGCGATCGACATCGGCTCGCGGCCTTATGGCAAGAGTGTCTGGAACGGCAAGCCGGGCGCGGTGGTCTCGGTCTCGCCGGGCGCGATCGGCGGCTTCGGCGCCAATCATCATCTGCGCCAGTCGCTGGTCTTCCTCAATGTGCCCATGCTCAATCAGCCCGAGGCCTACATCGGCAATGCCGGCGCCTTGTTCGCCGCCGATGGGACGATCGCCACCGATGCGACGCGCGATTTCCTCAAGAAATTCGTCGACGCCTACGCGCGCTGGGTCGAGCTGAACACGCCACGCTGAGGTGTCGGGGTAAGCCCGCGGCTGTGCAAGCCGGCAAGGGCGGCGTTAGCATGGCGGCCTTTCATCGACAGGACCCAGGGAGAAACCGGATGAAGAAGCAAACCATCGCCGTCAGCCTGTGCGTCGTCTTTGCCGGTGCGGCGCTGGCGCCCGCGGCCGCGGCCAAGACCCTCGTGTATTGCTCGGAGGGCTCGCCCGAAAATTTCACGCCCGCGCTCAACACCACCGGCACCAGCTTCGACGCGGCGCGCACGGTTTACGACAAGCTGACCGAATTCAAACGCGGGTCGACCGAGGTCGAACCCGGCTTGGCCGAGCGTTGGGATGTGTCGGCCGACGGCAAGACCGTGACCTTCCACCTGCGCCATGGCGTCAAGTTCCATAGCGGTGTGAACGGCTTCAAGCCCACGCGCGATTTCAATGCCGACGATGTGTTGTTCTCGTTCGAGCGCCAATGGAAGCCCGACCACCCATACGCCAAGGTCTCGGGCGGCAAGTACGATTATTTCAACGACATGGACATGCCCAAGCTGCTCGAATCGATCGAGAAGGTCGATCCGTACACCGTGCGCATGAAGCTCAAAGAACCCAATGTCGCCTTGTTCGCGAATCTGGCGATGGATTTCGCGTCCATTCATTCGGCCGAATACGCCGACTTTCTCGCCAAGCAGAACAAGAAAGAACAGTTCGATCAGTTCCCGGTCGGTACCGGCGCATTTTCGTTCGTGACCTATCAGAAGGATGCGGTGATCCGCTACAAGGCGAACCAGGCTTATTGGGGTGAGAAGGCGCTGGTCGATGACCTCGTCTTCGCGATCACGCCCGATGCGACCGCGCGCTATTCCAAGCTCAAGGCCGGCGAATGCCATTTCGCCGCCTATCCGCGCCCGGCCGATCTGCACGAGATGCAAAAGGACCCGACGCTCAAGGTCATCAGCCAGCCCGGCCTCAACATCGCGTATTGGGCGTTCAACAACGAGAAGCCGCCGTTCGACAAGAAGGAAGTCCGCCAGGCGTTCAGCATGGCCATCGACAAGGCCTCGATCCTTCGCGATGTGTACATGGGGGCCGGCCAGGCCGCGAAGAACCTGGTCCCGCCCACGCTCTGGGGCTACAACGACAAGGTGAAGGACTATGCCTACGACCCGGCCAAGGCGAAGGCGCTGCTGGCCAAGGCCGGCGTCAAGACCCCGCTCGAAATCGATCTTTGGTACATGCCGGTGCAACGGCCGTACAACCCGAACGCCAAGCGCATCGCCGAGATGATGCAGGCCGACCTCGCCAAGATCGGCGTCAACGCCAAGCTCGTGACCTACGAATGGGGCGAGTACCGCAAGCGCATGCAGCAAGGCGAGCACATGACCGGCATGCTGGGTTGGACCGGCGACAACGGCGACCCCGACAATTTCTTCTTCCTCCATGGTTGCGCGGCCGCGCGTCCGGGCGGCCAGAACCTCTCGAAGTGGTGCAACAAGGCCTTCGACGACAAGCTCAACAAGGCCAAGGCCCTGACCGACCAGAAGGCGCGCGCCAAGCTTTATGAAGAAATGCAGGTCATCGAGCATGACGAAGCGCCCGACTTCAAGATCGCGCATTCGGTCGTCTATGAAGTGATGCGCAAGGAGGTCACCGGCTTCAAGCAAAGCCCGCTCGGCGCCCATCAGTTCAATGGCGTGGACCTCAAATAGTTCGGCGTAACATCGCGCCTTCGCGCACCAACGGCGCGGCCATCCGCCGCGCCGTTTTCGTGTGGCCACCCGCCTGTCGCTTTCGATGCTGCGCTATCTGCTCAAACGCCTCGCGCTGACGATCCCGACCTTCGTCGCGCTGATGTTCCTCACCTTCGTCGCGATCCGGCTCGTGCCGGGCGATCCGGTCGAGGTGCGCGTGGGCGAACGCGGCATCAGCCCCGAACGCCTGGCGATGTTCCGCCATGAACTCGGGCTCGATCAGCCGGTCTGGAAGCAGTTTCTCGATTACGTCTGGCAGTTGCTGCACGGCAATTTCGGCACTTCGCTGTCCACCAGCGAAACCGTGCTCAAGGAATTCGCGAGCTTGTTCCCGGCCACGGTCGAGTTGTCGCTGTGCGCGATGTTGTTCGCGATCCTGATCGGCATTCCCGCTGGCGCGATCGCCGCGGTCAAGCGCGGCAGCCTGTACGACCATACCTTGATGGGCATTTCGGTCACCGGCTATTCGATGCCGATCTTCTGGTGGGGACTGCTGCTCATCATGTTCGTGGCCGAGCGCTGGGGCCTCACGCCGGTGTCGGGCCGCATCGACCTCATCAAGTACTACTTCGAGCCCGTGACCGGCTTCATGCTGATCGACGCCTGGTTGTCGGGCCAGGAAGGCGCGGTGCTCGACGCGGCCCATCATCTGGTGCTGCCCGCGATCGTGCTCGGCACGATTCCGCTCGCGGTCATCGCGCGCATCACGCGCTCGGCCATGCTCGAAGTGCTGGGCGAAGACTATGTGCGCACCGCGCGCGCCAAGGGCTTGCCGCCCTGGCGCGTGATCGGCCTGCATGCCTTGCGCAACGCGCTGATTCCGGTCGTGACCGTGATCGGCTTGCAAGTGGGCACCCTGATGGCCGGCGCGGTGCTGACCGAGACCATCTTCTCGTGGCCGGGCATCGGCAAATGGCTGATCGAATCGATCGCGCGCCGCGATTACCCGGCGCTGCAAGGCGGGGTGATGCTGGTGTCGACCGTGGTCATCGTGGTCAACCTCGTCGTCGATCTGCTGTACGGCGTCATCAACCCCAGGATCCGGCATGGCCGCTGAACCGATCGCCCTGCCCGAGCGCGAGGGGCCGCCGGACGACGCCGTGCTGCGCGCGGCCGTGAGTCCTTGGCGTGGTTTCTGGCGCGCCTTCGCCGAGAACAAGGGCGCGGTCGCGGGCCTGATCGTGGTCGGGCTGATCGTGTTCGCGGCCGTGTTCGCCGATTGGCTCGCGCCGTATTCGCCGGTGGAACAATTCCGCGCGGCGGTCAAGCTGCCGCCGGTCTGGGAAGACGGCGGCAACTGGCAGTTCGTGCTTGGGACCGACAGCCTCGGGCGCGACATGCTGTCGCGTCTGCTGCATGGCGCGCGCGTGTCCTTGTTCATCGGTCTGGCGGTGATGTGCGTGTCGTTCGCGCTCGGCATCGTGCTCGGCCTGTCGTCGGCCTTCTTCGGCGATCTGGTCGATGTCGCGATCACGCGCGTGATGGACCTCATCATGGCGGTGCCGAGCCTGGTGCTCGCGATCCTCGTGGTGGCGGTGCTGGGCCCGAGCCTGACCAACACCATCGTCGCGGTCACCATCGTGTACTTGCCGCGCTATGTGCGTTTGGTGCGCGCCTCGGCGCTGGCCGAATTGCAGAAGGATTACGTCACGGCGGCCAAGGTCGCGGGCGTCGGGCCGTTGCGGCTCATGACCTCGACCGTGCTGCGCAATTGCCTGTCGCCGCTCATCGTGCAGGCCGCGCTCGGCGTGTCCGACGCCATTCTCGAAGCGGCGGCGCTCGGCTTCCTGGGCCTGGGCGCGCAACCGCCGATTTCCGAATGGGGCACCATGCTCGCCGACAGCCGCGAGTTCATCCGTTCCAACCCGTGGTTGGTCACCCTGCCGGGCCTCGCGATCCTCATCACCGTGGTGTCGATCAATCTTGCGGGCGACGGCCTGCGCGATGCGCTCGATCCGAAGATGCGGCGGTCCTGACGCCATGCTGCTCGACATCCGCAATCTCAAGGTCCAGTTCGCCACGCGCGCCGGCGCGTTCACGGCGGTGGATGGCATCGATCTGAGCGTGGACGCCAACGAGGTGCTCGCCATCGTCGGCGAATCGGGCTCGGGCAAGTCGGTGGCGATGCTCGCCGTCATGGGCTTGCTGCCCTGGACCGCGACCGTGAGCGCCGAGCGCATGGACTTCGACGGCCGGGATCTGCGCAGCCTGAGCGCCGGCCAGCGGCGCAAGATCATCGGGCGCGACATCGCGATGATCTTTCAAGAGCCGATGTCGTCGTTGAACCCGTGCTTCACGGTCGGCTACCAGATCGGCGAAGCCTTGCGCGCGCATCTGGGCCTGGGGCGCGCGGCGCGGCGCGCCCGGGCGATCGAGTTGTTGGGCGAAGTCGGCATCACCGATCCCGAACGGCGCGTCGGCGCCTTTCCCCATCAACTCTCGGGCGGCATGTGCCAGCGCGTGATGATCGCGATGGCGCTGGCTTGCCATCCCAAACTCCTGATCGCCGACGAACCCACCACCGCGCTCGACGTGACCATCCAGGCCCAGATCCTCGATCTGCTCGCGCGGCTGCGCCGCGAGACCGGCATGGGCCTGGTGCTCATCACCCACGACATGGGCGTGGTCGCCGAAATGGCCGACCGGGTCGTGGTCCAGTACGCGGGCCAGCAGGTCGAGCGCGCCGCGACCGCGGCCTTGTTCGACGACGCCCACCATCCCTACACCGCCGCCTTGCTCGCCGCCTTGCCTGAGCGCGCACAAGGCGAACGACTGGCGGCGATCCCGGGCGTCGTGCCGGGGCAATTCGATCGTCCGGCCGGTTGCCTGTTCGCGCCGCGCTGCGCCCATGTGTTCGAGCGTTGCCACCATCAAGCGCCACCGCCCGCGGCGAGCGCGCTTGGGCATGCGCGTTGTTTCGCGCCTTTGGTCCATGGCGTGCCGATGACCGGCACGCCCGTGCAGGAGCCCGCATGAACGCGCCGGTGCTGCGGGCGCAAGGACTGCGCCGGGTCTATGCGGTCAAGCGCGGTTTGTTCGCCAAGCCCGCGCAAGTGGTTGCGCTCGCGCAGGCGAGCTTTGAATTGGCGGCGGGCGAGACCCTCGCCGTGGTCGGCGAATCGGGTTCGGGCAAGTCCACGCTCGCGCGCTTGTTGACGATGGTCGAGACGCCGACCGCCGGGCAGTTGCATATCGAAGGCGTGGATGTCGGCCAGGCCGATGCGCGCGCGCGCAAAGCCTTGCGTCCGCGTGTACAGATGGTGTTCCAGGATCCGGTCGGCTCGCTCAATCCGCGCCAGACCGTGGGTGCCGCGCTCGAAGAGCCGTTGCGCGTCAATACCGCGATGAACGCCGCCGAACGCGGCGCCGCGGCGCGCGAGATGATGCGGCGCGTGGGCCTGCGGCTCGAGCACCATGGCCGGTATCCGCACATGTTCTCCGGCGGCCAGCGTCAACGCATCGCGATCGCGCGGGCGCTGATGCTCAAGCCGCGCATCGTGGTGCTCGACGAGCCGGTGTCGGCGCTCGATGTTTCGATCCGCGCCCAGGTGCTCAATCTGCTGGCGGAGTTGCAGCGCGAATTCGCGCTCGCCTATGTCTTCATCTCGCACGATCTATCGGTCGTGCGCCATATCGCCGATCGGGTGCTGGTGATCTATCTTGGCCAGGTGGTCGAGATCGGCACGCGCGACGCGTTGTTCGCGGCGCCGCTGCATCCGTATACGCGCGCCTTGCTGTCGGCCACGCCGGTGGCCGACCCGCGCGCCCGGCGTGAGCGCATCGTGCTGCAAGGCGAATTGCCTTCGCCTTTCGAGCCGCCCTCAGGGTGCGTCTTCCACCCGCGTTGCCCACTGGCGGTCGAGCGCTGCCGGCGCGAAGCGCCGGTGCTCGAAGGCGACGCGGCGCAATCGGTGGCCTGCTTCGAGGCGCCGCGCGCACCGCGCGCGGACGCCGGCGCATGACCGCCCGCGCCGCAGGCCGGGGCCGCGGCGCGGGGCCGGATCTCAGGGCGTGACCAGCCCGTCCATGCGGATCACTTCGAAGTCCGAACCCTTGACCGAACCGAGTTCGGTACGCAGGGTGTCGTTGTTCCAGCGCTCGTCGGGCGCGCCGCTGATATACCAGTTGCTGCCGTTGTCGGCGAGCAGCATGCCGTACTTCTTCATCGCTTGAAGGATGGCCTTGCCTTCGGTGCTGAAGCTGGCGGGGATGGTGAAGCTCGCCTTCAGCCGCACCCGCATGCCCATCGGCGGTTGATTGACCGAGGTGTTGCTCGATGCCCAATGCGTCGCGGGCGGCACATACGCTTTGCGCGTGGTCGCGACCGTGAAGCGCAAGGCGTGCGGGATGGTGCCGGTGGCGGCCTCGTCGTAGCGGACCAGGCCCGGGAAGATCGGCAGGCCGGCCGCGTCGGCGCTGGTCCAGCCCGCCTGGCCGCCCGGCCGCACGGTGTTGGAATCGAGATGGAAGATCGCGCCGACATAGGCCAGCCAACTGTTGTCGGACTGCTTGTAGCCGTTGCCGAGTTCATACAGCCGGTTGTTGTCGCGGTCGATCACCAGTACATGGCGATCGCCCGCATTGGGTTCGCCTTCGACCGGCGCAGTGGGCGGGATCGGATAGGGCCCCGGGTCGCTTTCGTCGCCGTAGGCATTGAAGACGATCGGCACCCTGGCCTGCGTGCCCGCCACGACCATATACGGGATGCCGATCTTGGCGCCGTTATAGGTGCCCGAACCGAAATCGGCATGCAGCGCGGTGCCCGAACTCATGTTCGCGAGGATGTTCGCGGAATTCGAATCGACCGGCGCCGACGAGATGTCGGTGTTCCAGGCATTGCTCGCCGGGAACGGCACGGCGCCGTTGAGGTTCGCGCCGATGCCCAGGCCCGCCGCCGCCATCGAGCCGTAGGTCCATGAGGCCGTCCCGGTGGTGACCGTCACGGTCGCGCTGGCGGTCGTGCTGCCATTGCTGTTGGTGGCGGTCAGCGTGTAGTTGGTGGTCGCGGTCGGTGCGACCGAACGCGAACTACCGGTCACGGCGCCGATGCCGGCGATCGAGAGCGAGGTCGCGTTGCTGACCGTCCAGCTCAAGGTCGATGATTGGCCCGAGGCGATGGTGCTCGGCGTCGCCGCGAACGCCGTGATGGTCGGCGCGCTGCCGGTCGTGCTGCCGACGGTCACCGCGACGTTCGCGGTGGTCGAGCCATAGCCGTTGGTCGCGGTCAGCGTGTAGGTGGTGGTCGTGGTTGGCGCGACGGCGATCGAGGTGCCGGTGACCGTGCCGACGCCGTTGTTGATCGACAGCGTACTTGCGTTGCTGACCGACCAGCTCAGGGTCGTCGATCCGCCGACGGTGATGTTCGCCGGCGAGGCGCTGAAGGCGGAAATGGTGGGCGTGCTGTTGGGCGGGGTACTGACGACATCGCCGCCGCCTCCGCCGCCGCAAGCGGCAAGTGCGAGGCCGGTGAACCACAGCGCGGCCAACCGTCGAAGGAGGTGTTTCATGAGGGCTTCATCCGGACGTTCGAGACGCCGCGCATCATGCGCGCTGCGGCGCCCGCGCGCAGCAGGTTACAGTTACGGCCTGTTTCCTTCTCGGCAAATCGCCGAATCACGCATAGGACTCTTATGAACACCACCGAATCCGGATTGCAATACGAAGAGGTCGTCGAAGGCCAAGGCCAGGAAGCCAAGGCCGGCGCCCATGTCAGCGTGCATTACACCGGTTGGCTGTACGAGAACGGGGCCGCGGGCGCGAAGTTCGATTCGAGCAAAGACCGCAAGCAGCCCTTCGAATTCCCGCTTGGCGCGGGACATGTGATCCGCGGCTGGGACGAAGGCGTGCAAGGCATGAAGGTCGGCGGCACGCGCCGCCTGGTGATTCCGCCGCAACTCGGCTACGGCGCGCGTGGCGCGGGCGGCGTGATTCCGCCCAACGCCACCTTGCTGTTCGAAGTCGAGCTGCTGGCGGTCTGAAGCGCAGGCCCGCGGCCGTCACCGTGTTTGCGCGGGGGGTGGCGGCGGTGGCACATAAGGCGTGGGCGAACTCGCCGGTTGCCGATAGGTGAACTGCCCATAGACCGGAACCCGGTGGCCCTTCGCGTACATGCATTGGTCATAGCGCATGTCGTAGCGGCGCTGTAGTTCGCGACCCGAGTAATTGCCGGCATCGGCACCGGCGGCCGATCCGACCAACAGGCCGGTGCCCGCGCCGACGGCCGCACCGTCGTGTCCGCCGATCGCGGCGCCCGCGACCGCGCCCACCACGGTGCCCACCACCGCACTACGCGCGTTCGCGTCGGCCGCAGCATCGGCGGCCGTCTTGCCGCCGCTGCTGTCGTCGGCGTAAGCGCGGCATTCGTAGTCGTCGGCGCGGAACCGGTCGAAACTCATGCCGGTACCGGGCAAGGCCATATGGCTCGGGCCCGCGGGCGGCGGCGTCGCGCAACCCGCCAGGGCCAGGGTGCCCAGACAGGCGGCGCCCAAGACAATTCTATGAATATTCATGTGAAACTCCTCATTGCGCCGGTGTTTGCGGCGTGACCTGTTGCCAGGGTTCGGCGCAGCTTTTCACATACGGGTAATAGGTCTTGGTCGGCCCGCAGTAGTACCAATATCCGGTCTGCGCACCCGGCGGCGCATAGGTTTCGCGCTCGACGTATTGCGGCGGTTCGGTCGGGACCGCCACGATTTGGGGCGGTGTGTAGTAGTAATACGGCGGCGGATACCACCAACCCGGCCCCCAGACCGGACCGCCAATGACGATGCCTACGCGCGCGCCATGGGCGAGCGCCGCGCCGGACGCTGCACAGGCAAGCAGGCCCAGGCCCAGTTTCGCGATCGATGTCAGTCTCATGAAATCACCTATGCGCCGGTCGTAGGCGTACCGAGGCAGACCGCGGTTTCACGCCAGGACCGATGCGTCGAGCTTGCGCGCGATGCTCGGAAACGGTTGATTCATGTTGTGACCTGCAGGCGCCGCTTTCAATTCGAAGCATCGAAGATGTGACAGGTTCACGCGCACGATGGCGTGTGGGTGGCTACTATCGCGCGCATGAAAAGAACGACCTCCAAGGCGCGCTTCGAGTTGCGCCAGCTGATTTCGTGGCCGGCCATGCTGGCCTACGGTGTGGCGAGTTTCGCCGTCCTGAACTGGGTCATTCCGGGCCTGTTGCAAGGCAAGCCGTCGAGCGTCGCCTTCGTGCCGGTGTTGCAGGCCTTGGGCATCGTGATCGGCGCGGTGTTCGGCGTGATCGGCCTCCTGGGACTGGTGGCGGCGCTCAAGGAGCGCTCCGAGTTGCAGTCGATGGAGCCCGCCGAGCCCGAACCCCCCGCGCCGCCGCCCAAACGCGCCCCCGAACCGCCGCCGACCGCCACCAGCCCCAAGCGCGAACTGAGCGCGATCGAATGGGACAAGACCGTCGTGGTGCCGCATCCTTCGGTCGCCCGCCCGACCGCCTGGGGCCGCGATGTCATCGATCGCATGGAATGGCGCCGATTCGAGTTGGTGGTCGAGGCCTTTTTCAAGGCGCGCGGTTATCGTGCCGACGTGCTGTCGCGCGGGCCCGATGGTGCGATCCAGGCCAAGCTGGTGCGCGCGAGCGATCAAGCCCTGATCGCGCTGTTGCATGCCCAGCCGGGCGGTGCGAGCGTGGCCGACGCCGGGCAGTTGCGCGCGGTGATCGGCGCCATGGCCCAGGCCCATACCGGCCGCGCGATCTTCGTGACCGCGGGCAAATTCGCCGATGACGCACTCGCGTTCGCGAAGGAGCATCCGATCCAATTGTTGAGCGGCGACATGCTGCTCGCGAAGATCCTGCAAATGCCCGATGACCGTCGCAATGCCTTGCTCGCGATGGCGACCCAGGGCGAATGGACCACGCCGACCTGCCCGGCCTGCGCGGCGCGGATGGTGCGTCGTAGCGGCGGTGGCCATGATTTCTGGGCCTGCGAGAACATGCCGCAATGCACGGCGACGATGCCGGTCGTGTCATGAAAGACGCGGGGGCCGGCGGCCGCCGATGAGCCAAAGAAAAACGGGCGCCGCGGCGCCCGTTTTCATGGCCGGTGCCTGCGGCTCATGACAGACGGAAGGTCGAGACCGCTTCGACGAGGGTCTGGGCCTGGGCGCGCAAGCTGTCGGCCGCCGCCGCGCTTTCCTCGACCAGGGCTGCGTTCTGCTGGGTCGCCTGGTCCATCGACATGACGGCTTGCCCGACCTGGGCCACGCCGGCGCTTTGTTCGGCGTTGGCATTGCTGATCTCGCCGACGATCTCGGTCACGCGCTCGATCGATTGCACGACTTCCTGCATCGTCGCCCCGGCCTGGTCCACCAGATTCGTGCCTTGCGCGACGCGCTCGACACTGTCGGAAATCAAGGTCTTGATCTCCTTGGCGGCGCCGGCGCTGCGCTGCGCGAGACTGCGCACTTCGCTGGCCACGACCGCGAAGCCGCGTCCTTGTTCGCCGGCGCGCGCGGCCTCGACCGCCGCGTTCAAGGCCAGGATGTTGGTCTGGAAGGCGATGCCGTCGATCACCCCGATGATGTCGGCGATGCGGCGCGAGCTTTCATTGATGCCGCGCATCGTATCGACGACCTGATTGACCACCGTGCCGCCACGTTGCGCCACATCGGAAGCACTGGTCGCCAACAGGCTGGCCTGGCGCGCGTGGTCGGCGTTGAGCTTGACGGTCGAGCCCAGTTCTTCCATCGACGCGGCGGTCTGTTCGAGCGCGCTGGCCTGTTGTTCGGTGCGGCTCGACAGATCGGCGTTGCCGGTCGCGATCTGCGAACTGGCGCTGGCGACGCTCTCGGCGTTCTGACGCACCGTGTGCACGGTGTGGCGCAAATGTTCGACCATCGCATGCATCGCGGCCATGACGCTGTCGCGATCGCCGGCGCGCACCTGGATGTCCATGCGCAGATCACCTTCCGCGATCGCGTCGGCCAGTTCCTTGACCATGCCGGGTTCGCCGCCCAGGGCGCGCAGGATGCTGCGTGCGATCAGCACGCCGAAGGTCACGCCGGCCCCGATGCCGACGATCAGCGCGATCAAGGCCGTGGTGCGCAGGCCCGAATCGACGGCCTTCGAATGCAGGAATTCCTTCTTGCCGACATCGATCTGCAATTGCATCAGGCCATCGGCTTGTTGCATGAGCGGCTGGAACAGACCGGGCAGAACATCGACGCCGATGCGGCGCGCTTCCTTGAGGTCATTCGCGCGCAAGGCCGACATGATCGGCAGCAGGCCCTTCTCGCGGTACTGCTTGCGATTTTCGGCATAAGACTCGGCCAGTCGCGCTTCTTCCGGCGTCAGCGTGGTGGCCATATAGGCCTTCCAGATCTCGGCCACGATTTTGATGTCTTCATCGACCGCCGCGGTGGTCTTGGCAATCTGCTGCGGGCTCGGGTCGACCAAGGCTTCTTCGATCACCATGCGAGCGTGTGTTTGTCGATAACGGACCTCGCCGATCTGCGCGCTCGGGATCGTGCGGTCCTCATAGACCGTGCGCAACGATTCACTGGTGCTGGCCATGCCATACAAGCCGATGCCACCCATGATGAGCAAGGCCACCGAAAGCACGCCGATCAACAAAGTGAGGCGCACCGAAACACGCAACTTATCCATCGCCCTCTTCCCCTACGACGCATGCGCCTCATGAGCAGGATCCGCGTGGTCGATCACGCGACGACGCAGGCGCAAAGAGCACGTCGTCATTCCATTGCCATATGGGCGCAGGTTAGGTCGAAACGCAACATTTCCGTCATGGAATTAAGGTCTGAAATCCAGCCTATTTCGGGCATTAATGAAAAAGGGCGGGCGCGATCGCGCCCGCCCTCAGTGCCGGCCTACCTGCCGTTGAATCAGCGGCGGCTTACCAGGCGAAGTTCAGCGTATAAGTCCCGGTGGTGCCGGTCTTGCCGCTGTAGAAGTAGGCCCTTACGTACAAGGTGAGGCTGCTGCTTCCCGAGTTCGTATAAGTCACGGTATCGGCCACTCCGGTGCCGTTGATGCTGCGCGCCAGTTGGGTACCCGAACTGTTGTAAAGGTACAGGTCGTAATCGCTGGTGCTGTTGGGCGTGAGCTTGGCGGTCAGCTTCTTGCCCGCCGGCAGGACCACCTTGTAGTAGTCGGTGTCGGACGAGTTGCTGAAACTGCCATTCACGGTCGTACCGGCGTTGGCGATCGATTGCGCGGTGGCGCGGGTGTTGTTCGATTCGACTTCCGCGATCGTCGTACCGGGGTTGCCGCCCCCGCCGCCGTTGGCGGCCGCGGTCACGGCGGCGGTTGCATCGACGATGCCGGCGCCGCATTGACTACAGGTTGCCGGGAAGGCCCGCGCCGTCGTCTGCAGCATCGAAATCACCTGATCGGGCGTGAGGCTCGCATTCTTGGCGAGCATCAGCGCGACCACGCCGGCCACATGCGGCGACGCCATCGAGGTGCCCTGGTAATAGGCATAGACATCCGCGCCCGGCGTGGTGGTGCCCGCATTGAGCGTGGACAGGATGCCGTTGGCCGAACTGCTCGTCATATCGCCGCCGGGCGCCGCCACTTCGACCACGCTGCCGTAGTTCGAGTAGTAGGCGCGGCCGCCACTGCGATTGACCGCCGCGACCGTCACGATGCCGGTGCAGCTCGCGGGCGAATAATTGGCCGCGTTCGCGCCGCTGTTGCCGGCCGCCACCACCACCACCGCGTTGCGCGACCGTGCCGAATTGATCGCGTTCTGGGTCGTGGTGTCGCAAGCGCCGCTGCCACCCAGCGAAAGATTGAGCACCCGTGCCGGCGTCGCGTTGGCGGGCACGCCGCTGACCGTGCCGCCCGAGGCCCAGATGATCGCATCGGCGATGTCGGAGGTATAGCCGCCACATTTGCCGAGCACGCGCACCGGCTGGACCTTGGCGCCATAGGCCACGCCCGCGACGCCGGTGCCGTTGTTGGTCACGGCCGCGATGGTCCCGGCCACATGGGTGCCGTGCCAGCTGCTCGATTCGTCCTGGGTCGGATAACCGCTGCCGCATTCCCCGGCCACCACGGCATCGCCCGGATCGCTCGCGTCGGCGTCGCGCCCGTTGCCGTCATTGCTCACGGCGGTGTCGGCGATGAAGTCGTAGCCGGCCACGATGTTGGCCGCGAGGTCGGCATGGGGGCGATAGCCGGTGTCGATGACCGCGACCGTGATGCCGGCGCCGGTCGAGAGATCCCAGGCGCCCGGCAGGTTCAGGCCGGCCGTGCTTTCGTAGTAGTGCCATTGCAGCGAGTAATAGCTGTCGTTGGGCGTCGCGAGCGGCTTCAGGATGCGGTCGGGCTCGGCGTATTCGACATCGGGGTCGGCGGCGGCGATCTCGCGCGCCAGGGCCGCGACATCGGCATTGGCCATGCGCCGGTCCAGCCGCAGCACGTCGGCGCCCAGGCCGGTGCCGCGCACATGGGTCAGGCGCGCATTGAAGCGGGCCGCCGATGCGTCGAGCGAGCGTTGGCGTTGGGCCGGACGGTTGCCGGCGCTGTTGGCCTGCACCTGGGCGGTGCTGCCGTCGCGATACTTGACGATGATGCGATCGGTCGTGTCGGGTCCGGCACCGGCGGCTTGCGCCATCGGGGTGCCGGCTTGCGCGATCGCGCCGCAGGTCGCCAGCGCGGCGGCAGTGACGGAACGTGCGATCCAAAGGCGATGCTTGTGCGTCATGAACGTCCTCCAGGAAGGGGTGAATGAACTCCGCCACCCGATGCCGTACCAGGTGACGTTACAACGCAGCGTAGCGGTTCATGCTCCCAAGCGGTGAGATTCGATGACAACATCCGAATCTGACCCAGGCACTTAGGCGCTAATCAATCTTCGGGGTCCGCATCCGGATTCCATTCCGAGAGCACGATCCGCAACGTGCCGGCGATGCCCGGCGTGGTCTTGCTGTCGAAGGGAATCCGCACTTCGACGCGGCCGCCGCGCAGCGCCTTGGTATCGACCTCCTCGGTCGCCGGGTGCAAAGCGGTGTCTTGCCACGCGTACTGCACCTTCCATTTTTCGCCCTCATCGCGCGGCGGCACCATTTCGAGGATGATCGCGTTGCGAAACAGGTAGCCGCCCTCGTAATGCTCGTTGACCCAGAGCTTGCGGTCGATTTCGTAATCGGGCACGCGCACGCCCAGGGTCATGCTGTACGCGAGCGAACGCCGGCGCCGGTTCACGCGCGCGCGGTTGGCGAGGAACACGGTCGACAGGTATTGCGGACCGTTCTTCTTCGGCGCCGCGGTCCATTCCTCGTGCGACAAGCAGGCCACCGAATCCTCCTCGGCCACGCGCCGGGTCAGGTACCAGAGCTTGCCGCGCGGCGACGCCAGCACTTCGAACTGGTAGAGCGCATTGACCTTGCGCCCTTCGTCGGCCGCGGCCTTCACCTCCTTGGGCAAGCGGATGTCGGCCACATCGACCCAGAGATCGACGCGCACATCGCCGAACAGGAAGCGGCTCAGATTCTGGTAGGCCTCTTCGCTGTTCACGATGCCGAAATAGCCCGAATGCGCGCGATAGCAGAACGCTTTGCCGCAGGGCTCGGACGGCGCGCCATTGGCTTTGAGTCCGGTGGCGGTCGCGTTCTCGATGCGGACCAGGCCGTCGCTGCCATGCCCCGAGAACGCGCGCGAGACGCCGAGCGCCACTTCGTAATCGGACCGGTTGGTGCCGACCATGCAGAACACACGTTGCGACGCAAACCGGTCTTCGGGGATCCAGTCGACCCGGCCGGTCGATCGGTAGGCCTCTTCGAGCGCCAGGTATTGCGCCATGCGTTCGCGGTTGAAATTGCTCATGTCCCAGGCTTTGAGCCAGCCCGGCACATTGAGGCTGCCCATCTCGATGCCGTTGTGCGGCGTGGCATAGGTGAACAATTTATCGACGTAGCGGCGCGCGTTCTTGCGGTCGAGCGCGGGGTTCTGCAGCAAGGCGCGGCAGATCAGACCACCCATCGAATGGGCGACCAGATAGCAGCGGAAATCGTCGGGGTCGATCTTGTTTTCGGGGTTGGCGCAGACCAGATCGCGCACCCGCAGCACGAGTTCGCCGAGCTTGGTCGCGAAGGTTTCGATCGACGGCGTCGCGCCGATGCCGAGCAGGCGCGACGCCTCGTCGTAATAGCGGAACACCACGATCGACCGATGCCCGAGCCGGTTGTCGGCATCGGCCGCCCATTCCGGATCGAGGATGTCGTAGCCGTCCTCGTAAACATCGCGGTAGTCGAAATCGGAGGCCAGGCGCACCAGCGGCGATTCGAAGATGTATTTGCGCGGCTGCCGATCGCGATCGGGCACGGCGCGGTAGACCGTCGATCCCAGGTTGAATCCGCAGAAGGGGTCGGCCGAGGTTTCATCGATCTCGCCCGGCGTCATCGCGTAGCCGCGCACGTAGACGATGGGATGGAACGGCGCGCGGGGATTGGCCATGCGGGAGCCTTTGCAAGGGGCGGCGCGCCGTCGAGCCGGCCGGCGCAGATTGCCGCGGGGCGAGGAATGCCGCTCGAGGGGCCTCAGTGTTGGCCGTTGCCACCAGCCGTGCAATCGCACTTTCGTGCGATGCCATTTGAGGGCGCGCGGCCGGTCTTTGCGACAATGCGCGTCCATGGAGACATCGACCGCGCCGCCGCCCACCCGCCATACCTGGTTCGAGGATGCCCAGGCCTTGCTGGCCGCGTCCTTGTTCGTCGCGCTGGGCATGTCGATGTACCGCAGCGCGGGCTTGCTGACCGGCGGTACCGCGGGGCTGGCCTTCCTCGTGCATTACCTGACCGGATGGCGTTTCGGCCTGGTGTTTTTCGTGCTGAATCTGCCTTTTTATTGGCTGGCGGTGCGGGTGCTGGGCTGGGCGTTCACGATCAAGACGTTCGCGGCGATCGCCCTGGTGTCGATCATCACCGAAGGATTGCCGGCACTGATCGCGTTCTCGCGCCTCGATCCGGTGTTCGCGAGCGTGATGGGCGGGTTCCTGATCGGAACCGGCCTATTGATGCTGTTCCGGCACCGCGCGAGCCTGGGCGGCGTCGGCGTGATGGCGCTCTGGCTGCAAGAGAAAAAAGGCTGGCGCGCGGGCAAGGTCCAGATGGGCATCGATTGCGCCATCGTGCTCGCCTCGTTCGCGGTGGTCACACCCTGGATGGTCGGGGTGTCGGTGGTCGGCGCGCTCGCGCTCAACCTGGTGCTCGCGATCAATCACAAGCCGGGCCGCTACACCGGGGTGTAGCGGCCGCGGCGCGGGCTGCGGCCTTATTCCTTGAGCGCTTCGACCGCGATGCTCAGCACCACTTCGTCGCTGACATACGGCGCGTACTTGCCGGCACCGAAATCCGAGCGCTTGATGGTCGCGGTCGCGTTCGCGCCGCAGGCATCCTTCTTGAGCATCGGATGCGGCATGCACTTGAACGAGGTGATCGCAAGCGTCACCGGCTTGCTGACGCCCTTGAGCGTGAGCGTGCCGTCGACGGCGACCAGCTTGTCGCCCTCGAACTTGAGCGCGCTCGACTTGTAGGTCGCGGTCGGGTATTTCGCGGTGTCGAAGAAATCCTCGCCCTGGATGTGTTCGTTGAACACGGCAAAGCCGGTGTCCACCGACGTGGTGTCGATCACCACATCGACCGAGCCAGTCTTGGCGGCGCGGTCGAGCACGATCTTGCCGCTGGTCTTGTCGAAGCGGCTCAATTGCGTCGAATAACCGAGATGCTCGTAGGAAAAGCGCGGGAAGGTGTGGGTCCCGTCGATGACGTAAGTTTCGGGTGCCGCGTGCGCGGGCAAGGCGAAGGCACCGGCGATGGCCAAGAGGGCGAGCTTGTTCATGGGTTTGTTCTCCAGAGGGTGGGTCAAGGTTTGCGGCGGCTCGCGGCCACCAGGTGGAACTTGATCTGCACTTCATTCGCGACGACATCGAAATCGGCCCAGGCGCCGCTGCCGATCGTGAAGTCGGCGCGCTTGAGCACGAAGCTGCCGTCGAACACGCCGTCGGCGCCTTCTTGTTTGAAGCTGGCCGGCGCGACGACTTCGATGCTGCGGCCCTTGATGCTCAGGCTGCCGCTCACTTCATAGCGGCCGGGGCCGACCGGCTTGATGGTCTTGGCGACGAAACGCGCGCTCGGAAAGGCCTTGGCGTCGAACCAGGGCTTGCCCAGCACTTCGCCGTTGGCATCGACGGAGCCGGCATCGATGCTCGCGATGTCCACGTCCAGACTGGCTTGCGCCGCCTGGGGCTTGGCCGGGTCGAAGGCGAACTGGGCCGTGAACTTGCGGAACCGCCCGTTCATCTCGACGCCCATCTGTTTGTAGACGAAGCTGATCGCGCTGCGTTCGGGCAGCACGGCGTTGTATTCGGCGGCCTGGGCGCCGGCCACGCCGGCCCAGAACAAGGCGGCGGCCGCGCCGGCGCTGAGGGCGCGGCGCATGCATCGAGAGGTGTTCATGCGGACTCCTGATGGGAAAGTGCTGTCGGCCGCGGCTTGCGCGCCGGCAGCATGCGCCGCAGCACGTCGTCGCGATCGACCAGATGATGTTTGAGGGCGGCCAGCGCATGGACGACGACCAAGGCGCACAAGCCGTAATTGAGCCAGGCATGCACGCCAGCCAGGGCGTCGCCGAGTTCGGGGTTCTTGCCGATCAGGTCGGGCAAGGGCAGGACGCCGAAATAGACGGTCTGGAAACCTTTGGCCGAGCTCATCAGCCAGCCCGACAACGGAATCAGGAACATCAGCGCATAGAGCGCGCCGTGCGTGGCGCTCGCGGCGCGCCGTTGCCAGCGGGCCGTGCCGGCCGGCGGCGCGGGCGGCACATGGGTCAGGCGCCAAGCCAGGCGCAGCGCCACCAGTGCGAAGATCGTCACGCCCGCCCATTTGTGCCACGAATACAGTTTGAGCTTGGCCGGCGAGAACGACAGCGAGGTCATGTAAAGCCCAAGGCCGAACAAGGCCACGAGGCCGAGCGCGATCAGCCAATGCAGGCCGATGGCGGTGCGGGTGTAGCGTGCGGTGGTCGACAAAACGGCTCCTCGGAGGACGGGGCAGGCCGCCGCCGGCAGGCGGTCGGACGATGAGGGCCGACTATAGAAGTGTCGCGGCTCGCGATAAACGGCGCTAGCGATGACAAGTCATTGCGCCAACTGAGACAATGCGGCATGGATCGCTATCGCCAGATCGCCACGTTCGTGCAAGTCGTCGAAGCCGGCAGCTTCGTGCGGGCGGCCGCCGCGCTCGAGACTTCCAAAGCCGCGGTGTCGCGCGGGGTGCTCGAACTCGAGACCCGGCTCGGCGCGCGCTTGCTGCACCGGACCACGCGGCGGGTCGCCCTGACCGAGGCCGGACGGGCTTTCTACGAGCGCGCGCGCAATCTGTTGACCGAACTGGCCGAGGCCGACGACGCGGCCGGCGCGCGCGCGCCGATCCCGGCCGGATCGTTGCGGGTGAACGCCCCTTACACCTTCGGGGTCCAGCATCTCGGGCCGTTATGGGGCGAGTTTCTCGAACGCCACCCGAAGATCGAACTCGACATCACCCTCACCGATCGCCGCATCGACCTGCAAGATGAAGGCGTCGATGTCGCGATCCGCATCACCCGGGTGCCCGACGCGAACTTGGCCGCCCGCCGCCTGGCCAATGTGCGGCTGGTGGTCTGCGCATCGCCGGTCTATCTGGCGCGGCGCGGCACGCCGAGCACGGTGGCGCAACTGGCCGAGCATGACGTCATCGCCTACAGCTACGCGCCGACCGGCGATGTCTGGCATTTCGACACGCCCGACGGGCCGGCCGAAGTCACCACCCGCGCGCGGATGCGCGTGAACAATGGCGAGACTTGCCGCGCCGCCGCCCTTGCCCATCAAGGCTTGATCCGCCTGCCTTATTTCGTGGTGGCCGAAGACCTGGCGCGCGGCACGCTGCAATCGGTGCTCGATGGCGCGGTCCGGCCCGACGAACTGGGCGTGTTCGCCGTCTATCCGGCGCGCCGGCCGGTCTCGGCGCGGGTGCGGGCCTTGATCGATTTTCTGGCCCAGGCCTTCGCGCAATCGGAATGGGCCGCGCCGGTTCAGGCCGATTCGCCGGCGGCGCAATTGATGCCGGGAATGCGCAAGCCGCGCCGCAAATAAGTCGGCACGTCCAGGCTCGGATCGTCGATCGCGGGCAGCGCCAGCACCCGGCAACGCCCGTCGGGGCGCAACAAGCGCGCATAGCGCCGGCCGGTCCAGGGCGCGCGGGCATGTCCGAGCGCGAAATCTTGTCGATACGCCAGATCTTTCATGGAAGCCTCCAGGGATGGGTCTGGCGGCAGTCTGGCGCGTCACAGGCTCACCAGATGAGCCTGTGCGCGATCGTCAGGTGGTTCGATGCCGGCGATGGCGGCCGATGGCGGTCCATGGCGGTCCGATCGGCAAAGAGTTTCTTGCGGTTGGTAAGAATCCCTTCAAGACCGCAGGAAAGAAGCCTCGATGCCCGCAGGGGCGTTACAGTGCGCGGTCCTGCCGCAGTACTTGCTTTGATCCCGCCATCGTCTTCGATCGGCCCGCCGTCGCCGCGGGCCGTTGCCCATGATCGTCATCATTCATGCCCATCCGTTTTCGCAGCGTTCGGTCGCCGGCCGGGCCCTGCTCGACGCGGTGCGCGACCTGCCCGGTGTCCAGGTGCGCTCGCTGTACGACCTTTATCCCGACTTCTCGATCGATGTGCGCGCCGAGCGCGAGGCTTTGGCCGGCGCGCGCTTGATCGTCTGGCAACACCCTTTGCTTTGGTACAGCGTGCCCGCCTTGCTCAAGCTCTGGTTCGATGTGGTCCTGGTGCGCGGTTGGGCGTTCGGCGAAGGCGCCGCCGCCCTAGCCAACAAGGATTGCCTGTGGGTCGCCACCACCGGCGCCGAAGCCGAGGCCTATACCGGAACCGGCGTGCACGGCATCACCCTCGAAGCCTTGGGCCTGCCGATCGAGCGCATCGCGCGCATGTGCGGCATGCGCTGGCTGCCGCCCATGATCGTGCATGCGGCGCATCGCGCGGGCGCCGAGGCGGTCGCCGCCCATGGCCGCGCCTATCGCGAACGTTTGCAGCCTTATCTCGCCCATGAATGATCCAACGCTGTTGCGTGATGTCCTGATCTATCTGACCGCCGCCGTGGTCTGCGTGCCCTTCGCCAAGCGGCTCGGACTCGGCGCGGTGCTCGGCTATCTGATCGCCGGCTGCGCGATCGGCCCCTGGGGCATGCGCCTGATCAGCGAGGTCGAATCGATACTGCATTTCTCCGAGTTCGGCGTCGTGCTGATGTTGTTCCTGATCGGGCTCGACCTCGATGGCAAGCGGCTGCTCGCGATGCGCCGCGCGGTGTTCGGCGGCGGGGCGGCGCAAATGCTCTTGACCGGCGCCGCGCTCACCCTCGGCTTGATGGTGCTTGGGTTGCCTTGGCAGACCGCGCTGGTCGCGGGCGCGGCGCTGGCCATGTCGTCGACCGCGATCGCGATGCAGACCATGGCCGAGCGCGCCTTGATCAACGCGCCGGTCGGCCAGGGCGCGTTCGCGGTGCTGCTGTTCCAAGACATGGCGGCGATTCCGCTGATCGCCCTGGTGCCTTTGCTGGGCGGTGTGGCGCTCGCCAAAGGCGACGGCCACGGCTGGATCGAAGCCGCGCGCGCGATCGTCGCGGTCGGCGGCCTGGCCTTCATCGGCCGCTATCTGACCCGCCCCTTGATGCGCCTGATCGCGCTGGCCGATGTGCGCGAGATCTTCACCGCCTTCGCCTTGCTGCTCGTGATCGGCATCGCGCAATTGATGAGTTTCGCCGGCTTGTCGATGGCGCTCGGCGCCTTCCTGGCCGGCGTGCTGCTGGCGAGTTCGGAATACCGGCATGCGCTCGAAACCGACATCGCACCATTCAAAGGCCTGTTGCTCGGGCTGTTCTTCATCGCGGTCGGCATGTCGATCGATTTCGACCTGGTGCTCGCCCAGCCCTTGTTGTTGGCCGAACTGGTGGTCGGCCTGTTGGTGCTCAAGAGTCTCGCGCTGGCCGCGGTCGCGCGCATCGTCGGTGTGCCGGGGCGCCAGCGCTGGCTGTTCGCGGCCCTGCTGTCGCAAGGCGGCGAGTTCGCATTCGTCGTGTTCGGCGTCGCGCAGAAGGCCCATGTGCTGTCCGACGACTGGAACGCGCTGTTGATCGCCGCCGTCGCGTTGTCGATGGCCTGCACCCCGCTGCTGATCCTCGCCCATGAATGGCTGGCCGCGCGCGGCGCGCGCACCGCCAAGCGTGACGCCGATGCGATCGACGGCGGCAATGCGCCGGTCATCATCGCGGGCTATGGCCGTTATGGGCAGATCGTCGGCCGGCTGCTGGCCGCGCAAGGCGTCGCGACCACGGTCCTCGACCATGACCCGGAACAGATCGCCGAGGTGCGCAAGTTCGGCTTCAAGGTGTTTTATGGCGACGCGACCCGGCTCGATCTATTGCGCGCCGCGGGCGCCGAACAGGCGCGGGTGCTCGTGATTGCGATCGACGACGTCGAAGACAGCCTGGCCCTCGTCGATCGCGCGCGCAAGGCGTTTCCGAATCTGAGCCTGGTGGTCCGCGCGCGCAATGTGCGCCATTGGCTCGAACTCAAGGAACGCGGCGTCGAGGCGGTCGAACGCGAGACTTTCGAATCGGCGTTGCGCAGCGGACGCCAGGCGCTCGAAGCCCTGGGCCTGGCGCCTTATGAAGCGCGCACCCTGGCCGACACCTTCCGTCGCCACAATCTCGCGACCCTGGGCGCGCTGCTGCCGCACTTTCGCGACGAGCGCAAATATGTCGCGATCTCGAAAAGCGGCCGCGAAGAACTCGCCGAGAACCTGCGCCGCGACCGCGCCTTGCGCGACGAGGAGCGCAGCGACGGCTGGTGAGCCGGTCGCCGCCGGCTGACCAAGCTTCGTTTATCATCGGCCGCCATGCCCGATGTCGCCGCCATCCGCCGCACGAACGCCCTGCTGCTATTCGACGAGTTCGTGCGCAATACCGTCGCCCACCCCGACGCGGCGACCTTGCGCGGACTCGATCGCCGCTTTGCCGAGCGGTTGCAGATCCAGCCCTCGTACTGGAGCCAGATCAAGAGCCGCTCGCGCCAGATCGGCGAACGCCTGGCGCGCCAGTTCGAATCGCTATCGCACAAGCCCTACGGCTGGATGGACGTTTCGCACGAACCGCCTCCGCCATCCGCGATCGAGCCGGTCCGTCCGGCCGATGACGATGAACGCTTCGTCGTGAGCCTGGTGCTCAGCTATTACCGGCGCGATCCGGTGCGCGCGAAAGCGCGCCTGCTGCATCTGCTCGGCGAGGCGCTCGGACCGGAAGACGCCGCGGCGCGCGGCGCCGTCGCGACACCCCCTAAAAAAAAGTGAGCCCAGGGGCTTGACGAAGATAAACACTCGTTTATCATCGCGTCCCATCATTCACTCACCCGTGCAGTGCCGTCCCGCGAGGGGAACCCACATGTCCAAGTACTCCACGATCAATCGCCATCCGATGCCTCAGCAAATGCTGCGGGCCGATGCGCATGGAGTCTTCGCATGCGCAGGCACCGCAGGTTCACGAGCCACGACGGGCGCGCTTGATGTGCGCCGCGCGGCTTGCATCGATCCGGAGGAAGGTTCGCCCCCAGGGGGCTGACGCTTCCTGGCAGTTCGCCTTCAACAGGCCCGGATCGCTGAACAGCATCCGGGCTTTTTGTTTTTTGGCTCGTGCTCACGCATTCCCGAGCACGGCCGGCGCGGCGCACGCCGCAGCCCGCAGATAGCGGGCGCGACCGTGACGACCCCGCTGCGCCAAGCGGTCAGTGCACCCGCGATGCGGTTGTGCGGACGCCGGCACGCAACCGGCCTTGAAACCCTGACGACGCGCAAGCGTCGTCGAACCGTCTTCCTGGCGGGACCGTGCGCAATGAGCGGATGCATGGGTCCCGTACCTGCACGCCACGGTGTGTGGGGCGGCCATCCGCGGTGTTCGCACCACCGCCGCAGGGAACCTTCAGTCGCGTGATGCACGCCGGCGGCCAACGCCGCTTCAACAGCAAGACCGCCATCGGCGGGGAAAGGAGCGCGGTATGCCCGCGAAGAAGAGCCCGAACCGCGCGAAGCCGCGCAACACCGTCTTTCTCAAGCTCAAGCAACGCCTGCTCATGAGCGGCGGCGCCGGCCGCCATCAGGAGCGACGCGTGATCAAGCGCGACGAAGACAAAGACCTTGCCGACCGCATCCGTGAGGTGGGCGAGTGGTGAATCCCCAAGCGTTGGTTGGAGAACATCATGTTGGCTTTCATCAGGCAGTGGCGCGAAGGCGCCGCCGAAAGCGAAGAGAAATGGTGGGTGCGCTCGCGGCGCGCGGCCCGCGCGCGGCCCAGGCGTTGGGCTGGTGGCCCCGTTGAACGGCACGCCGCGTGCGCGGTGCCGTCACAAGGGCTCGACGCGTGCCGGATCGGGCGCGTCGAGCCAGCGCGAAAATTCGTCGGCCAGGCGTTCGGCTTCGGCCACCGCGCGCGTCCAGGCCGCGATGCGCGTCGGTGCCGACGTCGCGTAAATCTTGAAGTCGTTGCGATCCGGCAATTTGGCGCCGGGCAAAGTTCGTACCCAGTCGGGATCGGGCGCGAGCACCAGTACATTGTCGAGCGCGGGCGTGGGGCGATGCCGGCGCTTGAACGGCTTGTCGAGCCAGCCCGGCACCAGCGTGCGCTGGAAGTGCGGATAGAGCACCAGGCCGGGCGCTGGCACCGCACGGTAATTCCAATGCAGGTGGTAATCGGTGATGCCGCCGTCCCAATAGGCGCCGCGCGGCGCATCGGGAATGTCGTGCACCGCCTTGAGCGCGAACGGCACCGAGCATGAAGCCAGCAAGGCCGGCGCGAAATTGCGCTCGGACAAGGCGGCGCATCGATGCGGCAGATCCTCCAGTTGCACCGGCAAGGTCGCGCCGGGCGACGAGAACACCACGCGCTCGACCCAGGCGCCGAGCGCGCGCCGATGGATCGCGTTCGACAGCGCGGCGCCCAGGTAGCCCACCGGTGTGCGCACCGGACCTTCGCGGCGCAATAGATGCCGCCCATGCGAAGTCACGATATGGACCCGGTAGCGGGGATGGGCGAGTAGCGCGGCGATCCGACCGCCGAAGAATTCGGCGATCTCGGCGCCGAAGGTCTCGGTGATCTGGCGCGGGGTCGGCAGCTTGCGCCCGGGTTCGAGCGGGTAGGTCTGATGGATGTAATCGCTGGCGAGTCGCGCGAAGGCCGCGTCGGGATCGGGCAAGGCGGCGGTGGCCATGCGCCAGGCGCCGATCGATGCGCCGATCAGATCGACCGGCTGGCGACTGCGCGCAAGCCATTGTCCGAACACGAAGCGATCGAGCGGATTGAGGATCAGGCCTTTGGGGCCGCCGGCCGCGCCGCAGACGACGCGCACATCCTCGGGCCGCAGCCCGTGCGTGTGCAGCCGGGCCAGCGCGCGCGGACCGGCGTGCAAGCGCAAGGCGCGCTTCGGCGACAAGCTCATCGGAACTCACTCCTACTTTTGTGGGACCTCGAATTCTGCCCGCTCGAATCGTGTAGCCGCGTTCGGTGACTGGCGATGCGCGCGGCGCGCGCCTAGGCTGGATTTCGGCCGTGCCCGCGGGCATGGCGAAAACACCGACGACCGATCGTGCGAGGAGATGGCGATGCGATGGACATTGTATGGGGCCGCGCTGCTCGGCCTGAGCGCGTGCGTGCAGACGCCGCCGGCGCCACCGGCCGGCGCGCGCTGGGTGCAGGTCGATGCACAAGGGCAGTACCGCCTCCATGCGACCGGCGTGTCGCGCGGGGCGGTGCTCGATGAACTTCAAGGGTTGGCCCAGGTGGAGGTCCGGCCTCAGCCGCCGCGCGACGACAAGATCGAGGTCATGGCCGAAGGCCTGACGCTCGACGAAGCGCTGATGCGTCTGTTGCCCGAGGGCCGTTATGTGTTGCGCTTCGGCGAACGCGAGCGCGTGCTGCCGCCGCTCGACAAGGGGACCAAGCGCGGTCCGCAATGGCAGGCGCCGCCCGATGCGGTGGCCAAGGACGAGCGCCGCGCCTCCTTCGTGAAGACCGGCGTACTCAAGGCCGCCCCCGAGCAGATCGAACGGCCGGTGCGCATCGATGGCGGCAAGGCCGCGCCGGCCGAGTTGCTGCGCGTCGCCGACAACACCGGTGCGAAGAAGGCGGCGCCGGTCCCGGTCGAACGCGCGACCGTGCGTCTGACGCTCGAGATCACCGAAGGCCAGGCGCCGCGCGTGATCGCCGCGCAAGCGATCGAAGGACGGGCGCCCATCGAACGCCTCGTGACCGGGACCTATGTGTTCGTGCTCGTCGACGCCGACGGTCGGCCCGCGCAGTACGGCAGTTTCCAGGACCCTTTGATCGAGCACAGTTATCTGCCCGAAGGCCGCCATACCGAGACCCGCGCCAAGTCGGGAGTGGTCGGCATCTCGGTGCCGCGCGCGGCGCTCGACCAGGCGCGCCTGGTCCTGCTCGATGCCCGCGATGCGGCCTTGCCGGCATCGCTCGATGACGAAGCGGTGCGCGGCCTGCTCAAGCGCGCCAAGCCGGTGCTCGAACTCGAAGGCGCGCGCATCGCCCGCGCGCTCGATCAGGAGACGCTCAAATGAACAAAAGCCTGCTGATGCTGCTCTGCCTGGCCGGCGCCATGATCGCCCCGGTCCAGGCCCAGACCGTGACCGAATTGCTGCGCAACGGGCCCAACGGCGAGAAGTACAACCTGGTCATCGTCGGCGACGGATTCCAGGCCGGGGCCGATCAGACCACCTACGACAACTTCGTGCGCGATGTCGTGGTACGCGATCTGTTCGACGAAGACCGCGCCGGCGCCTATCGGGAAATCATGGGCGCGTTCAACATCTTCCGCGTCAACGCGAACTCCGTCCAAAGCGGCGTGACCACCGTCGATGCGAACGGCAATGTCACCAACAACGTCAACACCTTCTTCGGCTACCGGTTCTCGGGCGACTGGAACCGGTGCTGGATGGAGCCCGGCCCCAATACCAACGCGACCCTGACCAACACCCTGAACAATCTGGTGCCGGGCTGGAACTACGCGTTCGTGATCTTGAACACCGCGAGTTTCGGCGGCTGCCGGCGCGGCAATCAACTCGCGATCACGCGCGGTGGCACCTGGACCGTCGCGGCGCACGAGATGGGCCACATGATCGGCGACCTCGGCGACCAGTACACCGGCGCCAACAATTACGCGGGGGCCGAACCGGGCGCGGTCAATCTCACGATCGAAACCGATCGCAAGAAGATCAAATGGCGGCAATGGATCGATCCCAACACCGCGGTGCCGACACCCGCCGGCTTCGGCGGCGACGCGGTCGAAGACGTGGGCCTGTTCGAAGGCGCGACGCTGGGCAACACGAGCTACAGCACCGGCATCTACCGGCCTTCGCTCAATTCGCGCATGAGCAGCAATGCGCCGGAATTCGATTCGGTCGGCTACGACCGCATGCGCCGGGTCGCGGCCCAGCATCAGGATCATCGCTACCAGCATGTGTATGCCGGGCGTTTCACCGGTCGCGCCGGCGCCGACGATGTCGTGGTGCACCAGGAGAACTCGCTCACGCTGTTCACCGGCCAATGGGACACGCTCGATCCGACCTGGGAACGCACCATGCCCGATCCGGTCTGGGATGCCTATCGGCCGGGCGACCGCTTTCTGGTCGGGGATTTCGACGGCGACGGCAAGCAAGACCTGTTCGTCTACAACTTCACCGATTGGGCGATGCCGTATTTCGCACTGTTGCGTTCGACCGGCAAAGGCTTCGTCGGCGTGCGCCGTTTCGACCGGGACCTGCCGGGCTGGGGCGCGATGACCGCGCACGACCAGTTCTTCGTCGCCGACGTCGATGGCGATCGGCGCGACGACATCCTGGTATTCAACGGCCAGGATTTCCGCATCGGCTATCTGCTCGTGCTGCGCTCGACCGGCAACGACTTGCAGTTCGTGCGCCGGTACGACGACACCTTGCCCGGCTGGGGCGCGATGAAGCGCAACGACCGCTTCCAGGTCGCCGATTTCGACGCCGACGGGCGCAGCGACCTGTATGTCGTGAACCTCACCGACTGGTCGGTCGGCTATCTCGAAATGCTGCGCTCCAACGGCCGCGATTTCAGCTATGTGAAACGCTTCGATCAGAAACTGCCTGGCTGGGATGACATGAAACCCGGCGATCAGTTCTTCGTTGGGGATTTCAACGGCGATGACCGCCAGGATCTCTACGTGTTCAACGGCAGCGACTGGTCGATGCCCTATCTGGAAATGCTGCGCACGACGGGCAACGATCTGGTCAACGCGCGCCGTTTCGATCGCGACGTGCCGGGCTGGGGCGAGATGCGGCCCCATGACCGGTGGTTCGTCGCCGACGTCAATGGCGATCGTCGCGACGATGTCTATGTGTTCAACGCCGACGATTGGGCCACGCAATACCTGGGCACGCTGGTGTCATCCGGCAACGCCTTGAACGGCGGTTTCCAGACCGACTGGATCGGCAGTTGGAACCTGGGCAGCGTCGATCGTCTGGTGCGCGCGAACTTCAACGGCGGCGCCGGCTGGGACGACTTGCTCGTGTTCAACGACAACTGGTTCGGCCTGTTCCGTTCGCTCGCCAACCGGGTGGCCCTGACCTCGATCCATCCCGACTGGGTGCACAACCACCGCTATCACAACCTCGGCTGGTGGTGAATGCGCGGCGCGCGCGCCGGTTCAGCCGTCGAACGCGCGGGCCGGATCGAAGGTCGCGTGCTGGCCGAGCGCATCGAAATGCCGCGCCAGCCAGGCGTCGGCGACCTTGCGGCCTTCCTCGTGCAGACGCGCGATGAAGGCCGCGTCGGTGTTGATCTTGCTCAGCGCGGCCAGGCCGCTCATGAACGCCTGGGCATCGATGCGGTGCAGGCGTAGCCGTTGCAGCCGGCGGTCGAGCCGGCCGAAGGCGAATGCGCTCTGGCGCGCCTCGGCCTGGGCGCGGGCGAGCGCCTGCAACTCGGTATAAAGCGTCGAATGAAAGCCGATGTCGGTCAAGCGTTCGGCGATCTCTTCGCGCGTGTGCGGCACGCCCGGGCGCGGCGCCGGATCGAGCAGCACGAAGACGAGATCGTCCGCACCGCGTTCGAACACCAGCGGAAACACCGGCGGGTTCGCCGCGAAGCCGCCGTCCCAATAAGCCTCGCCGTCGATCTCGATGCTGTGGTGCAAGGTGGGCAGGCAGGCCGAAGCGAGCAACACCTCGGCGGTCAGTTCCGGGGCGCCGAACAAGCGCAGCATGCCGTTGGCGACGCGGGTGGTCGCGATGTGCAGCGCGACCGGGCAATGGGTGCGCAAGCGCGCGAAATCGATCTGGTCTTCGACGATGTCGCGCAGCGGATTGATGTCGAACGGGTTGAGCTGATAGGGCGAAAGCATGCGCATCCACGGCGCGAGGGCTTTCCAGGCCAGCATGGCGCCGGCCTGCACGCCTTCGTTGAGCGCGCCATCGTCGGCCCAGGCCCGGAACGGCGAGCGCTGCCCGACCGCGGTCCAGAACCGCGTTAGCGCGGCCTGCGCCCCGGCCCGGCCGCCGGCGAGCAGCCCATGGGCGAGCACCACGGCATTCATCGCACCGGCGCTCGCGCCGCTCAAGGCGTTGATGCCGATGCGCGGTTCGTCGAGCAAGCGGTCGAGCACGCCCCAGGTGAAGGCGCCATGCGACCCGCCGCCTTGCAAAGCGAGGTTCACGCGTTTCACGTTTGCCGATCCCTTCTTTCCGGTACCGCAGCGAACTCGGGTATGCCGCAAAACCGCGAGCCGCGTGATTACATAGACGCCGCGAACGCCGCCGATGGCCCTGCATTGTCCACCCAAGCCGTGGCGCGCGCCGGAACCCCTTGCCAGGAGATCGTGGTGAACGTCGAACTAGTGCGTTGGGACGATGAATACAGCAACGGGATTGCGGAAGTCGACGCGCAGCACCGCAACCTGTTCACGCTCATCAACCGCACCTACCGCGCGGTCGTCGAGCGCGCCCATTCGACCGAAGTGCAGGAGATCATTCGCGCGCTCGAGGATTACACGATCGGGCATTTCGCCGACGAAGAGCGCTACATGGCCACCGCGCGCTACCCGCGTCTGGGCGAGCATCGGCTGATGCATGCGGGATTTGTCGCGCGCGTGGCCCAAGAGCGCGAGAAACTGCGCGCCGGCTTTCCGCTCGATCTGAGCATCGTGCATTTTCTGCGCGATTGGCTGCTCGATCACATCCTGAAGCAGGACAAAGACTTCGGCCGTTTCGAACGCGGGATCGATGCGCGCACACGCGCATCGCGCCAACGCATTTTCGGCAACGGGCTGGGGGGCTTCATCGCCGAATTGCTCGGCGGGGTGCAAGACCCGCCGGCCAAAAGCGCGGCGCCGGCGCGGGTACGCGGCGGCGTGCGCGCGCAACCGGTGGGCCTGGCCACCACGATCGAATTCCACATGCGCTGGAAGCGCCAATTCGAAGCCGCGCTCGCCAATGCCGATGGGACAACGCTCGACCCGGCCCAGGTGCGGCGCGACGAGGCGAGTGCCCTCGGGCAATGGCTGTACGGCGAAGGGCGGCAACGCTTCGGGCGGGCGCCCGAACTCGACGAAGTCCTGATGTGGCATGCCGAACTGCATCGCCAGGCCGCGGACATCGCCGCGCTCGCGCAGGCCGACGCCGGCACCGATGTCCGCGCGCACCTGAAGCGCGGACCTTATGTCACGGCGGCCATGCGTTTGCGCACCGCCTTGTCGAAAATGTTCGCGACCGAAGCCGCGAACCCCGGCGGCGCGCGGTGAGCCTCAGCGCGCGAGCGCGCTGAAGGCCTTGATGACTTCCGGCGGCGCTTGCACGAGTTCGATCAACACGCCTTCGCCGCCGATGGGCTGTTCTTCATTGCCCTTCGGATGCAAGAAGCAGATGTCGTAACCGGCGGCGCCCTTGCGGATGCCGCCCGGCGCGAAGCGCACGCCTTGCTCGGTCAGCCATTCCACCGCCGCCGCGAGATCGTCGATCCACAGGCCCACATGGTTGAGCGGCGTGGTGTGCACGGCGGGCTTCTTCTCGGGGTCGAGCGGTTGCATCAGATCGACCTCGACCTTGAACGGGCCGCAGCCCATCGCGCAGATGTCTTCATCGACATTCTCGCGTTCCGACTTGAAGTTGCCGGTCACCTCCAGGCCGAACATGTCGACCCAGAGGGTGCGCAGGCGGTCCTTGGACGGACCGCCGATCGCGATTTGCTGGACGCCGAGGACTGCGAACGGTCGTTGCGACATCATGGCCTCACTGGAAGCGGATGATCGGCTGATCGACCGCCAGGCTTTCCCCTTGCTTGGCGAGCAATTCGGCCACCACGCAATCCTGGGCCGCGAACAAGGCGTTCTCCATCTTCATCGCCTCGATCGTCGCCAGACGCTCGCCCGCGCGCACTTGCTGCCCCGGCGCCACGGCGATCTGGGTCAGCAGACCCGGCATCGGCGAGAGCAGGAACTTCGACAGATCGGGCGGTGCCTTGAACGGCATCAGCGCGTCGAGCTCGGCCGCGCGTTCGGACAGCACCATCGCGTCGATGGTCTTGCCGTTGTGCGAAATGCGAAAACGCAGCACATGCCGTTCGACCTGGGCGCAAAACGGCTCGCCGTTGCAGGTGCCTTGCATGAGCGGATCGCGCAAGCGCCAATCGCTCTTGATCTCGAAAGTCTTGCCGCCGGCTTCGACCTTGAAGCCGTCATCGACCAGCGCTTCGATGGTGACCGGCGTGCGCGTCTTGTTGCCTTCGTCGTCGGCTTCGACCACGACGAAGCGCGAGCCGATATGCACGCGGTGGCCGGGCAATTGGCCGCTGATGCCGGCCGCGCGCAGACGCGTGCGGCGATAGGCGTAGGTGGCGAGCGCGGCCAGGAAGGCCGGGTCGTCATGCGGCACATCCGCGGCGTTGAAGCCCTTCGGATAATGCTCGGCGATGAAGCCGGTGTTGAAATCGCCGGTCTGGAACTTCGGGTGCGCGAGCAGCGCGGCCTGGAACGGGATGTTGCTGCTGATGCCGCGGATCACGAAGCCGTTGAGCGCTTCGCGCATCTTCGCGATCGCGTCGGCGCGGTCGGTCCCGTGCACGATGAGCTTGGCGATCATCGAGTCGTAATACATCGGGATCTCGCCGCCTTCATACACGCCGGTATCCACACGCACGCCGCCGAAGGCGCCGTTGGCATAGGCCGGGCCTTGCAGCGTCGGCACCGATTGTTCGAGCGATTGCGCGGGCGGCTGGTACTTCACCAGACGGCCGGTCGAGGGCAGGAAGTTGCGGAACGGATCTTCGGCATTGATCCGGCATTCCATCGCCCAACCTTGCTTCTTGATGTCGGCTTGCGCGAACGGCAGCTTCTCGCCGGCCGCGACGCGGATCATGAGTTCGACCAGATCGAGACCGGTGATGCATTCGGTGACCGGGTGTTCGACCTGCAAGCGGGTGTTCATTTCCAGGAAGTAGAAATCCTGGTTCTTGCCGACCACGAATTCGACCGTGCCCGCGCTTTGGTACTTGACCGCCTTGGCCAGCGCGACCGCTTGTTCGCCCATCGCCTTGCGCGTCGCATCGGAAATGAAAGGCGACGGCGCTTCTTCGATCACCTTCTGGTGGCGGCGCTGGATCGAGCATTCGCGCTCGTGCAGGTACACGACATTGCCGTGGCCGTCGCCGAGCACCTGGATTTCGATGTGGCGCGGCTGTTCGACGAACTTCTCCATGAAGACGCGATCGTCGCCGAAGCTGTTGCGCGCTTCATTGCGGCACGACGAAAAGCCTTCGAAGCATTCCTTGTCGTTGAACGCAACGCGCAAGCCCTTGCCGCCGCCGCCGGCCGAGGCCTTGATCATGACTGGATAGCCGATCTTCTTGGCGATTTCGACCGCTTCCTCGGGCGTGAGGATGGGCTCGTTGTAGCCGGGAATGGTGCTGACCTTGGCTTCGTTCGCGAGCTTCTTCGAGGCGATCTTGTCGCCCATGGCCGCGATCGAATAATGCTTGGGGCCGATGAAGGCGATGCCTTCTTCCTCGACGCGGCGCGAGAAGTCTTCGTTTTCCGACAGGAAGCCGTAGCCCGGGTGCACGGCTTGCGCGCCGGTCTGCTTGCAGGCCGCGATGATCTTGTCGGCGAGCAGATAGGACTCGCGCGACGGCGGCGCGCCGATGCAGACCGCTTCGTCGGCGAGGTCGACATGGCGCGCGTCCTTGTCGGCCTCGGAATAGACGGCAACGGTCTTGATGCCCATCTTGCGGGCGGTCTTGATGACGCGGCAGGCGATTTCGCCGC
>JADHEF010000281.1_pt1 | contig 60758 bp, 37 predicted proteins | sample 8952391 | NCBI WGS metagenome assembly JADHEF01 (sample SAMN16124439, study PRJNA663245) | bioreactor sludge metagenome | isolation source: sludge (nitrite) | place: India:Bengaluru | collected 2019-02-28 | reverse complement strand
GAGGACGGACTGGGCGCGGACGGTGGCATGGGACCGGCGGACGGCTGGGACCGGCTGGCGGCAGGGACCGGCGCAGGCAGAAAAGGCTCCCAGCCAAAATCGTATCCGCTATCACAAACATCCCCTGTGACACGTAACATGCATACTGGCGCTTACTTGAAACGCAACAACTCGAACTTATCATCCACTGTTTTTATCGAATAGCCAAAAATAACAAGGGGGAATGACGATGAAGGGTGCGTTGACTCGCAGGATGTTTCTGTCTCTGACGCTGGCGGCATGCGCGGCGGCGGGGGCCGCTGGCGATGTGCCGCTGGACCAAAATCTGGTCGCACTTTTCGCGGATCTGCATATTACGACGGACGCGAAGAACCCGCATCAGCGCGAAGGTTTTTCGACCTGCGTGCGGGATGTGCTGGCCCTGAATCCGCGTCCCGCCCATGTGCTTTTCTACGGAGACCTCTCGTTCAATCACGGCGACACCAACGACTACCGCCTGCTGAAAGAGTTGGTTAAGCCGCTGGAGGACGCGGGGGTCCGCTGGTGGGCCTGTTTCGGCAACCACGACCGGCGCGGATCGTTTCTGAGCGTATTCCCCGAGCGCAAAGAGGCCGCGCCCCTTGTTCCCGACCGGATGGCGTCGGTGGTCAGCACGCCTTATGCCGACTTCATCCTGCTGGACTCTTGTCTGGAAGGACCGGTCAACGGCGGCCTCGACGACGCGCAACGCGCATGGCTGGAGAGGACTCTAGCCAAAGCCACCAAACCGGTCTTCGTGGGCGCACATCACCCGATCAAGGAGACCGGCGTGGCCGATCTGCTGGCCTCCGGTAACGTTCGCGCCGCCTATCTATACGGCCACAATCACAAATGGCTCCAACAGAGCGAGGCGGGCGTCGAAACGCTCTGCCTGCCGTCCACCGGCCATTGGGGAGACATCGGCTACGTCTTGGTGAAACTCAGCTCCGAAGAGGCGGTGTTCACGCTGCACCAGCGCGACTGCTACGCACCGCGCCCGGCCGCCAAGCCCGAGGACATCAAGCCTGAATGGAAGGAACGCGTACGAAAGAATGACGGTAGCCAATGGCATTTCTCGTTGAAGCCGGCAGAGTCCGGCTTTGTCCCGCTGTTCAACGGCAAGAACCTCGCCGGCTGGGAACCCTGCAACATCGCTCCCGAGACCTTCTCGGCGCGCGACAACATGATCGTCACCACAGGCTCGCCCGTCGGCATGCTACGCACCTCCAAGATGTATGAGAATTTCATCATCGAATTCGAGTGGCAGCACATGAAGTCCGGCGGCAACTCCGGCCTCTTCATCTGGGCTGACGGTCTGCCGGTCACCGGCTCATCCTTCTCACGCGGCATCGAGGTGCAGATCCTCGACCCCGGCTTCGATGTGAAAGGCAAGAACGAGTGGTACACTACGCACGGCGACATCTTCGCGGTGAACGGCGCGGCACTGACCCTCGCGGGCCGCATCTCGCCAAACGGGCAGCGCAGCTTTCCATCGGAAGAACGGACAAAGCCCTCGCCCGAGTGGAACCACTACCGCGTGGTGGCGAACAACGGCGACATCAGCCTCAGCGTAAACGGCAAAGAGGTCACGGTGGCCAAAGCCGCCTCCCCGCGCAAGGGCTACCTCATGCTGGAGTCCGAAGGTTCGGAGTGCCACTTCCGCAACCTGCGCATCAAGGAACTGCCCTCCACGAACCCGAAGTCCGATGAGATCGCCCGCGAGACCGACGGGTTCGTGCCGCTCTTCACCGGAATCGATCTGCGCAACTGGAAAGTGCCGGAGGGCGACAACGGCCACTGGAAGGTTGAAAACGAGGTCATCGACTACGACGCCAAAAGCGAAGCGCCCGGAGACAAGCACCTGTGGAGCGAGAAATCGTACAAAGACTTCCAACTCATTGTGGACTGGCGCATCAAAGAGACGCCCTATCAAAATCCCCGCGCCTGTAACATCCTGCCGGACGGCAGCGATGAGAAAGGCCCCGACGGCAAGACCGCGACGATCACGATTACCGACTCTGATTCCGGCGTCTACCTGCGCGGCCTTGGCAAGTATCAGGTCAACATCTGGTGCTGGCCCGTCGGCTCCGGCGAGATGTATGGCGTACGGCGCGACCCGGCCATGCCGCCCGAGGTGCGGGCGGGCGCGACGCCCAAGGTGAAGGCCGATAACCCGGTGGGGAAATGGAACCGCTTCGAGATTTCGGCACGAGGCAACACCGTGAGCGTGGTGCTCAATGGCCAAACCGTATTGCCCGGCGTGACGATTCCCGGCCTGCCAGAGAGCGGCCCCATCGCTCTGCAGCATCACGGCAGCATGAAAGAGGGCCAGTGGGTCAGTCCGCCCTCGCTCGTCCAATTCCGCAACGTCTTCATCCGCGAGCTGAAGCCGTAAGGGCGCAGGGACGCAGCGGCAGCACAAGGATCGGGCCATGAAAGACAGGACTTCATTCATTGTGGCGGCGATGCTCGCTGCCGCCTTTCACCTTTCGGCATTCTCTGCCGAGCTCCAGACCGGCCACTCGTTCAAGATCGCGGCGGATCAGAAGATGTGGGCCCAATGGGGCTTACGCTATCCTGTCACGTACATCTTTGAAACGCCCGAGCTTTCGGCCGACGCAACCGTCAAGCGCCTGGACGCGCCCGCCGCGGGCTGGAGAATCCTGCCGCAGAAAAACGCCTCCGACTTTTTCAACGGCATCGAGTGTGCGCGTGCCGACCGCACAAGGAAACGGCTCTTTGTTTCCGTCGGGTTCGACACAGGCAACGCCTTCGAACTGGCGTTCGAAAACGGGGCGCCGGTCACCTTCCTCGGCGTGGCGCGGTATTACGATGACCGCAAAGCGGCCTACTCCTTGTCGCTCGACAACTGGGGCCGTCTGGCCCGCGCCCATCCGGGCGCGCCGTTTCGGACGTGCGCGGATGACCAGTCCGACAACTATCAGGCCGCCCTGCATGTCTGCCGCAGCTTCCGCTTGCCCGTCTCGATCGCCATCAACACCCGGATGGCGGGCGGCAGCGCGATGTGGGAAGCCATACAGAGCGAGCTGGACCTGGCCGATTTCAGCTGGGAGCCGGCCGTGCACGCGCAGACGCACCCGGCCGCTGTGAAAGACTACGTGAAAACCAGCTACAGAGAGGAGATCATCGGCTGCCGGGACGAGCTTCTGCAGCGCCTCTGCCGCATCCCCTTCGGGCAGCACATCTACGAACACATCCTGACCTGCGGATATGTGAACGACACCATTCTCGACACGGATGCCGCCGATTTTCTTTTCGTGCGGGGCTACAACTCCCGCGACAATCCTTCATGCACCGGCTACGCCGAATGGGATCCGCGGCGCAGGTATTACGGCGTCGGCGGCCTGAGCGCCAAAGCGTATGACCGGGTTCTCGAGCGGCGAAACCCGAAGGCGCGTTTCTGCGCCAGCGATGTTGCCAAGCTGAACGCGGCGTTCGACGCCGTCTATGCGGCGGGCGGCATTTGCTACGCCATGTGGCATCCCGACCGCTACCTCAACAGCGTCGCCTATGACCCGCGTCCCGGCGTGGAAGGCATTCAGGGGTCGACGCTGATGCGGCACCTGAGCCACGTCGCGAACCGGAAGGATGTCTGGTATGTCGCGAACGGCTGGCTCTATTCCTATCGATACGTCGCAGAGAACGCTGCCGTCACGAGGCTGCGCCCGTAACGGCCATCACCTGCTCCGGCCGACCCAGAGGTAGTCGATGCGGCAGGTGCCGGTGACGAAACCAAGGAAGTGTCGGCGCCCATCCTCCGGGCGGCCAGCCGCCAGGAGGGACGGTCTCGGACACGAGAGCCGACGGCCTGGCGGGGAGAGTGATCCGAAAGTGTCACCCATGTCCTGAGCCTGATTTGTTACCTATGTCTTGACCGCACCTACAGCTTAAAATAGGCAAAAGCGCTCAACTCTCAACTCTGAAGTTGGAACACTTGAAAGTTGAGCGTTACTCGTTCCGCGTTGAAAGTTCCGTTTTCAAAACGCGCAGCCGTTGGGGGCAGCCAAGATCACAAAACATCCAAGTCGGGATTGCGATCCCGACCTACTGTTTTTTACGTTTCGGCCAAACAAAGACTTAAACCGACTGAGCCGTGTCAAGCGGTCCGCTGAAATGGATCAGGTGAATAAAAAATGGAGGGTACAATAACTTCGGCTTGCTTTGTCTACGGACGTATGTAAACATTAAACGAAACGACCCGAGTTGATGGCGCGACTTCACGTTGAAGGATGTGAGCCATGAATACTTATTTCGCCTCTCCGGAAAGGGCCACCGAAGCGGAACTCACCGCCGAAATCGAGTTCGTCAGCCAAAGTCCAATCATCTCCGGCTTACTCCACTCGGTGGGGGGCTTGCTGGCCATTCTCGACGAGCATCTACAGGTCGTTGCCCTGAACGAGACCTTCCTGAACATGCTGGGTCTCGACCATCCTGAGCAGACGTTGGGCTTGCGGCTGGGCGAGGTCATGCACTGCATTCATGCGAACGAAGAACCCGCGGGCTGCTGCACAACAAAAGTCTGCGCCTCCTGCGGGGCTGCCATCTCCATCGTATCGTGTCTGGGCCAAGACAAGCCTGTGGAGCGGGTCTGCTCGCTGAAGGCGACCCGGGGAGGAAGGCCGGTCGATATCGCGCTGCTCGTCAGATCGCACGGCATTCGCATTCACAATCAGCGGATTCTGCTGGTTTTTATCCAAGATATCACCCAGCAGCAACAATGGGCCGCACTCGAACGGACCTTCTTTCACGATGTGAACAACATGCTGAGCCTGCTGGTGTCCGCAAGCGAACTGCTGATCGAGGAAGCCCCTTCCGAACTCGCCAAGACGATTCATCAAGCATCCCTGCGCTTATCGAAAGAGGTGGCCATCCAGCGCTGCCTGACCGAGAACGACGCCGCCAGCTACCAGCCCAACATGTGCCTCATCGAGGCAGGACAGGCGCTGAAAGAAACGCAGGCTTTCTTTGCCAGGCATCCCGTCAGCCGCGAGAAGACCGTCTCCTTCGATTACACGTATGCCGACCTTCCGGTCACGACGGACATTTCACTGCTTCAACGCGTGCTCAGCAACATGGTCACCAACGCGCTGGAGGCCACTGAACCGCGAGGCGTGGTCAAAGTCTGGGTTGAGCGTGAGGCCAACGCGCTTGACTTCTGCGTATGGAACGCGCAACCGATCCCCGAGGGTGTGGCCCTGCGGATCTTCCAGCGCAATTTCAGCACGAAGCAACAGGCCGGCCGCGGCGTCGGCACCTTTTCCATGAAGTTATTCGGAGAAAAGTTCCTCGGTGGCAAGGTGACCTTTACTTCCTCGCCTGAGAAAGGCACGGTCTTCCGTCTTTCGCTTCCTCGCTGAGGGCCGAAGCGCGTTACACAGCGCGCCCCCCGCCCTACCGGGAAAAGAGCCGCCCCAGTCGCCACCACGGGCGAGACTCGCCGCCGATCCAGATGTAGTCGATGCGACAGGTGCCCGTGACGGAAACGCCATCGGAGAAATCGAGCCGAAGCTGCTTCAGGCGCCCAGTCCATCCAGGGGTTCCGCGCATATCTACGGTATAGAGGCGCGGGCCGTCGTCATCGGCACTCACAGCAAAGGACCGGCCCTGATTCGCCTCCCATGCGGGCACGTCCGCCGTCGTGAAGCGGAGGCGCATGCGGGTGGCCGGCGTGTGATTCTGAAAGCGGATCGTGACGAGTCGGTTGTCGTCGAGATCGACGCCGAGCACGTCCGGCGAAAGCAGGTGCGCGTCGGGCGCGTCTTTGATCGCGACGATGTACTCACCGCCCGCCACAAGACGCACTGGCCGCGCGATGCAGGACCACTTCTGGCCCATGAACTCCTCGTCCTTTGTACCGAGATTCCAATCGGTCCAGCCCTGTTTATCGAGCGGCTTCTCGAACGTCCAGGCGCGGGCCACCGATGTGCCGGGCGGCAGGACGTGGACGACCGTGCGGGCACTGCGCCACAGCTCGCCGTCGTCGGCCTTGAGGCGCAGCGCGTAGTCGCCGGGCACGGAGAAAGCGGCTTGGGTCGTGGGCTTAGCCGGGTTACGGAACGCGACGGTTCCGGGGCCCTCGAGCAACTCCCACGCCGTCGTGAGGCGGCCGGGCGCGGGCTTGCCGTCATCAACGACCGCGCCCGCAAAGCGCACGCTCGCGTCATCGGTCCAAATTTCATGGCCCGCATCGACGGCCGGTGGATTATCATACGGCAGGGCCTTGTCGAGCGCCTCCGGTGTGGCGTATGCGGCGTTGTTCGTGAGCGTCCAACGTGTCAAGTCCGGCGCCTGGTTCGTGAAGAACAGCACGCCGGGATTCAAGACATAGCCGTTGTCGCGGATCAGGCCGGAGCTACAGCAGATGGAGGGGTCTCTGCTACCGCCCCAGATGAAGATTTCGGAGGGACCGAGCTTGCGGGCCACGTTGTTGCGGTCGAAGCGCGAGCGGGCGATCTCGACGTTGGGCGTCTGGGGCGACTTGAGGCCGAGCATCTCGATGGCCGCACCCGCGTTGTTGCGGAAGGTGCAGCGGTCGACGAGACAGCCTTCGCCGCCGGCCTCGAAGTCGATCCCGCCTTCGTCGTGCGAGCCGGAGTCGGGCTGGTTGAGGAAGTGGCAATTGCGAATGATGAGGCCGTATTGGCCTCCCAGCATGATGCCCATCGTTCCGGCGTGGGCGTGCCAGCCGGAAGCGTCGAAGATGCTGTTCAACAGATAGGCGCGGCTGACGGAGGTGAGGAACGGATGGGGCGACGTATTGTGCGCGTAGTTGTCGTGGCAGAAGACGCGGTCGATGAAGACGTTTTTGCCTGCGAAGCGGAAGCCGGACGAGCACTGGAACATCTCGCAGTCGCGGAAGACGATGTCCTCGCCACTGCCGCTGGCGACGATGCCTCCCGCCGAGCCGCCGTCACCCGGCGCGCCGCGGCGGTCGCGCCACTCCGGAATGCCGTGGGCGTTGAAGCGATAGAGGCCTTCGATGTGGTGGGCGATGCAGTCTTCGATGAGCAAGCCGCGGTGGCCGCTCTCCGTGTAATGAACGATGAGTCCCTTGCCGGCGTAGCAGACGGTCAGGCCGCGGACGCACAGGTAATCGGGATTTTTGATCAGCACGCAGCGGTCGTCGATGTCGCGGTTACGCCGAAGGATCGGGCGCGCACCCTCGCCGTAGGTGCCGATCTCGGCCCAATTCTGCGGCGCACCGCGCGCGGACAGCGACAGCTCTTGATTGATCACGCTGCCGCGCCGGAGGAGCAGGCGTTCGCCGGGTCCCAGCGTGCGGCCGTTCACCGGCGTGAAATCGCGCCATGCCGTTGCGGGCGAGGTCCCCGCACGCGCATTGTCGCCGCCGATGCCGTCCACGTAGTACGTTGCGGCCCGGCCGTTTGTGGCTACGGGGGGAGTCCAGGCGCGGGCGGAGCAGTCGGGATCGGTCGAAGGCAGTATGGCCAGTGTTTTCTGCATCTGCACAGGGCGAGAACCGGCCATTTTCAAGGTGACGGTGGCGGTCGCACCGGTGGCCGCGTCGGCGCGGAACCGCCAAGCGACACGCCGTTCGTCGCCTGCCGGCAGCGCGCCGAGGTTCAGGGCGGCGGGCGTCTCGCAAACGACGCCGGGAGAGAGGTTCAATTCGACCACACACCCGGTGACCGCATTCCCGTAGTTGCGGACCACGCCGGAGAGCCCCGCCGAGAGCCCTGCGCGCAAGAGCGTGGCATCGGTCGTCAGCGCCCCCAAGCGGACCACGGGCGGCTTGGGGTTCTCGATATGCAGGTTGTCGAGCAGGCCGTTGATGCGACCGAGCGTCAATGGCGCGGTACCGGCGCTGGCCAAACCGGAGCGCCTGATCTCACTGCGCTCGCCGTTGACCTCCAGCGACAGTTCCAGCGCATCCCACCGGGCGGAGACACGATACCATTTACCGGTTTCGACGCGACATTCGGAACGGACACGCGGCTCCCAGCGGCCGTCGAGATTCACAAAAAAGGCCAAATGCCCACCCTCCTTTTGCGAATCGAGGCGCAACATGTACTCGCCCTCTTTCGCGATGATCGTCGTATAGTCTTTGGGCAACTCGCGGAACAGCACCGAGCAGCCGACAAGCAGGCCGGGGGCGAGCTGAAGGTCGGGCGTGTGAGGGGTCACAAAAGGTCCCTTGGCGAGCAGGAGCGCCTGGCCCGCAGCACAGGGCTCGCAAGCGCCAGGCTTTGCGGCGAAATCGTGGCCGTGACCCGACGCGTCGCGCAAATCCCCGTCGAACGGCCAGCAGGCCGTACTCGTGCGACGACCTTCCGGGCTGGTGATCCGCAAGTCGTCAAGCTCGCCGTCGAAGGTCCCCAGATGCAGCGGCGCGTGCGTGCAGGCGGGGTCCCCCGAGCGGCTGATGCGCGTGGTGTCGCCGTTGACGGTCAGCCACAGGCTCTGGCCGTCCCAGCCCGCCTCAACGACGTACCACATCCCGGGCTTGACCGGCTCGCGCGACTGTACACGCGGTTCCCAGAGGCCGGTGTTCACGAAAAAGCCGAAGCGGCGTCCCTCCGAAGCGGGGTCGACACGCAGAAAGTACTCGCCTTCGACGTGGTCGCCTTTCATGGCTACGGTCGCCCAGGCATTTCCTTCGGGCAGACGCTCGAAGCGCACGCGGCAGGCGAGGCGGAAACCGTGAGAGAGGCGCAAGCCGGGAGCATCCGGAATCGTGACCGTCGAGTCGGCAAACCGCAACGCCTGGCCGTCTTGACCAGCCACGAACACGGGGTCGGCGGCATAGGCGTCCAGTCCGTTTCCGCTGGCATCCGAGAGGACGCCGTCGAAAGGCCAGCGGCCGGTCCAGGACGGGTTCCCCGCAGGCGGATTGTCCGCGAGCGTAAAAAACGAGACGGCTGTGACTGCTAAGAAAAGACAGGTGTTTTTCATCGTATGAACCCATGGTATGCCCCCGTCGGCCGGAAAAGGTCCGGAGGGGGGTGTGTTTTGGATTGCGGGCCCAGACCGCGTTAGAGTAATGTAGTATGTTTCATGGGTAATTTAAAGGCTTATTCGAGCGGAGGCTTTATGTCGGGTAACGGGGTTTATGCAGTCGTCTTTTGTTCGGTTCTATCTATCTTCAACGCACGTGCTGAGATGACATTCTTTGCCCATGACGGCAAGCTGAGAACCGTCGTCATGATTGGCGAGGGGAAAGCGCTGGGGACCGGCACCGCCGCGAAGATCAACGAGATGGCGGAGAAGAAATACGGCGACTGCTGGAACCTCCAGTTTTGCGGCGCCATGAACGTCACCGCTGCCGGAAAATACGAGTTCAGCGTTACCTCCGACGACGGCAGCGCGCTCTTCGTCGACGGCAACGCGGTCGTGATGAACGATGGACTGCACGGCCCGGCCAATCGAAAGGGCACGCTTGACCTCGCAGCCGGCAAGCACCAAGTCAACCTGCTCTATTTCAACAACAACGGCGGTCACGCCCTGAAGGCCACGGTCAAGAACCCCGCCGGCCAAGAGGCCGATCTGGCGTCGGCCTGCACCCCGAACAGCCAGAAGCATGAATTCTCCAAGCAGCAGCTGGACGCGGAGCGCCAGAAAGAGGCTGCGGCCGCGCAGAAGACGGAGGCGCAGGCGCAAAAGGTGTTGCAAAAGGAGCTGCTGAAGCTTTCCCCGCCCGAGGCTTTGGTGCGCTCGATCAAGCACATCCTTAAGACCAAGCCACGCGCCTACAAGAACGGCCGCGATTACCTGAAACAGGCCGAAGCGTATGTGCTGACCCTGCCCGTCCTGCTGGAAAAAGTCGAGAAAGGAGATGAGCAGGCCATCCTAGCGCTCGATGAGTACGGCAAATTCAAATACAAAGCCCTCGTCACGGAGAACCCCTTCATCGATTTCGACGAGACGCTGGTTGTCCTTTCGGACAGGGTTGCCACGAAAGCGAACTGGCTGGGCACGCATGTTCTCTCGCCCAAGGGGTACAAGAACAAGATCGCACGCTTCAATCTCCGGACCGGCCAAGTGACGGATGTCTATGAGCCCAAGGACGGCGCGTATGTCGGCGAGCTGGATGCGCATTATGACGGGCAGAAACTGCTTTTCACCTCGACCGACGAGAACAACACGTTTCAGGTGATGGAGGTTGGCATTGACGGGACCCGCCCTCGCAAGGTTTCGACGATCGTCGGGGAGTATGTCCATAACTACGGGGGAATCTATCTTCCCGACGACAAAATCATCTTCAGCTCGACCGCCCCCATGATCGGCGTGCCGTGCATCGGCGGCTCGCGCACGGTTCCGAACCTTTATCTGATGGGACCGAACGGCGAAAACGCCCGACAGCTGACCTTCGAGCAAGATGCTGACTGGTATCCGACCGTTCTATCGGACGGCAAAATCATGTACTTGCGGTGGGAGTATACCGACATCATGCACTACTACTCCCGCATCATGATGAGCATGAATCCGGACGGCAGCAATCAGCGGTCGATTTACGGTTCTCAAAGCCTGTGGCCGAACGCGATGTTCAACGCCAGGCCCCTGCCCGGAGAGCCGGGCAAATTCGTGGCCGTCGTCTCTGGGCACCACGGCATCGGAGGCTCCGGCAAGCTGACGGTTTTCGACACCAACAAGGGATATGCCCACGCGGATGGCGTGGTCCAACACATTCCCGGCTACGGTAAAAAGGTGACACATGTCACGGTCGACCAGCTCTATCCGACCGTGAAAAAGGAGCTGCTGACGCAATTTCCTGATTTGCAGACCGTCGTGAACAAGCTGATCCAAGAGAACATGCCCGAAGCCTCCCAGCAGGGCAAAGACTACCACGAACTGAACAACGACTTCTTCAACAAGTGCTATCCCAAATTACGCGACACCTATCCGGAGATGGCTTTGGATCTGGACCAGCTCGTGAACGGGGTTTATCCGCAGTGCCTCCAACCCTATCCGATCAACGCCCAATACTATCTGACGGTTGCGCAGATTACGCCCCAAAGCACATGGAAGCTCTATCTCGTTGACACCTTTGACAACTTCATACCGGTTCAACCCACCAACTTGGGCAATTACCGATATATGGTTGAACCCTATCCCCTGAGAAAGCGCGAGCGCCCCCCCGTGATTCCGAGCCGCATCAATCCGCAAGACAAAGAAGCGGTCTGCTATATTCAGAACGTTTATCGCGGGCCCGGCCTGAAAGGCATTCCCGTGGGCGTCGTCGACTCTCTGCGCGTCTTCACATACGCCTACGGATATTACAATATCGGCAACCATCATCACATCGGCGTGGAGAGCGGATGGGATGTCAAGCGCATGCTGGGGACGGTGAAGGTCGAAAAAGACGGGTCCGCCATGTTTCGGATTCCGGCCAACACGACCCTGTCCATACAGCCTTTGGATAAAGAGGGCCGCGCGCTACAGCTCTTCCGCAGTTGGCTGGTGGCCATGCCCGGCGAGGAACTTTCCTGCATCGGCTGCCACGAACCGCCAACGGAGCCGCCTGTCACCAGCAAGACGGCCGCGTCAGGGAAAGCCCCTCAAACCATTCAGCCATATCGTTCGCGCATCGAGGGGTTCGCTTTCGATACGGAGATCCAGCCGATTCTGGACGCCTACTGCGTGAGCTGTCACGATGGGAGCGACATCAAAAAGCCTGACTTCAAAAACAAGGCGCTGCTCGACACGAAGAAGGTGGAGGAGCATTACAGCAACGCCTACCATGCCTTCCACAGATATTTCCGCAGGCCGGGGCCGGAAAGTGCAGGCACGATGGGCATCCCCTGCGAATATCACGCGTCCACTTCCGAGGGGGTTCAACTGCTTGAAAAAGGCCATCACGGCGTCAAGCTGGATGACGATTCTTGGCGGCGACTCTACACGTGGATCGACCTAAATGTGCCTTATTACGGGAGCTGGACAGCGGTCTATTCCATCGACGAGAAACGCGAGGCGTGGACCACGAACATCGCGGCGCATGCCGCGTCCCTGCGCGCCATGTACGCCAATGTCGAGTCCAACTGGGAGTATACGCCCACCCAGCCCTACCCCGTCACGGCAACAAAAGAAAAGAGCGAGGAGCTGCACGCCCCGGTTTCGGTCTCAGCCGCGAACTGGCCGTTTTCGGCCGAGGCGGCCCGACAGATGCAGAAGCAGGCAGGCGGAGAACAAAAGCGAGTGATCGACCTCGGGAACGGGGTCAGCATCACGCTCGTGCGTATTCCGGCGGGAGAATTCGTGATGGGCAGCGATGACGAAACTGTGCTGGAGCAACCCCGGCACCGCGTGAAAATCGAGAAGCCATTCTGGATCTCGGAAAGCGAAGTCAACAATGCGGCCTTCTACACCTTTAAGCCGGACCATCATGCCAGCGTTTTCGACCAGCAGTGGAAAGACCACGTTCGCTTAGGCTATTACGCGAACTATGTCGAGCAACCGGCGGTCCGCATGAGTTGGACAGACGCCAACGCGTTCTGCGCCTGGCTCGGCAAGAAGGCACGCATGAAGGTCACGCTACCCTCGGAAGCGCAGTGGGAGTGGGCATGCCGCGCCGGCAGCGATAAGGCGATGTCCTTTGGCTCCAAAGAGTCGGACTTCAGCGCCTATGCAAACTTGGCCGACAAGTCGATTGAAAAATACGCGGTGAACGGCATCAATCCGGTCTTCAACAAGGGATTGGTCGGAAACAAGGCTCACGATTTCGTGCCGCGGATCACCGAGTTCGATGACAAGCAGTTCCTTGTGACGGGCACCCGGCAGTATCAGCCCAACGCGTGGGGCCTTTATGATATGCACGGCAATGTCGCCGAATGGACTCGCAGCGACTATCTGCGCTATCCGTATGTGGCGGACAAGAGCGATTCCATGAGCCTGAACGAGAAGAAAACGGTTCGTGGCGGATCCTTCTTTGATCGGCCGTATCGGGCGACCTCCAGTTATCGCTTGGGGTACGCACCTTGGCAAGGCGTTTTCAACGTCGGCTTCCGCGTCGTCGTTGAGGAATAGCCGCCAGGAGCTCTGAGAATCGCGCAACAGTGTCCATTGAACTCTTCACGCATACGGCGTGAGGCGCTTTTAAACGGCGTTGCGCGTTAGGCGTTTGGGTCCGGCTGTGCCGGCTTAGGATTGGATGATGAACAGGTGAATGGCAAGCTACATCGATTGATCCCGATGTCCCTGCTTCTGACGGCGCCGCTATGCGGCCTCTCGGCGGGAACGAATTCTGTTTATCTTTCCCCCTCAGCTCTTGTGGCGGGAGCGGGCGGCAAAGTCCTGTATGTGGCATGCGAGACCGCCGACAGCATTCAGGCGTTTGACACGGAAACGGAAAAAGTCACCGGCCACTATCAGGTAGAGAACGTCAACCAGCTGGCGCTCATGCCCGACCAGAGCAGGCTTTTCGCGACGGCAGGCGGCTTCAACGGGACCTTGCATGAAATCGACTTAAGAAGCGGAAAGATCGTGCGCAGCCTGCCTGCCGGTCACACACCCGGCTCACCCGTCATCAGCGCGGATGGCAAGACGCTGTTTTACTGCAACCGCTTCTCCAGGGCCGATCAAATGGATGTGCATGCCGTGGATCTGGCCACCGGAAAAATCAGGTGTTCCGCCAAGGCGATTCGCGAACCGACGACCCTGCGCCTTTCTAAAGACGGCAGCACCCTTTGGGCCGTCAACTTTCTGCCCTTGATGGCGGCGAACAGCAAGCAGGTTTTCACGTCTCTCTGTGTTTATCAGAGCGGGACGCTAGAGAAGGTTGCAACCCTTGATCTGCCGCCCGGCTCCTTCGCGATCCACGACTCAGCGATGAGCGAGGACGGAAACTATTTTTTTGTCGCGCACACCATCGGCCGGTTTACGGTGCCGACCACCCATCTGGACCGGGGCTGGATCAACACCAGCGCGGTCTCTGTTTTTGACACGGCCAAGCGCACATACGTGAGCACCGTACTATTGGACGACACCGTGCAAGGGGCGGCCAACCCTTGGGGCATCGGGGTCGTGGGGAAAGATGAGTGGCTGTGTGTGAACGCCTCCGGCACGCACGAACTGATCGTCATCAACCTCAAAGAGATGATGAAGCGCCTTAGCGGGACCCCAAGCCCCCAAGAGGTGATGAACAATCTCGGCTTCCTGTATGGTGCCAAGACCCGCGTGAAACTTGAGGGGCAAGGAGCGCGAGTGGTGACGGTGAGCGGCAGCAAAGTCTACTGTGCCATGCGGTTTGCGGACAGTCTCAACATGGTCGAGATGTGGGAGGACGGACCCGGTGCCGCCGTCGCGCTTCCTCTCGGCGTGACAAAAGAACCCGACGCCGTCAGGCTAGGCGAAATGGCGTTTAATGATGCAACGTATTGTTATCAGCAATGGCAAAGTTGCGCCAGTTGTCATCCCGACACGCGCTCCGACGGCACGAACTGGGACCTAATGAACGATGGAATCGGCAATCCCAAGCAGTCTCGCAGCCTGCTTTATACGCACAAGACATCGCCGGTGATGATCACCGGGGTCCGGGCTTCGGCGGAGATTGCCGTTTCCCGGGGCTTCACCCACATTCAATATCACGAGGTAACCGAAAAACACTTGGAGTCCGTGAACGCATATTTGAAAACGCTGGAGCCCGTTCCCAGTCCGTACCTCAAACCGGACGGGACGATGAGCGAGGCGGCCTTGAGGGGCAAAGTGCTTTTCGAGGGCAAAGCCGAATGCGCCAAGTGTCATGTGCCGCCTTATTACGGCGACAAGAAGAAATACACGTTCGGACTCGGTTCCGACAGCGAAAGGGATCGCGAATTCGTGACGCCCATTCTGATCGAGGTCTGGCGGACGGCGCCCTATATGTATGATGGACGCGCGGTCACCATTCAAGAGGTCATAACCAGCGACAACAAAAACAACCGGCACGGCAACACGAAGGATCTGACCCCGCAAGAAGCCGATGATCTGGCTCACTATGTGAACTCGCTGTAAAACTTCGTCAAGGCGGCCCCCTTCCCAATGCGACGTCCCGTTTGGTATAGTGTGGCGCATGTGACGAAGCCCTATCTCGGTGTGCGCCTTAGGACAGAACGCCTTTAATTAAGGAGAAGAGAATGACCCATGGATTTCAGATTGTCGTATGCGGCAGCCTCGTGCCTGACCCGCTGCAGACACTCGAGCCCGTGACGACCCCGCAGGGGCCGGGCCTGAAAAATGAAACGATGTTGCCCTCCGTGCTCGACCCATGGTCGGCACACGCACTGTTTGAGGCCGCAAACCTCGCCAAACAAATCGCGGGAAGTAAAGTCTGGCTCGTGAGCCTCGGCCCCAAGGCCAAACTTCAGCAGCTCATGATGACCGTGGCGCAGAAAGTGCCCTTCGAACTGGTCGCCCTCGACGGCAGCGCCAGCGGCTTCGCCGACGCGCACGGCGTTGCGGCCGCTTTGGCCGACGCCATCGGCGCAATCCCGGGCCTCGACAAGAGCCGCCTGCTGGTCTTCGGCGGCTGCGCCTCCGCTTCGCGCGACGCAAGCGTGACCATGCAACTGGTCGGCGAACGCCTCGGCATCCGCGACCAGTTCGTCGGCGTGGATGAGATCAAGGCGCAGCCGGACGGCTCGTTCTCAATTCTCGAGCGCATTGAAGGCGGCCAGTATCTGGCCTCGACCTGCAAAGGCGCACCGGCGGTGCTGGCGTGGGCCACGGGCAACCTGCCGGAACCGCCCAACAACCCGCAGGTCGGCATGGCCAACATGCGTGGCGTAATGCCCGCACTGATGAAGGCCAAACCCTCGGCGGTTGGCGTCGGCGGCATCACCTACGAGAAGGCCGAAATCCCGGCACAAAAGCGTGTAACGCGCATCGTGAAAGATGCGTCAACAGACGAGATCGCGCGCGAAATCGTCGAATGGATCAAGCAGTAGAGCGAACCCCCTTTCGCCCATTATTCAAAGAGGACAGATGATGAAAATTTTCGCATTGATACACACGCAAGCCGACGGAGCGCTGCCCAAAGCCTCTCTGGAGACTTTGACCGCGGCGACACAACTCAACACACAGCTGGGAGGCCTGCTCACGGTGGGCGTACTCGGCGCGGGCGCGGCGGCCGCGGCCGACACGGTGGCGGGCTGCGGCGCGTCGGCGTTTCTCGCGGTCGGCGATGAAGCCGTCGCACAGCCCCGCTACGCCACGGATACGGCGGCGGCCACGGCACTGATCCAGGCTGCGGGCGCGGAGATCGTGCTGGCGCCCAACACCTCGCGTTTCGCGCGTTGCCTGCCGGGCGCTGCACACCGCGTCGGCGCACAGATCGATACGCATATCGTCGCGCTTTGCGGCGAGGGCGGAGCGGTTCACGCGCAGCGTTGGTTCTATCGTCAGCGAATCCTCGGCTCCTTCAGCCGCACGGCGCGTCCCTGGATGCTGCTGGTGGACGGCGGCGTGCAGCCAGCGTGGCAGGGCGCGGCAGGCGCGGCCCACGCTCAGGCGGTGGCGGTAGCCTTCGCGGCCGAGGATCAGCGCACGACCGTCACGGGCATTCAGGCCCCGTCGGCGGACGCGCAGACGATCCGCCCGGACGCGAAATTGCTCTTCGTGGCGGGTGCGGGCTGGACCAAGAAACAGAAGGACGGCCACGCGCACATCGGGGACGCCAGCAAGCTGATTCAGGAGTTCCTGAGCACCGCCAAGGCCTCCCTAGGCAGCAGCAAATCGCTGGTGGACATTCAGAGCGAAGGTCAGGAGACGTTGAGCTTCATGTCCCATATGAACCAAGTGGGCCAGACCGGGTCCACGCCGCGACACCCAAAAGGCCTCGCAACCTGCTGCCACGGCGAAGAGCCGCACGCGGTGGGCTGGCGCTTCATCAACGAGCGCCGCGCGGTCAACCTCGACCCCAACTGCGGCTGGGCGCAGGGCAAGGCCGACGTGGTCTACGTGGCCGACGCCTTCGAGGTGATGACTAAGGTCAACGCGCTACTCAACGCGTAACCTTCAAAGCCAATCTGAAAATAGCCGCGCCCGGAGCGTTTCCGGGCGCGGCTCTCTGTTGTCCGGCGCGTCACGTTTGACACTTCAAACCCGGCAGGGTATAGTTCCGCCATCCAATGCGGATAACTGACCACACACGGGGAGGGACGGATATGAGAAACCGGCTGTTGTTTGCGGCCTGCTGTTTGGCGGGGATTGCGTTCGCGGCACCGCAAGTTAGCTTGAAGTCGCTGCTGGAGGAGATGACAAACCGTGAACGCTTAGCCTGTTTTCCCGAACCCCATTACACCTGTCGCCAATTCAGCAGTTACGACCGCGGGACGGTCGCGCCGGACAAACCGGGCTGGTTCGCGAACGATGACCGCAGCCAGTTCCTGCGCACTGAGACGACACGCGGAAGGCGCGAGTTCGTGATGTTCGACGCCGAAGGGCCGGGGGCGGTCGTGCGCTTCTGGGTGACCGTGGCCAGGTCCGACGGCTCAGGCATCCTGCGCATTTACCTCGACGGCAAAGAGACTCCCGAGATTGAGGGCAAGGTGCTTGAGATCTTGAGCGGCGGCGCGCTCTGCGGCGCGCCGCTTTCAGACTCGGTCTCGCCGAAGACCGGGTACCTCCATCGCGGCCACAACCTCTACCTTCCCATTCCCTATGCTTCGCACTGCATCATCACCTACGAAAGCGACAAACTCACGCTACCCGACCGCAACGCCGGCGAGAATTTCTACTACAACATCGAATACCGAACCTACGGTAAAGAGGTGAAGGTTGAGAGCCTCTCAAAAGCCACGTTAGCGCGCGAGGCACAGACGCTGGCCGACGTGCAGAAAAAGTTGACGGACCGCGATGCCGGCGTGAGGGGGCCCCTGGAGCAGATACCGATCTCCGGTGTGATTCAGCCCGGACAGTCGCTTTCACGAAGCGTGAAGGGCCCGCGTGCGGTACATCTGTTGGCGATGAAGATCGGAGAGGGACTTGACCGGCAGGCACTCCGCTCGACGGTGATTGAGATGACGTTCGACGGCGAGCGTACGGTGTGGGCTCCGGCCGGTGATTTCTTCGGCACAGGCTATCAACTCTCGCCCTTTCGCACGTGGTTCGTTGAGGTGACGGCGGAGGGGCGCATGGCAGCCCGTTGGGTCATGCCGTTTGAGAAGTCGTGCGAGCTGAAGATTCACAATTTGGGACCTGTTCCGGTAACGGTTAGCGAGGGCGCTTTGGCAACAGCCCCTTGGTCATGGACCGCCCGCAGCATGCACTTCGGAGCAGGGTGGTTCGAGCAGAATCGGCTAGAGACCAAGAAGGACGGGCAGCCCTTTGATGTGAATTACGTAACCTTGACGGGCGAAGGCGTGCTGGTCGGCACGGGCGTAACGCTCTTCAACACCGCCAACGCCTGGTGGGGCGAGGGCGACGAGAAGGTCTTCGTGGACGGCGAGTCCTTCCCTTCGCACATCGGCACGGGCTCGGAGGATTATTACGGATACGCGTGGAGCAACCCGAATCCATTCGATCATCCCTTCATCGCACAACCCGAAGGCACCGGGGCCAACCGCACCGGACTGGTGGTCAATCAGCGCTACCGCTCACTCGACGCAATCCCCTTCCGCAAGCGTCTTCAGTTCGATCTGGAGATGTGGCACTGGGCGAAGACGGTGATCAACCACGCACCCGTCACCTACTGGTACATGAAACCAGGCGGAATCTCCAACCGGGGTCCCGAGCCGGAGCAGGCGGCGCGGAGTGTGGCGCGGACGCGGCGCGATCTGGTCGTCATAGCTCCATTCACTGCGGGGCGGCTCGAAGGCGAGGCGTTTGACGGCGTGGCGACACACGGGAGTGTCAACCCGCAGTCGGGGAATAAGTATGGCTGGAGCGGCGGCACGCAACTCTGGTGGACGAACGGCAAACCGGGAGACACCCTGCGGTGTTCCTTTGTGATGGCCGAGGGCGGCCGTTACGCGCTTAAAGCGGCGATGACGCACGCTCCCGACTATGGCGTGGCGGATGTCGTGCTCAATAACGCTCCGCTGAAAAAAGGGTACGACGCCTACGCCGAAAAAGTGGAGACACGCGTCGCGGATTTCGGCGAGGTCGAGTTGGTCAAGGGAGAAAATATGCTGACGCTGACCCTCACCGGCTCCAATCCCAAAGCTCAAAAAGACCGATTCTTCATGGGAATCGACTATCTGGAACTGACACGTCCCTGAAGAATCGGACTGCGCGGAAGATATGACCCGCATGACGTTTCAGGTCAAAGCCGGCACCGGCAGAGCCTATTCAGAAATTCCGGAGCCGCTTTGACCGGACAGAAATACGAGACCTCCCAGTCGGGATTGCTAGCCCGACCTCGTGTTGTTCACCTCTCGACCCTTTAAAACGGGCACATCGTCCTTGCCGGTCCGACTTAACGTCAGACAAGCGACCGTATTATCTTTGCGGGAACACCCCCAATCAACAGATTGCTCCCGAAGCTCTTCGTCACCACCGAACCGGAGGCGACAACGACATTATCACCTATGCTGACGCCGGGATTGATGACTGAATGGCCGCCGATCCAAACATTGTTGCCGATGGATATGGGCTTCCCGAACTCAAGGCCGGCAACCCTTGTTGCGGCATCCGTGGGGTGCGTCGCCGTAAACAAGCTGACTCGGGGACCGATCATACAGTTGTCGCCGATTCGGACTTCGCAGACATCAAGAATGATCAGATCGTAATTCGCGTAGAACTTATGGCCCAGATGCGTATTGTAGCCATAATCGCATTTGAAATTGGGTTCGATAAACGTATCGGGGTGACGTATTGTAGCCATAATCGCATTTGAAATTGGGTTCGATAAACGTATCGGGGTGAAAGGTGCCCAGCAGCCGGGAGAGGATCTGGCACCTGACCTCCTGCTCATCGTCCGTCGTTGCATTGTAAAGCCTGCACAGCTTGTTGGAGGCATGATGCTCTTGGACAAGGAAGCTATCTGACGCTCGGTAGAGTTCTCCCGCCAACATTTTTTCTTTTTCCGTTTTCACACGCATAACGTTTATCCTAAGTCTGCCTTTCGCCAAACAATCATGGCCCCTTTCTCATGGCCTTGCACCCTACACAAGCACAGTACACGAACCCGGCTGAACGTGTCAAGGGAGGGGGTCGGGAATGGACACTGATCCGTGCCGGCCAGGAAGAGGCACTCGAACCGGGAACGGTTTGATGTTGAAGTGTCCTTTTGATTTCAACCCGACCGTTTTTCAAACAGAGGTTGACTCTTTTCACCGCCCCCCGCATACTAATAAACAAACATGGGTGCCGGAACGTTACCGGCTTACCCGAGGAGATGCTTGTGTTGTGCAAAATAAATAAACTATACACGGGACTGTTTCCAGAGAACCGCTTGTTTACAGACTTTGCCTGTCGGTCCTATACGTGGAGGAGAGCGAATATGGGTGTCTTTTTTGCAGGCGAGAGGCCTTGCCAGATCTGGCTATTGACGGGATGTGCCGCCGTCGCCTGCACGCTACTCATAACGGGATGCCAGTCGCCTGCGGGGCTTCCTCCTGAGACAGCTTCGGACTGGCAGGACGCACAGGAAGTCAACAAGCCCATTACGCAGACCAAGGTGCTTGCGCTGGGCAAGCCGATAGGCCTTTCCATAAAGGCGGGATTGCGCTCGGCCACACTCTCATGGCGCGAGCCTGCAGGCCGCGTCTATCGCTACCGCATCGAACGGGCGGAGTCGCCTGACGGCCCTTATGCGTGGATCGCGGACGTGTCTCCGGATAAATTGACCTACACCGACGGCTTGACACCGGAAGCCCGGCTGAAAGACAGCTCCCCTTATTTCTACCGGATGAGCACGATCTTCGACAAGTTTGGCCTGATGAGCGAGCCGACCCCGCCGGTCAAGACCACCACGGCACCGCCGCCCGTTCCTCCCGCGTCGGTCAAGGTCCTGGCGACTCGCTCCCGCGCGGTAACGGTCTCCTGGCAACCGTCGGTTTCCGAGGGGGTTACGCTCTACCGCGTAGAGCGCACGTTGGCAGCGACACCGGTCGCGTTTGATAAAATCGGCGACGTGCGAGAAACCACCTTTATCGATGGCGGCACCGCCGATTCCGCGCTGAAAGACAGCACGAAATACCTCTACCGCATCATCTCTGTCAACCGCGTCGGGTCCGAAAGCGAAGCCTCCACGCCCGTCGAGGTACAGACCCTCCCGCCTCCCCTCCCTCCCCGCAAACCGACCGGAGCATCGAACGAGGTGCGCTGCGTTCCGGTGAGCTGGGAGGTCAGTCCAGAAACGGATGTGATACGCTACGATATTTATCGGGCGCGTGCGGCCGAAGGGCCGTTCCAAAAGATCGGTTCCGTGCAGGACCGCGCGGTCACGCACTATATCGACGGCGGCGGAAACCCTGGAAACTTAGAGGACGAAGGCACCTATTTCTACCGCATCCGCGCCATCAACAACGTGACTGCCGAGAGCGCCGACTCTGAAACGGCAAGCGCCACGACACGGGCTGTGCCGCCGGTTGTTCAGCAGGTGGTGGCGGTCTCGGCGCGGCCCCGCGAAATCCCTCTTTCCTGGGCGATCTCGGCGGACAAAACCGTCGTCGGATATGAAGTCTGGAGGGCGACCGTTGGCGAGGACGACTGGACGCAGATCGTGTGCCTCAACAGCCGCGATGTGACAAGCTATCTGGACCGGGGCGGCGAGAGGGACGGCACCAAGCTCGGCCTGCTCAAGGACGGAACCGAGTATCAATACAAGGTTATCTGCTTCAACACGGGGAAGGTGCGCTCTTCCGCCTCCGTGTCTGTCAAGGCCAAGACCAAGGAGCTCCCCGTGCCGCCGATTGGCCTGACCGCCACCACCCAGATGGCGTGCGCCATCCGCCTGACATGGAAGCCCAACCCAGAAAAAGACGTCAACGGATATCTGGTTGAGGTTTCCAAGAAACAGGAGGGTTCATTCCGCAAGCTCGCGATCATAAAAAGCACAGGAGACACGGCGCTTACCGCTGACGACCTGGACCTGTCGCCGAACGTCACCAAATACTACCGCATCAAAGCCCTTGACAAAGAGGGCCTCGAGAGCGACTGGTGTCAAACCGTGGGAGGAGTCTCCAAACCTTTGCCGGACGCGCCGACCGGCCTGCAGGCCCAGCCCGACGGCAACACGCTCTGCATCACGTGGCAACCTGCCGCCCAGTTCGACGTCGTGCAGTACAAGGTCTGGTCAAAAAAGATGCTGGGATGGGAACTGGTCACGACCACCGAAAAACCCGTGTACCGCATGGGACTGATGGACATCCCAAAGGCGATGACGGTCGCCGTGACTGCCGTGGACAAGGACAAGCTTGAGAGTGAAAAGAGCGAGACCATCAGGGTCGACCCTAAGATTCCCTAGCACCGCCATGGAGGGCAACGCGTGAGCAACGATTTTTCGTATCTCGCTTCGGCGGATTTATCTGACGTCGGGAAGCGCCGCAAAAACAACGAGGACTCTGTCCTGCGTTTGCCGGAATGCGGGGTTTTCTGCGTTGCCGACGGCATGGGCGGCGTTCAGGGCGGCGAAGTGGCCAGCAAAGCCACCATTGACGCGCTGCAGGAGATATTCACCGTCTCATCCGATGCACCCTTCGCCGTAACGGCGGCGGCGAGCGCACGCCTGGTGAGCCGCGCCCTCAACCGCGCCAGCCAGTGGATCAAGGCCCGCTCCGAAGAGCGCGGCACGGTCGGCACGGGCAGCACGGCCGTCGTGCTGGCTTTCGACCGCGTCACCCCCTCCAAGGCCATGATCCTGCACGCCGGCGACAGCCGCGCTTACCGCTATCGCGCGGACAAATTGGTGCAATTGAGCAAGGATCACTCGGTCGCCGCGGCCGCCGGCCTCAAGGACGAAAAGACCCTGCCGGCCATGTTCCGCGGCGTGATCACGCGGGCGGTCGGCCTAGAGAACACCGTGCTGCTGGAAGAGACTCCCACCGACGTTATGACGGGCGATCTTTTTCTGCTTTGCTCCGACGGACTAGACAAAATGGTGAGCGACAAGGCGCTTCACAAACTGCTGCACAAGCACGCGGACGACGACGTTCACGCCATCGCCCGCGTGCTGATCGACGAGGCGCTTGACGCCGGAGGGGAAGATAACGTTTCGGTCGTTCTGGTGCGCGTAGCGGCCAGGCTGCCTGAGGGACCCACCCAGGAAGTGCCTCAGCAGACTCTCCTTTTGGAACAGGAACCCATGTCTCCGGCCGAGTCCGTCAGCGAGAAGGCACCGGACGAATCCGAGAAAGAGACCGGGCAGACGCTCGACACGGGCCAAACGCTTGATTCCGCAAAATTCAAAGGCGAAGGCGTCACTCCACCTGAACTGGCGTGCGACAGGCCGAAAACCGACAGCCCGTCATTCACGCCCGTTTCGACGGAGGGCGGCGCACCGGTTGCAGCCCCCGCCCCGGCCGCGCCGACGGCGGAAACGGCCGAGACAGAAGCCAAAACGCAGACGGCGACCCCGGCCGATACAGCGCGCCCGGCCTTGAGCGTCCGGCTGTGGTTTCTTGTGACGCTGGCGGCTGCAGGGGCAGCGACAGCCGCGTGGTTTTTCTGGCTGAAGCACTAAGGCAAGACTCTATGGGCGAGAACGGCAAAGAACAGATCGGCGATTACGAACTGGTCAGCTTGATCGGCGATGGCGCACAGGGCCGCGTATACCGGGCCCGGTGCGTCTCGGACACGCTGCCGTACGTTAAGCAGGGAGAGGAGGTCGCCCTCAAGGTTGTCCGCATCACAGGTGAGGACGAGAGCATCCGCCTCAAGTTCCAAGAGCAGGCCGAGATCCTGCGCCGCCTTTCTCACACCCATATCGTCAGCTACCGCGACTGCTTCGCGTGGCACGCGGGAGAGTGGGACGAGGCGCAGTGTCTTGTGATGGAACTTCTCGAGGGGGAAACCCTCAGCGACCGCCTTAAGAAAGCCAACACCGGCCTGCCGTGGCCGCAGGTGGAAGAGATCTTCGAACAGTGTCTGGCGGGGCTTATCCATGCACGCGAGCGCGGCATCACGCACCGCGACATCAAGCCTTCAAACATTTTCATCACCCAGGAAGGACAAGCCAAGCTGATCGACTTCGACATCGCCCGCCGTGACGACAGCGGGCAGATGAGTACGGCGGGCTGGAAGGGAACCTTCGACTACATGGCGCCCGACTTCATCTCGATGAACAGCTTTCACGGCGACGAAATTTCGGATATCTTCAGCCTTGGCGTCTGTTTCTACCAAGCCCTCACCGGGGCCCTTCCCTACGAGCGACTGGGCAACACGGCCCACATCGGTTACCTGAACCGATGGCGCGATCATGCGGCACCTATGCCCTCCTTTCGCCCCGGCGCTTTCCGCGTGCTGAGCAACGCCAAGACGTTTGTCATGAAGAGCCTCTCGGTCAAACGCGAGGAACGCTATCAAACCTTTACGAAGATGCTGGAGGATTTCCGCAAGATCCGCTACCGCCGCCTCTGCCACAAGAACAAGGACGAGTATGAACTGCTGGCGGTGTTGGGGCGAGGAGGTTTCGGCGAAGTCTTCAAAGCGCGCCGCACGAGCGACGGCCTGCTGGTAGCAGTCAAGTACCTCTTCTCCGAAAAGCAGTCAGAGCGCTTCATCAAAGAGGCTAAAATCCTCCAGCAGTACCCCCATCCAAACCTCGTCAAGTATGTCGACTTCATGGTGCTTGAAGGCACGGCTGGCGAAAAGCAGTTCTTTCTGGTGATGGAATTTCTGGAGGGCATGCCGGGATGGACCCTGCGGCACCGCATCAAAAACGAGGGTAAGCTGGACGTCTCGGAAGCGATTCCGCTCTTCGGCGGGTACCTCTCGGCCCTCCAGTTTCTGCACGGCAGCGCCAGGCCGATCATCCACCGCGACATCAAGCCAGGGAACCTCTACGCGCCGATAGGCCAGCCCGATAAAGGCAAGATCTTTGACCTCGGCGTGGCACGCGACGTGAGCGGCACGGTCACCGTCGGCGGAGTCCCCGGCACTCTGGATTACATGGCACCCGAGTTTGCCGAGAGCGGCAATGATCGCGGATCCCCCCAGTCCGACCTCTATGCGCTTGGCCTTTGCCTGTACGAGGCGCTAGCCGGGAAACCGGTATTCGAGCGCCTCCCGACCGACCTGAACTCCGCATGGCTCGCGTTCCAGAACCGCATCCACAAGACACCGGAAATCTCCTTTGAAGCGGACGCCTTCGTTCAGTATCCGCGCCTGAAGCAGGTCCTGCTCACAACGCTCGCCGAAAAGCCTGACGCCCGCTTCCGCAACGCCGCAGAGATGCGTATTGCCCTGGAGAATACGCTGAAACCGGAGATCGCCAGCGCTGCGCATGATGACGCGTTCGACTCCGGAGAAATCACCATGGCCACCTTCACAGGGGGCGTCCACCCTGAGCCGGAGCCCGGCGAGACGCTGGGAACACGCCCCCTTGAGGTCGCGGGCGGCACGCTGTCGGGCGGTGCCGGAAATTTGATCGCAGCAGGCAGACAAGAAGCGACACGCCGCAAGAACCGCAAGATCGTGATGATCACGGGCGGCACGGTGGCCGCCCTGGTGGTCTTCGGGATCGGAGGCGTCATGATCGGCACTCGAATGAGCCACCGCGACGACACCGGCGCCGCCGAGCCCGTTCGGCAGCCGGAAAAGCAACTTCAAACAGCACACCCCGAGACCGTAACGCCGATACAGAAGACCGTGGAAGAAACTAAGAAGCCCGCCCAAGACGTTGTCGCAAAACCAGGCGAGGCCACGGTCGTGACGCCGAAGAAAGAGCCCGAAAAGCCGGTGATCGTTCCGCCTGAACGAGACCCTGTCTATCAAGAGCTCAAGAGTGAGATTCCCGAAAAGATCGCAGGCGACACCGACTGGTCATCCGCCGAGGCGGCAGCGAGCAAGCTGGATCATCAGGAGAAACAGGCATGGCCCGGCATCGATGAGACCGAGAAGGCGCGACGTCTTGCCGCCCTGCGGGTCCTGCTCACGGAGCGGGCGTCTGCCTATGTCACACAAGTTCGCGACGCGGCACTGGCAGACTACGCAGCCGGCAAGGACGGCAAAGACGCCTGCGAGCGCCTTTCCCGCATGGGCACCGGAGCGCCCCTGCTCAGACAACTGGTGGCGGCTCCGCTGGACGACGCCATCGCACGCACCGAAGCGGCGCGTGCCGAGTTTGCAGCGACAAAAGTGCTGGCGGACTTGTCCGGTCGAATCACGCAGGCGAACGACGCACAGGCGTTGAAAGGCCTGGCCGATGCGTTCATCAAACTCGAAGGCCAGCCGGGCATCAAGCTGCGGCCAGAGCAGGTGCGAGCCATCGAGCAGGCACTCGCCGACAAGAACCTTGCGTTCGCCGCGCAGCATGCCAAGCAGGCACAGGCGGACTACAACGCGGGGCATCTGACAGAAGGCGAAAAAAGCCAAAAACTGCTGACCGAACTGACCGCGTCGGTCACACCGAGATTCGGCAAGGAGTCCGTGGAGAAGCTGGAGCGCGACGTTGAGAAGAGCCGCCAAGCCGCGGAAGCCAAAGCCACGCAGAAGGCGAACGCGTTAACCGCTAAAATCGCCCATGCTTCCAAGCTGCTGGACGATTTCGACGAACGAGTCAAAAAAGGCGCACTGGCCCCTTGCGCCGACGGCGTCAAGCTTCTATTCGGAATCACGCCAGAGCAGCTCGCAGACCCCACTCTCAAAGCCAAGTGGGAAGCCTCGCGAGGCGCATACGCCAAGCTAGTGGCAAAGACCGTGGCTCAGATTGATCCGCTCGAGACCCGCGACCAACGCTTGAAAGCGGCCGCCGACGTGCTCGGCGACGCCTCAGCCAACGCGCTCTTCGGGGCCGATGCGGCATCGCTACTCAAGGCACTTGAACAACAGAAGGGCGTCTGCATCCTGCGGTTGGTCAATCGCTCCAACGCGCCCTTACATGTGTCGGGCAAGGAGATTCCAGAGGAAGCCAGCTTGGCAGGCGGAGAGGTTAAGGAATGGGCTCTGCCGGTGCCGGGCGAAACTCTGGCCGTCTCGATCACCGTGCGCGACGCTGACCGCTTCCGCTCGCGCATCGAGACGATCAAGCTATTCCGCTCCGGAGGCATCGAGCGGGGGCTCGCCGCAATTGCCGCACCCCCCGTTTTGCCGACCCAGTCACCTGTCACGGCGGTGACACCTCCCGCCAGCGGCCAGGCCCAGCCGGCTGCCGCGACCGGACCTGCCGTCCTCGACATTGCCGTGTCCCCCAAAGGCGCCGTCGTTTCGGTGGACGGGAAGCCGACGGCTGTCGGCCGCGTGGAAGTCACGCCGAACGAAAACCATAAAGTTTTGATCGAATGTGAAGACCACAAACCGGTCCAGCAGTACTACAAAGTGAATGCCGGCGAAACACGCAAGATTGATATCCTTCTCGAGAAAATCCCCAAGAAATCGTTCTTCGGGCGGTAGCCTTGCCCGCGCCGGATCAGGGCACGCGTTCGAACATCGCCTCATCCAGCGGCAACTTGCGCAGACGCGCGTCTGCCAAAAAAGTCGGCTTGCAGCCGACACCCGTAAAGACGCCATCGAGACTGCCGTCGGGACCGATGCCGCGAATCTTGAACTCGTAGAGGTCTTGTACCACGTACTCGCCGTCCTTGAGCCCCAGCACCTCGGATATCGCCACGATCTTACGCGAGCCGTCCGAGAGGCGTGCCGTGTGGACCACCACGTTGATGGCCGAAGCAACCTGCGAGCGCAACGCGGAAAGCGGAATGTCGATGCCGCTCAGAAGCGAACAGGTCTCAATGCGCGAGAGGCAGTCGCGCGGGCTATTGGCATGGATGGTCGACATACTGCCCGCGTGTCCCGTGTTCAGAGCCTGCAACAGGTCTAACGCCTCGCCGCCGCGGATCTCGCCGATCACCAGGCGGTCTGGGCGCAGGCGTAGCGAAGAGTGGATCAAGTCGCGGATCGTCACCTCGCCACTGCCGTTCTTGTCCGGCTTGCGCGTCTCGAAGCACACGATGTGGCGCTGCTGCAACTGAAGCTCGCTGGAGTCCTCGATCACCAGAATGCGCTCGTTTTCAGGGATGAAAGCGCTGAGCACGTTCAACACCGAGGTTTTACCCGAAGAAGTCGCGCCGGAGACGATGACGTTTTTGTGAAGCTTCACGATGGTGTCGATCAACTGCGCGCCCGCCGCAGTGATGCTGCCGAACTGAATCAGTTGACTAATCGTCAGCTTCTCCTTCGTGAACTTGCGGATGGCGACCACGGTGCCGCAACGCGAAAGAGGCGGGATTACCGCATGCACACGCGAGCCGTCGGGCAGGCGGGCGTCGAGGCGCGGGTTCTCATCGTTCAGCAGTCGTCCCACATTTTTGGCTACGTTGACGGCTGCGGCCTTGAGGGCCGGCTCACTGACAAAGCGCGCTTCGGTGGCTTGCAACTTGCCTTTTGTTTCGATGAAGACCTGATTCGGCCCGTTTATCAGAATTTCTGAAACAGCGTCGTCCTGCAGGAATTGCCGGATCGGCTCAAAAAACAGCGCGAGATATGAATTTGCATCTTCCATGTCAAAAATGATGCCCCAGCCAGGGCCGCCCTGTCAAATCCTTTTGTCGACTTCTGCGGCGTCTGCCTTGACACCCTTTCGGGTTCGGAGTACCTTGAGACTACAAGATCTAAAACGAGACTTGTGATTCATATGGAGTGCCAAACCTTCAGACAGGGCTGTTGCGGCTGTTGCGTCAACATGCGCTGGCCACGTGAGCGAATCGCCGCTTTTCTAGAGGCTAACACGCGCGCCGCAGAGCGCGTGTTCCATCCGGGACTGAGGCCGCGTCGGCGCGACCTCATACGACTCCATCTGGCACGGGGAGGATGGCGCGACCATTTGCTGGCGGCGTGGCTGGTGCCGCTGACGTTTGGTCTGAGCGCCTGGCTCTGGAAGCGGCGCTACGGCAGTTGCTGTTTTGCGGGCTACATTAACCGGTCCCAAGGGCGGATCGGATGCCTTATTCACCCCGCGCGAACGGGAGGGGCTGACCTGCGGCGGCACGCCTTCCCGCTCGTTCCTACTCTGGGTTGCAACCGCTCTCTGCTCTGCCCTATGCTCGGCGAGGGATGCGTGCCGCAGGACGCCGATTGGTTCACAGCTTCGCAAGCCGGCGCAGCCAGCTTGCGAAGCCAATGACTGAAGGGGATTCAAGCCGGGCCACCCTTACGGTCGCAAAAAATGTTTAAAACGGAATTTCGAACACGGTTTTATCTTGCACAGTCACTTTCTACCGAGTAAAGTTTATATTACTTGGAATGTGGTTATTTTGTATGACGTGTTTTATGAGAAAGAACCTACAGAAACGCGTTCGGCTACTAAGAAACAGAGCGAAAGAAACGTTGCGCGAAGAGCGCGGCGACGTCCTGATGGAGTATGTGGTTCTTACCGTTCTCATTATTCTTCCGCTGGTGGGCGCGTCAACGGGGTTCTTCAATCCGTCTGGCCGGACTTTTGATCTGGAAGGCGCGCTGGGCGGAGAGGATTTCGGGACGTTCGGAAATGCATTTGTGCAACTTTACCGGCTCGTCATGAGCGGCGTATGCCTGCCGCTGCCCTGACGGCCAACTTGGAACCCGAAAAACGAGCAGGCTAACGGCGAGTGGTTCGCCGAAGGAGAAGAAGATGAAAAGGTGGAGCAGAAGTCGAACAAAAAAGATGCTGTGTCGCCTGATGGGTGACCGAGCGGGCGGAGTGATGATGGAATACGTGATTCTGGCCGTTCTGATCGCGGCCGCCGTGGTTGTTGCCGTGGCCATGTTTGGCAAGACGATTGTCGGCATGTTCGACGTCGCCGGCAAGGGAGCCACCACCCGGCATTCTGAAGCGAAGAGCACGCTGGAATCGACCCGAAGCACGCAGGACTCGGATGCCAATAAGGCCAAAGAATATCACGACGGCATGCACGAGTAGCCGATCAGGCCGCGCCGTGTCGGGCTAACCGAAGGAAGGCCCGAGGGAAGTGACCGCATCATGTCTGCCAGTGAACTCGTGACGCTCGCCGCTGTCGCCGGGTGGGCGGCGTTTTTAGCTTGGAAAGACTGCCGTACGCGGCGGCTGCCTAACGCGTGGACGTTAGGCGGCGCCGCAACGGCTCTTGTATTCAGGCTCGGCTATGGCGACCTCCCCTGTTTTATTGACGGGTTCGCGGCAGCTGCGGTGTCAGGAGCGTTCCTGCTGGTGCCTTTCCTGATGAAAGGCGCCGGGGGCGGGGACGTAAAAATGCTGTTTGCGGCAGGCGCGATCGTGGGGTGGGCGCGAGTGTTTCCGTTGCTCTGGGCGACTTCTCTGGCAGGGCTGGTGATGGGCGTGGCCATGCTGGCGTGCGGGCAACTGGGAGGCGCGAGGCTGATCCACTACGCACGCTGCGCGGCCGACTGGAGATATGACCGCAAAGCGGCGGCAATAACCTTGCCGCCGAAAGAATCCTCCCACTATCGGATTCCCTTCAGCGTGCCTATAGCGATCGGCCTGGTGGTCGCGCTGGCAGGTTGAGGGAGTCCACATGACCCTGGCCGACACGCAACGGCGAAAGGAGGGTATGATGGCGACGACATATGACGCGGAACAGTCGGCAGCCCTCAGGTTCCTTTGCCAGCGTACACAAACGGCAGGGAACACCTCCGGCACGGTCATGCTGGAGTTTGTCTTGGCTTTTCCGTTAATCCTGACGCTCATGCTGGCCTGCATGCAGTTTGCCCACATCTGGATGGCCAAGCAGGTGGTCCACTACGCGGCGTTCACGGCGGCGCGGGCAACGCTGGTGTGCGAGAAGGGCGAGTATCAGAAAGCGGCCCAGCAGGCCTCCGAGCAGATCTGCGCGTGGATTGCCGAGGGAACAACGGGGGGCGAAGCGGACAAGCGCATCCCCGGCTGGGGCGAAATTCCGGGGTCTGGCGGCGTGGCGCGCAAAACCAAGGCCCGCGTCGAAGACATCGGGCGCTGGAACGTCAAGGTGACCGTTGAACACGATTTCGGACTGATTTTCCCGATCATCGGACCGATGATCGGCTGGCTGGTGAACCCGTGGGAGAGCGGCAACGAATGGACGGAGCAGCGTGCGGACGAGACCGGCAACGTCGGCGACGCGGATCTGATCAGGCAGGCGCACATCCGATTCAAAGAGGTCGTCGTTTTACCGAAGCCCTACGTGACGCTCCCGCCGATGGGAATACCGGCTTCCGGGTGGTAACATGCTAAACGCTGTAAACAGAGCTGTCATGCGTCTGTGGAAAGACGAGAGCGGGGTGGTCCTGGCCATCACCGTCATTGTTTTCCTCACGCTGTTCCTGATGGCCTGTTCGGTCTACGCGATCGGCGAGACGGTTCGGCAGCGAGTGGAACTTCAGAACGGCGCGGATGCGGGCGCCTATTCGGCGGCGATTGTGCAGGCGGACTGCATCAGCCGCGTGGCTGCTGTCAACCGGGCGATGTCCTGGACCTATGTGCAGATGGTGCGCATGGAAATGGACTACATCGTGGACAAGTGGCTGTGGCTGACTCTCAAACGCTGGAATGAAGACAACGATGATATGCGCAACTACAACATGCAGGGCACCTGTAACATTGGCCTGCCGTTTTATGCTACGGGCAAAGGGTTCGCGCACACGATGATTCTGCTCAACAAACAGCACCTGGTCAGCAAATACCAAATTGAAGCCACCCGGCAGGCGGCAGCCGCACAAGGCAAAAGCTATACGGCGCTGGCACCCAAAATTGATCATTGCCGTGATGAAATCAACGGCATGAATGACAAAGAAAAGGAGCTGATCAACCGGCTGCCGCAACGCGTGAAGAAAACGGTCGTGGAAATCCTTAAAAAGAACGCGAAAGACACGTGGAACGACGGCTTTGCGGGCGGCGGGCAGATCATGTACGCGCTGAAACAGGAGGAGCAGCCTCTGAAGCAAAATTTCCGCGTGTTGGAGCAAAAAGAGGAAGAGGATTTCTTGCGGCATTCCGACTACATTACGGAGCAGGGGCAGACCGCCCGGGATGTTTTCGGGAACGGCACAGACGAGTGGTTCGTCAAGAAGTATAAAAGCCAAGGCCCCGGGCTACAGCGCCAGTACAAGCGCGGACATCCGATTCTTGTGTCGGAGTGGGACTGGATGAGCACCCAATGGGTGCTGACCCAGGCAGGCTGTGTGCCCCGCGGCTTTAAGCAAGGCTTCGGCCCGCAGAAAGGTCCGGTCAAAGGCGACGACAACGAGATCTACGACGAGCGCTACTACATCACTGAACTGGCGCAGCCACAGGTGCTGAAGGAGGAATTTTTTGCCAAAGGCGGCAGCCTTGTTGTGGGCCTGACGCGTCGGCTGAACAACCCCTTTCAATATCTGGCGACAGGCGGCGACGTCGGGATGATGAAGCCGTTCACGGTGAATGGCGGCAACCGCTACATGTGGACGGTGAGCGCGGCGATCGCGGGATACAATCCGAAGCCGCGCCAAGAGGCACAGGGCCGCTATGAGGTGACCTATGAAGATAACCGCGGCGACAACCTGTGGAACCTAAAGACGAGTGACTGGGATGCGTCGCTGCTGCCCCTTCACCGCGCATGGGCCAAAGGCAAAGGGCGCTCGTGGGAAGGCGAAACGGCCGGAGAGATTCTGAATAAAATGAAGGCCGGTGCGTGGCAACCGTTGTATGGCGGCGGCGGCGCGCCTGGCGCCCAGGGAGCGCCGAAGGGCATGAACGAGGGTAACGAGGTCTCCTACGGCGCTGCCGAAGGGTGGGTGTTGCATTGAACGGCGGGAATCAAGAGCATGGTTAAGCAGGTGCGGCGAAATCCTGAAAAGCCCGGCCTCTCAGCGGGATGGAGTGCGGGCGGCCATGCGGAAAGGAGGTCCGTCATGAAAACGTTATGGACGCTGCGAAAGGCGAGACCGGTTTGTCACTGGATCCTTTGCCGCGTTGCTGCCGTTTTTTTGTGGGGAGCCGAGGCTTCCATATGCCAAGCCCAATCCAGCACACCGAAACCTGGCGGCGGAACCGCTCCCGTGCAACGAGGGCCTCCCGCAAACCGTGAGACCGTTGTTCACGCAAGCGCGCCGATAACCCTGCAGCAACTCCTTGAGGGGTATGCGTTGGCAACGAATCTTCCTCCGGCAAGCGGGTTTGGATCAGGGTCTGGCTCAGCCTCTGGCGGGGGGGGCGGCACTGCGGCAACGAGCGGAAACAGCGTTTTCAGCGGGGCGGGCGGCTCCGCCAGCGCGGCGGGTACCGTTTCGGGCAATGGACCCCAGAACTTGCTTGGCCCTGCGGGGGGCGGCGGCAACCCGTCCACCCGTGGTGGCGGGTGTGGCGGCGGCGGCATTTGCAATGGCTCGTGCTGCGGCGGCGCCTGTGGCGGCAAGAAGGTCAGCGGCGGGTGCGGCGGCGGCGGCCTGTGTAAGGGATCTTGCACGGGAGGATCCTGTGGCGGCAAGAAAGCCTGTCCGGGGTATAAACGCGAGGAGACATTCAACACCTGGAGCCACTAGCCCACTATTCAATAGCTGGCAAACCGGATTTAACTTGCGGACGAAGGAGAATCATCCTTATAATGAAACATGCTGGCATGCACTGTTTGATGGTTTTTCATTCGGAACGCAGCGTACGGATGTATGAAAACTTCTGAAGAGAGTGCCCCGAATCAGCAGTGGCAAAAGCGTTCCCAGCAGGGGTCGATCCTCATGGAAACGATCATCGCCATTCCGCTGTACATGATTGTGCTGGGCGGTATCCTGTGGATTGGCGACTTGATGGTCGCCCGTCAGCAATTGGTTATCGCCGACCGTTATGTCGCATGGAACAAGGGGCTGCGTTATGACGATAAAGGGCAGACGGATGCGAGCACCCTACACCGTCTGTTTTTTGCGGAAGCCAACGGCTCGCCAAGCCGCTACCATAAGCCCACGCAGAGCGACGGCAAAATCGACCAGGTATTCGACTGGAGCCATGCGGCCAGCGGGCAGGTGCGGCTCGACATGCGGATGCCGGAGTGGACACGTTACCTGTTTAATGCCGGGCAAGTGATGTACGAGAGCGGCGTACCCATCGAGCAGGCGACCGCCATGCAAGGGCGCGACAAGCCGGACCAACGGCACGTCGTCCTGATGCGGACCAAGGAAGAAGCGAAGATGAGCTACATCCGTAATAAGTACGGCGTGAGCAATTCGGAACAGGTGGCAAAAAAATGGCGCCCGATCACAGAGGAGAAGTGGCCGTATGAATAGGTTCTGCCTCAGCGCATGCGCGGTGGCGCTGGCGATAGGGATGGCGCTCGCGGCGGATAGCCGACAAGGCGCGTGGCGCATCGTACCTGAGGGGGCGAAGACGACGCTCAGCGTCCCGCTCCCGGCGCTCGCTAAGGTGACGTCGACGGATGCGTCTGGCCAAACGTGGCAGCAAACCGGGGAAATCGGAGGAACGGTCGCGGCCGTACGCGGAGAATTCGTGATGGCGCTCTGCTCGGCAGGCTGGGTGCTGAACAAGACGATTGTGCTGGGGCGTTCTTCAGCCGGGTCCGAACTGATGATTTGGACGGGGCAGAAGCGCCGGATCCTGTTCAAAGTGTGGGAAAAAGAGGCAGGCACGTGCGGCTTCGCTTGGGGCGAAGAAAGGTAAGGGCATCCTCTGCTGATGCCCGCGATGAAAGGACAAACATGAAGAATTTCATTCCACTGATTTTGGCGGTGTTGCTGGGACTCGCGGCTGTGCTGGCGGTCGGCAGGTTGTTGCAGGCACGCAGGCAGGCAGCGGAAAAGACGACAACGGTGGTTGCCGTGGCACGCGATCTGACAGTGGGCGAGGTGCTAACCTCCGATTCGATCATGGAAAAGAAGGTGCCCATATCCGCCCGTCCGGCACAGGCCATCTTCTGGACGCGGTCCGAGATGGTGGTCGGACAGAAGGCCCTACGATCCATTGCGCAAGGCGACTACGTGCTGCTCTCCGACGTCGGACTGTCGCGCAGCATGGCGGACATCGTCGGCGAGGGCGAATGGGCGGTCTCGCTCACCGTATCGGCGGGCGGCATTGCCCGGATCGTGCAGCCGGGCGACGAGGTGGCCGTGATCGGCACCTTTAAGATTAAAAGCGAGGTCAAGACGGCCGATCTTGCGGCGGCTCCCGAAGAGATCGCCCGCGAGGCGACCCTGGTGCTCTTTCCGCGGGTGCGCGTGCTCGATGTGGGAACCCTTTCGACGGGCGGTGAAGCGAGTGCCGGCGAACTGATTCTGGCGCTTCCGCCACAGCAGGCGCAAGTGCTGATTGCGGCGCAGGGCAAGGCACGCCTGACGCTGGCGCTACGGCGCCCCGGCGACGACGCGGCCATCAACCGCGTCGACACCGGCATGGTTAACGAGGAAACTTTCGACAAGCTTTTGCAGGGCCTGGAAGCATTCGAAATGCCAAAAATTCCTGGCGTAATTACGGCTGTCGGCCCAGCTAAGGCTGCCGAGAAGAAATAGGAGGCGACTATGAAAACGACGAAGCGGATAAAGCGATTCTTTGCGATTTCGCTGGCGGCGGTCGCTCTGATCGCCGGCCTCGACAAGGCGATTGCAGCGGATGCGACACCGGTTTCGGTGAGCGTGGGGAAAATGGAGCTGATCAACCTGCCGTTCCCGATCCAAGGGTTCAGGATGGCGGATCCTTCGGTGGCCAAAGTGGAGACGCTGGGTCTGCAGCAGCTGCGCGTCATGGGGCTGAAGGCGGGCACAACCGATTTGCAAGTCACGGGCGACGGAAGTGTCTCGGCGCTTTTCGCATTAACCGTGCTCGAGAACATCAACGCGGTTCTGTTCGCCGTCAAACGCGACCTGGACTCGATCCCCGAGGTGGATGTGACCATCAACCTCGGACGCGTTGTTCTCAAAGGCGAGATCAGCAGCATCGAGCACTGGAAATACTTGCTGCGGGTGGTCGAGCTCTACAAGGACTCTGTCGCCAATCTAGTGACTTTCCAGCCTACGCCCGAGGTAATGCTTTCGCTCAAGGCCGCCTTCGAGAAGGCCGGGCTTAAGGTGCTGGACACGGAGGAGGCGGCGGGGAGGGCGGCACCGGGCATGATCAGCCTCAAGTTCAGCGGAAACAGCATCTTTGTCTCCGGACAGATTTACAGCCAGAAAGACAAGGACCACATCATCCAGATTATTGAGGCGCAAAACTGGTTGACCATTCCCAAAAAACCGGAGTCGAAAGAAGGCGCGACCACCGCAGTGACGGACGATCCGCGCGTGAAGGCCATCCTTGACCTCGAAGTCGTTCCGACCATGCTGGAAATGGATGTGATGTTCGTCGGCGTGACGGACAGCGAGGAGAAGCAAATCGGAGTGAATCTGGCCAAGGCCGGGCTGATCGTGCTGAACTCGACCTCCGCGGGCTTCCAGGGCAACCTCGACGACAAATCCTCTGGCTGGGCCGGCTCATACACGATCAACAGCGGGCTGCAGGGCGCGCTGAAGTTCTTTGCGGGCAACGGCCCCGGACGCTTCCAGACCGCGGGCCACATGACCTTCAAGAACGACTCGCCGGAATGGCGCACCTACCACAGCGGCGGCACACTGAAGATCAAGATCGCCACGCGCGACGCGACCTCGCTAGAGGATATCGATTACGGCCTGATCATGAAGACTAAGGGCGGATTGCTGGACGCCAAAACCGTCGCGGTAGACGTAAACCTCGAACTCAGTTATCCGGTCCCGGTGGGCAACGACTATGACCTGAAGCGCAACCGGATTGAAACTACGCTGAATTGTCCGATCGGCCAGACCATGGTCCTGGCGGGCATGAAGAGCCTGATCGAACAGTCCACCACCGAAGGCGTGCCGTTCCTTCGGAGCGTTCCAGCGATCTCGTGGTTCTTCTCAGAGAAAAACAACCTGAAGAAGGACAACAAGGTCTTGATTCTGCTCAGCCCGCAGATCGCGGGAGCGACGACCGAGGCAGCCCCTGTCTCTCTTCAGACGGCGCCGGCGCTTGAGGAGTCTTCCAAATCGAACCAGCAGCGCGAGCGTGAAAAGCGTAAACGCCGGTTCTTCTTCTTCTGAGCCCCTTATGCCTTATCTAACCATCACCTCTGCCGACGGGCGGAATAAGGAGCAGATCGAAACGCTTGATCCCACCGTGGAGACTGTGGTCGGACGGTCTTCCGACTGCCGCATTGTCCTGAACGACAGCAAGGTGTCGCGCATTCACCTGCGCCTTGCGTGCCACGACAATGCCTTTTGGGCGACGGACGTGGGCAGCACTTTCGGAACGCTCCGCAACGGCGTGAAACTGACTGCTCCGACCAAGCTGTTGGCAGGCGACCGCTTGGAGCTCGGAGGATATTTGCTGCTTTACGGCGATTCGACACCGACGGCGGCCGCCTCGGCACCCGCGGATGCCGCCAAACGTCCGGCCGCACTTCCTGCGGAGGAAGCAATTGCCAAGGATCCAGTCCTGGCCGCCTTGGCCGTTCTCTATACCGACGAAATGATGGCCATGAAAAAACGCATCCACGAGCAGGTGCTTTTCAAGCTGAATCTACCGGAGATCGCGACCAAGCAGATCCAGGATGACGAACTGCGAGCCAAGCTGGAGGTGGCGCTCGACCAAGTCCTCCGCGAGGTCCGCCACGAGCTGCCGCGCGACCTGACACAGGACCTGTTCCGCCAGACGCTGCTGGATGAATTGATCGGCTACGGCCCCATTACGCCCATGCTGCGCGACCCAACGGTGGACGAGGTGATGGTTAACGGCCCCGGACTCATTTTCGTGGAACGTAAGGGCCGACTTCTCGAGACCGGCGCGCGCTTTTTTGACGACCGCCACCTGATCACCATCATCCAGCGCATCGTGGAGCCTCTGGGACGCCACGTCGACGAGGCCAGCCCCATGGTGGACGCCCGCCTTCCCGACGGCTCGCGCGTCAACGCCATCATCCCGCCGCTCGCGCTGGATGGCTCGTCGGTGACCATTCGAAAGTTTTCGAAGAGAAAACTGACGACCGACGACCTGATCGCCTTCGGCAGCATGACTCAAGAGATCGCTCTTTTTCTGGAAGAAGCGGTCCGCGCCCGACAGAACATCGTGGTGTCGGGCGGAACGGGTTCCGGCAAGACGACGCTGCTGAATGTGCTTTCGCAGTTCATCCCACACGGAGAGCGGCTGGTGACCATCGAAGACTCGGCGGAGCTGAAGCTAAGCCACCGCAACATTGTGCGGCTCGAGGCGCGGCCCGCCAACATCGAGGGCCGAGGCCGGGTGGCGATCCGCGACCTTGTGATCAACGCGCTTCGCATGAGGCCCGACCGCATCGTGGTTGGTGAATGCCGCGGCCCTGAGGCGCTCGACATGCTGCAGGCGATGAACACCGGACACGACGGCTCGTTGACGACTGCACACGCCAACACGCCGCGCGATTGTCTGGCGCGTCTGGAGAACATGGTGATGATGGCCGGATTCGAGCTTCCCTCGGCCGCGATCCGCGAGCAGATATCCTCTGCCATCAACCTGATCGTGCAACAGAACCGCCTCCCCGACGGCAGCCGCAAGATCGTGCAGATTTCGGAGGTGACCGGCCGAGAAGGCGCAACGATTCTGCTGCAGGACGTCTTTGTTTTCGAGCAAAAAGGCTTCGGTCCTGACGGAAAGGTGCTGGGCAACATGGTTGCCACCGGCAACATTCCGCAATTTGTGGAGGAGCTTAAAGCCAAGGGCGACCTGCGGTTGGATATGAGCGTGTTCGTTCCCAAAGCTTGAGCGTTCCCAGGAGACTTTTTATGTCAAACATCATGATCGCCGACATTCTGGTCCTGGCGCTGGTCTTCGCAGCCGTCACATGGGGCGTGTGGATCATAACGCCCGTCCTCGCACAGATCGGGCTCGAACAGTCGGCCGGAAAACACGTCAAGAGCGACGGCCGGACCCAGCTCGGACCGATTTATCGCTTCACTACGCCCGAACGGCTCTCGCAGTCCTGCTGGTCCGCGGCGCTGTTGGGCTGCGGCACGCTCGCAGCGATCCTGATCGCCTGCAACGTGCTTAACCCTTACCTTCTCTGCGGCTGCAGCCTTTTGGCCGCCGCGCTTTTTTTCCAGATTCCGAAATGGTGGCTGAAGAAGCGCATCAAGCGGAGACAACAGCTTTTCGACGCGCGGCTGACCGATCTGACCCTCGGCATCGCGAACGGCCTGAGGGCGGGAGCGGCACTGCCGCAAAGCCTGGAGCTGGTCTCGCGCGACATGGGTGGCCCGATGACCGAAGAGCTCTCTCTGGTGCTGCACGAGTACCGCCTGGGCATGGATCTCCCCGAGAGCCTGAACCGACTGTGCGAGCGCATGCCCGGCGAAGATCTTTGCCTGCTGGTGACGGCCATCAAGCTGACAATGCAATCCGGCGGCAGCCTCGCGGAAGTGCTCGACCGCATCACCGACACGATCCGGCAACGCACCGATTTTCACGACCGCCTGCGGACCATGACGGCGCAAGGCCGCTTCGAGGCCATTGCTATGGCGTCAGCCCCTCTTCTCGCATTTCTGATTCTTTATTTTCTCGACCGTCAACTGATGCAGCCGCTGGTAGAGACGACGCTCGGCTGGTGCGCGATCGGCGCGGTGGTGATTCTCGAGACCGTCGGGTTTCTGGTCATCAACAAAATCGTGACAATCGATGTGTAGGAACAAAGGAGGATCCGGGCTTCAGGACCTGTAACGGCGCTTCTGAGGCGTGCCGCTTTCAACACTTCCTAAATTCTAACGCGGGTGGAGTCCGCAACCCATTTATCGCTCACAGAGCCACAGGGACCACAGAGCAAACATCAGAACTCCATGCGCTCTGCGAAAAACAGACCGTGCGCTTTTTTACAGCTGTTGGCTTGTCGGGCATTAAACCGTAAAGCCACCATGACAAAAGAAGGACATCACTGAGATGGACGTCGCAGTCATACAGATGCTCGTGTTTCTGGCCATGCTGTTTCTGGTCATCGGGGTCAACTCCGTCATCAGAAAAGAGCATACGACCTTGGCCGGCTCAAAGCCGCTGGTCTTTCGCGTGTTCTACACAGAAATCGGCATACTGGGCAAAATGACAGCGCCCATGCTGGACCATGCCTTTCCGTTGCAGGCACGCGCAATCCGCAACGACCTGATCGCCGCCGCGCTCCCGATCGAGTCTTCAGAGGTGCGCGGGCTGCAATGCCTGGCAGGAGCGGTGACGGGCGCGGTCACGTGCATCGTCACGTTTATTCTGAGCATGAACTGGGCTTACGCGTTGCTCGGAGGCCTGTTTTTCGCGCTGCTCGGCTATTACTATCCGGTGTCATGGGTTGCCCGCTGCGCTATGCAACGCAAGGACCGCATGTCGAAAAGCATGCCGTACGCGATCGATCTGGTTACCGTGGCGATGGAAGCCGGGCAGGACTTTGGCGCGGCGGTACGCAATCTAGTCAACGACGGGCCCCACGGGCCGCTACGCGACGAGTTTGGCGTTACACTGCGCCAAGTGGAACTGGGCAAGTCGCGCATCGAGGCGCTGAAGGCCATGGCAGACCGCATTCAGTTGGACGAGTTCCGCTCGTTGGTCACCTCGGTTGTCCAAAGCAGCGAGATGGGCGCCAGCATCTCCTCCACTCTGAAAATACAAGCCGAAGAGATCCGACGGCGACGTTTCCAGCGAGCCGAGCGCCAGGCCGCGCGCGCACCGTCACTGATGCTGATTCCAACCGCACTTTTCATTCTCCCCGCCGTCTTTATCATCATCGTTACGCCCATCGTGATCCGTGCCATGGAGTCCGGTATGGGAGAGTACTTTAAGCACTGAGGAGGTTGCAAGAGATGCTCAGCTTAACCGTCGAAAAAGGTGAGCCTTTAGGAGCCGTCTTTGAATTAAAGCCCGGCGAATCCACGCTGGGGCGCTCGCGGTCCGCCACGTTCCGGCTGTCCGCACAAGACGTTTCGGGGCAGCACGCCCGCATCCGGGTCGAGAATTGCGTGGCACGATTGGAGAATCTCAGCCAATTCGGGCTCCGGATCGACCACGTTCCAATTACGGGAAGCGTGACGCTCTCGTCCGGGCAACGGATTGAAATCGGAAAGACGACCGTGCTGGTTTTCAACGACGCGAAGGGCGATGACAGTCCCACGGGCGGAGGCTTCAATCCCCACGCCGACTCGGCCCCGCTTGGCGGGGCGACGACGCACGAGCGCGTCACGGGCGTGCGGCCATCAGCGGGAGCCACGCAGGCGGCGACGGGAGCGTCAGCAACCCGCGCCGCCGATGCGGGCAGCGATTTTTCTGAGCTGACGCGCGCAATGTCGAGCCCCTCCTGCGGAGGCGAGGAGGACGCCCCCGAAGGCGCTACCCGCGCGATGCAGACCCGCGCAGCCACCCCTGAGGAAATTGAACATCTGAAGGAAACCGAACACAAGCGTGCCCGGCACCGCATGATCCTCATCCTCGCGGTCGCGATTTCGGCGGTCGTCCTCACCCTCATCCTCCGGCCGCGCACGCCACCCCCTGAGAACGAGATCGAGTGGACAAAAGATGCGGACGGCGAGTATCTCGACCTCTTCGAAGCCGCTCCGAACGGGGGCTTCAAGGACGGCGGCTATGACCTGTGCTACCCCGGCAACAACACATTCAAGAAGAAAACCCTCGAAGGAGGAATGATCCTTGAGGGCTTGATTGCCAGAAAACAGGATGTACCCATGCACGTGATTCTGCAGGAGGAGCAAGAGGTCCGTTTCACAGCGATGAGTCGCAGCGAGGCTGTGGAGAACTGGATGCAACAGATATCCGGCAGCGGCGGCCGCTGGAACTTTGATAAGCCCTCCCCCTCGCCTGTGTTTTTCGGCAGAAAGAACGGGGTACCCTATACGCGCGTGACCTACCTGCGCGACGGCAATGGCACCTGGTTCGGCGTTGCCAGCATCTTGCGCCACGGCTGCCGCCGCATCGTTGCGCGGGTCGAGGTGCCCGCCACCGAACGTGTGCGTGCCGAGAAAATGATGTCGGCAAAGCTCATCCGCCCGTCGGAGGAGTTTGAGTTCTCTTACTGGGAGGGCATCCCCGTCGCGACCAAGCTTTCTGAAAGCGAAGTGCTAACACGGGCTCGGACGGACCTTGATCGCATGGCACCGGCCACATGGGTGGCGATCGAGTCGATGCTTCAGAGCCTGCTTACTCAATCCGTACAAGCGGGCCACAAAGAGATCGAAGCCGAAGCGGTGCGGCTACTCGTTAAACTTCGCGAGAGACAGGCCCTTTGGTTCAATAGCCAGAAGCTGGCGTTCAACGCGGCCATGATGCAGAACAACTGCAAAAAGGCGGCGAAAATCGCCGAATTTACGAAGGCGGTCTTTTCAAACATGGAAGACCAACGATATTTTGACGTGCGCAAATGGAACGCGGAGCCCTGATCACTATGCTTATTCGACTGGAACATAACGGACGCATCATTCATGAGATCAGCTCCACCGCGATCTCGGGCGAGATCGTGATCGGGCGAAGCCACGGCTGCACCTGGCCTGTGCCGAAGGAGGATTCGCTCTCGAGCTCGCGCCACGCCGCCCTCTTTCTCAAGAGAAAATCGGTTTGGCTCAAAGACCTTGAAAGCACCAACGGGACCTTCCACAACGGCAAGCGCATCGCCAAGAAGAAGTTAGCGCTGGGCGATAAGATCAGCATCGGCAATTGCGTTCTGTGCGTCGAGCCAGACCGCGGCGGAGACTCCAAGGTTTTTTCGGAGATACAAGTCCTTTCGGGCAAGGGACGCGGCCAGCGTAAGCAGTTGATTCCGCCCGTATTCACGATCGGCTCCGACCCGACCGTAAACCTCGTTTTTTTGGACATGCTGGTGTCGCGGCGGCACGCCGAGATTCTGATCAAAGAAGACGCGAGCTGCTGGATACGGGACCTCGGAAGCAAGAACGGCACTTCGGTAAACGGCATGCCGCTGCGCGACGACAAAGAGCGACTTTTGAAGGATGGCGACCGGATTTCCTTCTCGCACCTTGAGGTTGAATTTCACGACGGAGCGGTCAAGCGTTCTAACAAGCAGGCGTGGCTGCGGATCGGCATCCTCGCGACGACGTTGATCGCCGGGCTCAGCGCGTACAGAACCTATCAGCACCTACGGCCTTCAGCGGAGGCATTCATCAACGACGCACGCCGCATGGCCGCGAAAGAGGCCTTTGGCGAGGCGGCGGAAGCGGTCGAGAAAGCCGCCACCGCACGGCACGCGGCGTCTAACCAGGTGGCCATCGAGGAGATGCGCCGCCTGCTGGGGGTGTGGCAGAGCACCCTGACGCTCTGGACGCGCGCGCAGGATGGATTGGCACAAAGCAAGTGGACCCAGGTGTCACGCGATCTGGGCATGCTGCAAGCCAGCAAGAAAGACGCGTGGGAGTGGAACGAAAAAGCGGCTGCGGAAAAAGAGAACATGACCAACGCAAAAATGATGCTCGACGCCTATTTGCACGCGGTGTCCTCCATTGATCGCGAAGACGTCACTTTCGGCGAGCTCAGCGAAGATCATGACAGCGTGGAAAAGGCACTGGCGCGGTTCAGCGCTAAAGTTCCGCCGTATTTGACGTCACTCAAGTCGGAGATGGAAAACATTTCAGGCCGCCAAGCCGCGCTACTCGGCGAAAGCCGCAAGCTCGAACAGGCGCTGGACCTGCTCAAGCAAGACCAGCCGAACTATGCGGACATCGTCAAGGTGATCGGCCATGCGCGTGAAAGCAAAGAAGGTTCGTTGAGCCGTCGGGCGCAGGTCTTGGAGCCGCCGATCCGCGCGTTGGCCGAAAGCTTCAGCCTACTGACGGCCGCCGCCCAAAAGGTATGCGAACTTGAGCTGCAGGAAGCGTTGGCGGTCGACATTAAGCTACCAATCGCTGACATCTGTTCGCAGGACCCGCGCGTCTCCCACGCGCGCCAGATCCTCGAACAATCCCGCGCCAACTTCAGGGTCAAGGCCGGACAGCTCCTGGTTCTTTTCTCTGAGGTCGAAAAGAGGATCGGACGCAACGAAGACTTCCCGAGCAGTTTCCGACCTTTCGGCGATGCGGCGATGCTGGCGAAGATGCTGGCCTGCGATGCGATCGAACAACCCTTGCCGAAGCGCAGCCGCAAAGAGCCGATCAGCGTGTACGACCAACTTTTGGGCGTGGAAGAGTTTTACACCTATTTAAGCGCTTTCCCGGAGTTGGTCGATCCCGCGATGGTATCCGACCTGCCGTTCGTTTCTGCGCTGACGCAGACTCGCGAGACCGTGCAGAAAATCGAGTCCTTCCTGACATTCGTGAGACGTCCTGACAACCCGTGGCTGATGAGAAGCAAGCTACAGGCACAAGCAGCCCGTCTCGACACCGTGGTCTCCCGCCGCGACAATTTAGTCAAAGTGATGATCACGAAGGCGGAGTCTGACGCCACCCGTGCCGGCCTGATTGCCGGCGGCATCGTGGCACGCCTCATCACTACGCAGGCGGGACAGGCGCAGATCAACAACCTGAAGGCAGAAGAGTGGGTTGCGGCCGAGCTGAAGCGGTTGCGCAAAACGCTGCTGCAGCTTAACGATGAGTACTCCTTGGCGACGCCCGCCCGTCAGATCGCAATCCGCGCCGAGATCCTAAAGAGCGGCCTGCCCGGCGATCCGATCGTGAGGCGCATGTGGGCCTTTCGCGACGCGGCCGGAGGCGGCTCGCCGCAACCAACCCCTTAAGTTTTCACGTTACCTCAACCGCAAGCGCTTTTTCAAAAATACTGTGGCCGTTCTGACCGGACAGAATCAAGGGACACACCCGTCGGAATTGCCATCTCGTTTCTCTGCTGTTTACGTCTCCTCCACACAAAAAACTTGGACCGCTCTAAAGATCATCTTCACGGAAATCGATGAACAGCAAACCGAGGGCCAAGTCAAAAACCTCGGCAGGGTCGACACCTACTTCGGCACCCGCCAAAACGGCCTGCGCACCACAGCCAATCTCTGTCGGGGAATACCGGGGATTCGAATCATAACTTGTGGTCGTCGCGTCGGCCACGCTCGCGGCCAGGCCGCTGCGTGATTCAATGCCTCCCGGCCACGGCACGCGTGGCACCTGGCGCGGCCCCGGCAGCCCGAGATAAACGGTTGTATAGGCGCCAAGAAACAGATCGGTGTACTTCGTAACCCGTGTTCCGAAGGCCAACCCCGGCCCTAAGCGGACACGCGCCCGTACAATATCGAACACGTCGAAGATCCGGTTGGGAATGTAAAGCAGGAGTTTATGACCGACACCATAACGGTTCCTCAGGGGTGCCGGTGGCGCTGCCGGTACCACTTGCTTATCGGACGAAGCCGTGGAAGCCTGCTGCGGCACCTCTGCTCCAAAAGCCTCGCTAAAAACAGCGACCGTGAGCAGCGACCAAACGATGATTCCCTTCATGAATGCCTCCTTTACAAAATGAGCGTTTAAGCCATTCAAATCTTACGCCGCATCACAGAAGAACGCACATTGGGGTCTTTTGGCAAACGCGTTGCCATCGCTCCGATTCGACCACATGTGAAGCTTTGCACGACAGCAAAATCGCCGATTCGAACACGATTATTGCAAAAGACGCCTCAAAACAGGTTAAGATGTTATCGGCTCTTCAAGAGCTTGTCCATCGGAAAAGGGCTCTGTTTGCGCAAGTATTGGTGAGGGCGACTTGCGGCAGGAACAGCCCCAGTTTGCTTCAGGCTGAAAATGCATGATAAGTCCACATTTACGCCACCTCGACACTTATTGAATGCAATGCTATAATGGTTTAATTTGAGCGTGTTATGCCCCTTTAGTCACCTAGCCGTAGCGCGGATGGAGCCCGCAACCCCATTTAGCTCTCTCAGAGCCACAGAGACCACAGAGCAGACTTCCGAACTCTATTCACTTTGCGCGCCGTGAGAACCGAATCATGTGTTCTTTGTTGTTGATGGTTTGTCAGGCACTTAAGGTCGTTACTCAACACAGGGCGAACTGAAACATGGGTGTGCGAAGCAATACCCTTCGAAAGAAATGCGGCATTGGAACGTCTTGGAATGCCGTTACGGCTTTTTTTCTTTGTTTGTCTTTCACGATTCCCTGTGCGACCGCCCAAATCATCATCAGTGAAATCATGTACCACCCCTCTTCGGACAACCCGCAAGAACAGTGGTTTGAACTGCAGAACTCCGGTGTTGAGGAGGTCTCGCTAGCCGGTTGTAAGATTGAAACCGGCGTGCAATTCGATTTTCCTGCGGGCACCGTCATCCCCGCCGGCGGCGCGTTGGTTGTGGCGGCGGACACCTCCGCCTTTGCCTTCAACAACCCCGCTGTGACAAACATCGTGGGCGGATGGACCGGCAAACTCGCACGCGAAGGAGAACGTATCACCATCACCGATGGCCATGGAAACACACTGAGCGACGTCACGTATGCAATGGAGGGCGATTGGGCCTTGCTGAGCATCGGCACTACGGACATTTATGGCCTAGCGGGATGGACATGGTTTGCCGAGCATGACGGTAACGGCAAATCGCTCGAACGAGTCAATCTGCTCCTGTCGACCTCTTCCGGCCAGAACTGGCGGTCGTCAACAGTGCCCGGCGGCACACCCGGACGCGCCAATTCAGTTGCTGAAACGGACAGCGCCCCGCTGATCACCGAAGTCCGTCACGTGCCAGTCGTGCCACGCTCCACCGACACGGTCACGATCACTTTGCTCGTCACCGATGAGGCTGTCGGCAACGCGGGCGTCTCGGCAACGCTACATTGGCGTTGCGACGGCGTCACCCCTCAACCCTTTTCCGACCTTCCCCTGCTTGATGACGGTTCGGCCGGCGACGCCATCGCTCACGACGGACTTTACACAGCCCGCCTTCCTCCGCAACAAAACGGGACGATTGTCGAATACACGGTGGACGCACAAGACGCCGCCGGCCACCTGCGCACCTATCCCGTCTACCAGACGAACGCCAGCGGGCGTACGGCACCATTGCTCTACCAAGTGGACAACACCACCTATTCCGGCCCGCAGCCGCTCATCCGGCTGATCATGAACGCCAAAGAATATGCGTTTCTATCCGGGCCGATCTGGGTCTCACACCCGAAGAGTGACGCGCAGGTCTGCGGCACGCTCATCTATCAGGCACCAGGTGTTTCCGCCCCCGAAATCCACCCCCAGAGCCTGTTGGGCAACCGCGGCAACGGCACCCGAACCGAGAATCCGCACAATATCCACGTCAGCGTCTCCGCAGACAACCCGTGGGGAAAACGCACCTCCGTAAACCTCAACACGGAGCGAACCCACTCGCAGAACATGGGCAGTGCGCTGGCCCGACTCTCGGGACTACCCATGCCGGAATCGCGGGCCGCCCAAGTCCGGATAAACGGCCAGAATCTGGCCTTGCCGGGCACCCCGCAGTTTGGTTCATACGCGATGAACGAAACCGTGGACCAGGCCTTCGCGGACCGCCAGTTCCCGAACGACCCGGAGGGCAACCTATACCGCGGCGTGCGCAACTTGATCGGCAGTTCCAACGCCGACCTGCGATGGCTCGGGGCGTCCTATGGCGCCTACACCAACGCGTTTAAGAAGGAGAACAACAAAACCGCCAACGACTGGTCCGATTTCATCCTGCTGGTCGACACGCTCAATAACGCGACCGAGGCAAATTACACGAACGCCATTGACCAAATTCTGAACGCGAACCAGTGGATGCGTTACTTCGCTTTTAACACGCTGACCGGCAACCGCGAGACCTGTCTCGGCACAGGCATCGGCGATGATTTTGCCATGTTCTGCGGCTTGGCGGACCCCCGGTTCCTGCTGCTTCCTTATGATGTGGACTCCATTCTCGGGCAGAGCGACGGCGTCGACCGCGCAACCACTTACGGTGACGGCATCTGGCGTATGGTGCAAAGCGTGCCTGTCGTCACGCGCCTGATCCGGCACCCCGCCTACGCGCCGCTTTATTTCGCCCAGTTGCGAGACCTGGCCGCTACCGTCTTTCTTCCCGAACGCGTCAACACCTTGATCGATACACTGATCGGCGGACACGTCGCAGCCACAACGCTCGCCAACATGAAGGCTTTCAACGCCTCCCACCGCACCTACGTGCTCTCTCAGATCCCCTCCGCGCTGGCGATCACGACGACCTTTTGCACCTCAAACGGCTACCCGTCAACAAACGCGATGTCCGTAAGCCTCAGCGGCGTTTCCGATGCCGTGCGGACTCGGCGCGTGACGGTCAACGGTACCGCGAGCGCCTGGACCGCATGGAGCGCAAGTTGGACCGCAGGCGATGTGCCCCTTCAGCCCGGACTCAACCACCTGTGCATTTGCGCATACGACGCGGACGAGGCCGAAATCGGCCGGCTGGACTACGACCTCCTGCGCACCACGAGCGACGTGTACGCACATTCCGGCGGCACGCTGAGCACGAACGCCACTTGGTCCGCCGCAAGCGGCCCACACCGCATTGACGGCACGCTGACCGTAGCTGCGGGCGCGACACTCAGCGTGGAGGCGGGAGCCAGTGTCTTTCTCGTTACGGGAGCCTCCTTGACCATCACCAATGGCGGCCGTCTGCTGTCAGAGGGAACAACCCACGCACCGATCACCTTCAGCGGTGTGCCAGGCGCTTCAGCATGGAAACAGATCCGGATTTTCGGGGCCGCAGGAGCTCCTGAGACACGGATCACACACACCCACATAACGGGAAACGGAAGCACGGCGATCCTGGCGGACGGCGGAACGGTCAACCTCGACCAGCTCTCCTTCGGCAATGCCACCAACGCCTATCTTTCCCTCAGCAACGCTTCCTTCATGGTCAGCCATTGTACTTTCCCCAAAGCGCAAGCCTCTTTTGTGCCCATCCAGGGTGGGGGCATTCGCGCAGACGGCCGCGGCGTCTTTTACCGCAACTTCTTCGGGGCCGCCACCGGCTCCAATGATATCGTCCGCTTTGTCGGAGGAAGACGTGGGGAAACTCCCCTCGTCCATTTCATTGAAAACGTTTTCAACGGCGCAGGCGACGACCTGCTCGACCTCGACGGCACCGACGCATGGGTCGAAGGCAACATCCTCATGCATGCCCATAAGAGCGGATCGCCGGACTCCTCCGGCGGCGTGAGCGGCGGCAACAGCCAGTCCGCCACGACCAATACCTCTGAAACCACCCTCATCGGCAATGTCTTTTACGATTGCGACCAAGCCTCCACCGTGAAACAGGGCAGTTTTCACACACTCTGTAATAATACGATTCTTCGGCAAACGCACAGCGGAGGAACCGACACCAACGGCGCGGTGGTCAATTTTAATGACGCCGCAGGGGTCGCTTCTTCAGCCGGACTGGGTGCATATTTCAGTGATAACGTTGCCAGCGACATCGAAAACCTGACGCGCAATACTCCACAGGTTTCCGCGACCTTTACCAACAATCTGCTTCCCGCCGTCTGGAACGGACGCGGCGGAAACAACCGCGTGGCTGATCCGCGTTTTGTCCACACCCCCGAGCTTCCGGAAACTTTGGCGTTCATGACATGGGAACAGGCGCAGGTCCTCAGATCCTGGGCGGGCCTTCGACCCGAATCATCCGGCTGCGCAACCAGCCAGTACGGCCAGAATCAAGGGGCGCTCAGCACGCGCGGCATCATTGTGTCCGGTGTGCCGCAAAGGATCACCACCAACACCGCCATCACATTACATTTCGGACCGATCCACACCGACACCGATTTCGGCACCACCGTCGCGGGCTTTCCTGAGGGCTCCGGTTACACCCATGTCCGTTACCGCCTGATCACCCATGGCGAGCCCGGCCCCTGGAGCACTCCGCGTCCGACCGCAGAGGCGCTCGTACTCGAAGGGCTTACCAACGACACCTACGCGATCGAGGCCTCCGGACGGCTTGATACCGGACTCTACCAGGATGATCCGGCCTTGGGTGAAGCCGCCTGCGTGACACGTTCGGCATTATGGACGGTCGACACAGCCGCGCCCCCGCCATCCGCAGAGCCTTCCTTACGCATCAGCGAGGTGCTCGCCAAGAACCTTTCTACGGCGGTTTACGACAACAGCGAAACATATCCCGACCTGATCGAGCTGCACAACATCGGCACTGCCACCATCGACCTGACCGGCATGCGCATGACCGACGACCCCGACAGGCCGGACCCCTTCATTTTTCAAACGGGCACCTTCCTTGCGCCGGGCGCATACCTCACGCTCGTTGCCGGCTTGCCGCCGACCGGCTATACCGGACCGTTGCCGCATAGCGGCTTTGCGCTGAACGCTAACGGAGAGACCCTCAGCCTGTACAATGCCGACGGCACTTTGATTGACCAGGTCACTTTCGGCCTGCAAATTCAGGACACCTCAATCGGACGCGCGGGAGCAGGGTTATGGACGCTCTGTACGCCAACCTTCGGCGCGGCCAATGCTCCGGCAGCGCGGACAGATGCGCGCGTGCTGAAGATCAATGAATGGCTCGCCGCAGCCTACACCGCCCCCGATGATTTTGTTGAACTTTACAACCCCACCAACCTGCCGGCAGACATCAGCGGCACCGCACTGACCGATGCTCCCGGCACGCCCAACCGTCACCGCCTGCCAGCCCTCAGCTTCATCGCACCCTACGGGTTTACCTGTCTGCTGGCGGATGGCAACACGGCGGCTGGAGCGAACCATCTGGGCTTCAAGCTTGCCGCTGACACGGGCTCCATCGCCCTATCCACCGACAGTCTTGAACTGATCGATGCGATCTCTTACGGCACCCAGCTACCCGATGTGTCCGAAGGGCGGATCCCCAACGGCGGAACCGTCATTACAGCTTTGCCCGTGCCGACACCCGGCGCGAGCAACCCTGGCAGCTCGACCGGTCCGACGACAACCGAGACACAAACCCTCTTGGCCATGACCAACAACTGGCGCTATTTTGCGGTCGGCTCGGACCTGGGCAATGCCTGGCGAGCTCCGGGCTACGACGATTCCGCATGGCCTTCCGGCCGCGCCTTGTTCTATTGCGAGACGGCGGCATTGGCCGCGGCGAAAAACACCCCGCTCGCGCTCGGGATAACCACCTATTATTTCCGCACGCCGTTCACCATCGGAACGAACCTGACAGGATGGGTTTTCAACATCAGCACAATCGTCGATGACGGCGCGGTCGTCTACCTTAACGGCACAGAAGTCGTGCGTATCCACATGCCGAGCGGCGTCATTTCAAACGCCACCTTGGCCACCAGTCACGAAGCGGTTTTGGAGGGACCTTTCCAACTGCCGTCAGAGGCTCTCTTATCCGGGACAAACGTCCTGGCCGTAGAGGTGCACCAGAATGCAACGAACAGTTCGGATGTCGTGTTCGGGCTTGCGCTGGAGGCACGCATCACACAACCCGCCACGGAAAACATCGGCATCCGGATCAGCGAGCTATTCACCGCCGGCCGGCAACCTCCGGGAGCCGCGGACTGGATTGAGCTGTTCAACACCGGCACAAACGAGGCCGACCTGAGCGACATGAGCCTGACCGACCGGAGCAACGAACCGCGACGTTTCGTGTTTCCCTTCGGCACGCGCATACCCGCCAGCTCCTATCTGGTGGTGCCCTGCTCGGATGTCGGCGCAGCAGGAGAAACCGGCTTTGCACTCGACTCGGCAAGCGGAGGAGCCTATCTGTTCGCCGCACCCGCGGCGGGCGGGGCTTTAGTCGACGCGGTCGTTTACGGGCTCCAGCCCGGCGGGTACTCCCTTGCGCGGCAGAGTCCCGCCAGCAACATTTGGGCACTGGCCACACCATCCCCCCTGCATGCCAATACCCCCGTGACGCTGGGAACCGCTGACGCACTCCGTGTCAACGAATGGATGGCTAATCCGTCCAGCGGCGATGACTGGTTTGAACTTGTGAATACCGGGACACTGCCCGTGGCCCTGGGCGACCTGTGGCTCACCGACAATCTGTCCAGGCAGGTTCAACACCGAATCGCTCCGCTCTCTTTCATTGGCGCGGGAGACAACGCATGGTCGCTGTTCGTCGCCGACAACAAGCCCGACTTGGGTGCAGGCCACGTGTCCTTCAAACTCAACAACGCGGGCGAGGCCATCGCCCTTCTTGAGTCCGACGGCACGATCCTCGATGTCACGTCCTTCGGCTCCCAGACGAAGAATGTCTCGCAAGGCCGTTTCCCTGACGGTGCCGGGCGCATCATTGCCTTCACCGCTCCGACACCCGGCAGTTCCAACGTCCGTCCACCCGCGGCACCGGATTACGACGGAGACGGCATGAGTGACGCGTTTGAACTTCTTTACGGATTTAATCCGGCGGACCCGTCGGACGGTCTGTGGGACAGTGATGGGGACGGCGTGAGCAACGCCGACGAATATCTTGCCGGCACGTCCCCGCGTGACCGCAACGAAGTGCTGCATATTCCCGCCGCCCACAAAGCGCCGGGCGGCTCAGGGTTCTTGCTGATCATTCCAGTGAGCGCGGGTCGCTCTTATACCGTGCAAACGTGCGATGACCTCGCAGGAAACGTGTGGACGCGGCTCGTGGACCTGCCGCCGCAACCGTTTACCAGATGGATCGAAATAACGGATGACACGCTCGCCCAAAGGCGTTTTTACCGCGTGGTGACACCTGCCGAGAATTAAGGATGAAGACCGCTGAGTGCAAACTGTAGGCTGTAGACTGTAGATGGAACTCATTTTACAAAGAACAGCGCTCCGCGGCGAAGCTCCAGCCGCACCTCGCCTTTAGCGTTGTCGTAAGCGACATGCCAGTATTCTTCGGCCGTAAGATTCGTCGAGGCGAACGAGCCCGTCAGACTACCCGGCGCACAGCTCGCGATCACATATTGACTCTTCGCTTGGAGCTGGCTCTTATCCCGGATCTGCAAGGCCAGCCCTGTCAGGTCCAGATTACCCTGAAGCTTCAGAAGGTCGCCGGAACCATCGACTGCGACATCCACCAGCAAAGTCCCCGCCAGCACAGCCGGAGCTGCTACGGTCAGCGTGCCGATCACCTGGGTGGCCCCCGGATCGATCACGCCTCTGACAGTCAGCGTGCCATTGGTGACCAGCCCACCTCCCCTCAGCCCGGATAAGGTCTGCGCATTGCCATTCAGGTCCAGCACCGCACCCGCGGACACCGTGGCCACGGTCCCCGTGGGCATGATATCGATCGCACCGCCGTGCCCACATGCAGTGACTGCAACGCGGTCGATCCACGTGGCAGAGTCGCTGCCCGTAATCGTCCCCTTGAAGGTCAAGGTATGCATGCCGCTTGACAGGACGGCTGAGCCCGTGAACGTGTCACCTGACGTGTTGAACACAGCAGCGGCAAGACCGAGTCTATTCGTACCGTCGATGTCAACGGAAAGGGCCGAGGCAGGATAATTCGGCCGATTACCGGCCAGGAAAGAAAAAACGCACAGGCCTGCAGCAGGAACGGAGAGTGTCGTGGAGAGCGAACCGCTTTGCTGAATGAAACCGACATACGCTCCGTCGATTCCCGCGTTGGCGTCCACAAAAGCGGAGCCCGGCGCGGCGATTCCGCCGCCCGTGATACTCCACATCGTGCCGGCTGGCGTATAGCCCCAATTCCCGTTGGCCAGTGCGCCGTGAGTTTCGAAGGATGCGTTGGAAACGGCCCCAGCGGACTCGCCGCGCGTCAACTGCAAGGTGCCGCCCAGAATCAGGGTCGCGCCGCCGTAGGTGTTCGTACCGGAGAGCGCCAAGGTGCCGGAGCCGTCCTTGGTCAGGCTTCCGCCGCCCGTGACGGCCCCGACAGAAAGCGTCGTGCCCGGCCCGGCGTTCGTGCTGACGGTGATCTTCGCGCTCTGCTGCAGTTCGACGTTATCGATCGTCTGCCACGTGACGTCATTCACCGAGCCGAAAGTCAACGACACAGCCGCGGCCGTAGTGGTGTTGGTGGCCGCTTTGCTCAGCATGAGCCTGGCGGAATCTTTGATATAGGCAATAAAGGTGTTGGTGGGAATATGCAGGCCTGAAACCGGCATCCCCGCGACCAGACCGGCGGTGTTGCCGCCCCGCGCGCACAGCGCGTTGTATGGCCCACCAACCGTGAACGTCTTGGCGACAGATGCGGAGGAGGCTCTGCCGGTGACGGCAACGTTGCCGCCATTGAGAACCAGCCGGGTTTTCCGGCGATAAAAATCGCAGACCGCACCCCACGTGACCGAGGCGGCCCGCTTATTGAAGCTCACGTTCAGAGTCCCGGCTGTGACCGACGTCGCACCGGTATAGGAGCCTCCAGAGAAGGTCAGCGTGCCCGAACCTTGCTTTATCATTCCGCCCGACCCGATCTTCGCGAACGCCTGAACCGCTTCGATGTTTTTGCCATTGCTGTCGATCATCACCCCACCGTTCTGCACCCTCAGCGAGGAGAGGTTGTTTTTGTCTGAACCTTCAGTGAGGAGGTTATCGCCGAGGGCCCTCAGCGTACCGCCGTTGAAGTTGACGAGAAAGTTGCCGTTGCCGGAATCATTGAAGACGCGGGCGGCCTCGAGAGCGCCACCGTTCAGGTTAACGGTGGCGCCATCGGCACCATCCATATGATAAACGTTACCATTCACGGTCATGGTGCCGCCGTTCATGTTCAGGACCGCCGGTGTGTTCCAGCCGAGAATCAGGTTGCCCTTGTTCGTCACGACCGCGCCCGGATTGATGTTGATCGTATATTGCTGCTCGGAAGTGTAACCGCCCATCGTATTCGCGCAGGTGAGCATGCCGGAGACGTTCAGGGTGGCATTGTCGCGCAAACGGAAGCCTGCGGCGAACACGCCCGGCGTGACGCCGTCCGTTGTGAGAGATGCTCCGGACGGAATCGTCAGCGTGGTTCCGGCGATACCCGCAACTCCGTTGTTGTTTGTGTCCGCATCAGCAATGTCGAGGGAGTCGAAGCTGTTCGTTCCCGAGAGAATGATTGTGCCTCCACCGGTGATGTCGAGATCGCAGGTGTCGCTGGCGCTATTCGCGCCGTTCGTAACGGTCACACCGGAAGCGACCCACAGCAGGGGGTCGGCGATACCGAAGTTGAGGGCGTAACCGTTGCCGTTAAGGGTATAGCTGCCGGAGCCCGGGGCGTTGAATCTGAGGTTGCCGATTGTGAGGGTCTCGCCCAGTGTGATCGTACCCGCCACGCCGGAGCCCGCGCCGATGACGGCGGAATCCGGCGTGGCGCTATTCCAAGCCGTGTTAACGACCCCATCCCACCAGTTGGTGTCGGATGCGCTCGCGGTCCAGATTCCGGAACCATCCTGTGCACCGGCGGCCCCGGTTTCCGCGTCCCACGTATTGGTGGCGGAGTGTGCCGCGCCGGCGCTGACCACGAGGACAGCCGCCAGATATGCAACCCGTTTTTCGTTTGCCATGTCATGCTCCTTGTCTAACGTGACCCCACAACCGAAGCATTCATTGTTTTTTCACGTCGTAGCAGTACAAGCTGTCGCCATGCCGCAGGTAAAGCCGGCCGCCGCAAACGACCGGGTGCGCCCATACCGGTCCGCTGCCTCCCGGCGGCAAACGGAACCGGCTAATCACCGTATGTCCCTCCGGCGTAGCCTTCACCAGTCCCACGGTTCCGCCTTTCTCCCCGACTGTGTAGAGCATGCCGTCGGCGCAGGTGAGGGAGCCCTTGCCGACTCCGACCGTCTTGTAGGCGACGCGGCCACTGCTCAGCTCGAGGCATACCCACTTGCCGAGCAAGTCCGACCCGTACACGTGGCCGTCCACGAGGACAACGCCGCCGTGATGGTTGTTCAGCGCCAAGGAGTGCCACGCCCGATTGACATTGATCCCCTGTCCAACGGCACTCAGCTCAAGGCACTGTGAGGACCCCGGTGGCAGCGTCGACACGAACACATAGCGGTCGTGAAACAGGGGCGTCGAGACGGTCTCATCGGCGTAAGCCACATGGGGTGCGCGCCAGAGCAACTTGCCCGTGTCGGCGCGGACGCCCACCACCGACTTCTCCATCATAGTGACGATCTGGCGGAAGCCTTCGTAGTCGAAGGCGACGGGAGAGGCATAGCCCGGCTTCTCAGTCGATACCGAACAGATCCAAAGCGTCTCGCCGTTGAGCTTGTTGAGCGCCACCATGCTGGCGTTGGTGCCTCCCGGCGTGCAAATCAACCGGTCGCCGTCAACCAGGGGAGACTCGGCCAGCCCCCATTTAGGCGACTGTCCGCCGAACTTTCCCAGGATGTTCAACGACCAGCGGGGCTTGCCCGTCTTCGCCTCGAGACAAACGATGTCGCCATCGGAGTTCTCGTGGTAGACGCGGTCGCCGTCAATGGTCGGCGTGCTCCGCGTACCGGGATACGAGTGCTTGTCAGCGGGGCCGTTCCTGGCGGTCCACAGGACCTTACCGTCGAGGCCGAGCGCGCTGATGAGCGTATCGGGACCGACATTACCGGTGATGTAGAGCAGACCGTCCGCGACGGCGACGGACGAGAACCCTTCTCCGATTCCCGTGGCCGTCCAGAGAAGCTTGGGCCCCTCCGCAGGCCACTGCTGCAGCAGGCCGGTCTCGTCCGACACGTTGTCGCGCCGAGGGCCGTGGAACTGGGGCCAGTCGGAAGCCGTCGCGTCTGCCGTGAGCAGGACGACAGCGACCATGAGGACGGGCGTAACACGCGCTTTCGCGCGACACGGTGAGCGGTCTATTGATTCAGGCGGAATCAACTTCATGCTTTTATCCACGTCGATGTTCACAGCCATCTCCACTTTTCATCCATGAGAACTTAGACCCCGACACAGCAGCGTATGAACGGGAACCGAGTCCACTCAACCTTAGCGTGAAACTCAACATCTTGGACCGATGATGACAACAATTATGAGCGTGGGGCGGATCAAGTCAACACCCGATTTCCGCAACGGCCGTTCACCGCTTAAAGGTCGTCACGTTCTCGCGCGTCACCAACTGAAAAGGAATGAAGGTTTCCTTTTGGACAGGCTGCTTGCGAATCAGGCGGAGTGCGGTCTCGATCGCACCGCGCCCCTGTCCTTTTCCATCCTGAAAAACCGTGGCATCCAGTCGGCCGTCGCTGACGGCCTGAAGGGCATCGTCGATGGCGTCGACACCGACAACGATGATGTCGTTCTTGCGTCCCGCCCGCTCGATGGCCAGCAAGGCACCCATCGCCATTTCGTCATTCTGCGCGAAAACTGCGCGGATCGTTTGACCGTACGCCTGAAGCCAGTTCTCCATCAGGGTAACGGCCTTAGCGCGGTCCCACTCGGCAGACTGCGCGGCCAGCAGTTGCAGTCCGGCGTGTCCGGCCAACACTTCACGGGCACCGGCGTTGCGCTTGAGCTGCGCAGCCTGCCCCATGTACCCCTCCATCATCAGCACACCTCCTTTTCCGTCCAACCGCCGCGCGATATAATTCATCCCGATGCGGGCCGACTCCTCGTCTCGGGACCCGACAAACGCTGTGGGCGTCACTTTCGTCTCAGAGTTCACATTGACGATCGGAATTCCGGCAGCGAGCGCCTTTTGCACCGCCGGCGAACTGGCCTCAACTTCGCAAGGGTTGAGCACGATCGCGTCGACTTTCTGTGCAATGAACGTTTCAATCTGCTGAACCTGCCGTTCCGGGCTGCGTTGCGCATCGGTGATAACCAGCTGGACGCCCAGTTCTTTCGCACGGTCGGTCATGGCCTCATGAATCGTCACAATGAACTCGTTGGCCATGTTCAGCAGCGAAACACCGATCACGGGCCGCGCGTCAGGCGTTGCCGGACGCTCCGGCCTGCCGCACCCGCACAAAACAGACAGCAACACAACGACAACCTTCCTCATGTTCTCTGCTCCTTTCCCGAGCCACGATGGCGGAGATCAAACCAGACCGCGCCGATAATGATGATTCCTTTGACAATCTGCTGGTAGTAAGACGACACGTTAAGCAGGTCGAGACCGTTCCCGATCACCCCCAAAAGCAGCACGCCCAGCAGGGTGCCTCCAACGCCGCCCACACCTCCCGAAAGGCTTGTTCCACCAATCACGACCGCGGCAATCGCATCAAGCTCGTACGCCAATCCGGCATTGGGCTGCCCCGTGGTGATACGGGCCGCCAGGACAACGCCAGCCAGTCCCGCCAGCGTGCCGCACAGCACGTAGGCCAGAAACTTGACGCGCTGCACGTTGATACCCGCCGCGCGGGCGGCTTGCTCATTGCCGCCCACGGCAAAAAGATAGCGCCCGAAAAGGGTATTCCGCAACAGCCACACGGCCCACAGCGACACCACAACGAGGATCAGGGTCGGGACAGGAATATGCGCCCAGTCACCAGCGATGCGTGTCATTTCAGGGCTCATATTCGAGATCGGCCGACCCTTGCTGAGAACCAGTGCCAGCCCCCGTGCCACCGTCATCATGCCCAAGGTCGCAATGAAGGGCGGCACCTTGCCGCGCGTCACGACAAGACCGTTAACTCCCCCGCACGCTGCGCCTGCCAGAAGTCCGACCAGAATCGGAACCGCCAGCGTGTAGCCGCCCGGGTGGGCAAAGAGGGCCGCCACAACACCCGTCAAGGCGACCACAGAGCCCAGCGAAAGGTCGACACCACCGGTCAAGAGCACGAAGGTGACGCCGACCGCCAAGAGGCCATTGATCGAAACCTGTCGAACCACATTCGTCAGATTGGCCATGCTTAGGAAATGCGGGCGAAGTAGGGCAAGGACGGCGCAGGTCACGAGCAGAGCGAGCACGATTCCGACCCGGCCGTCCCACATGTTCATCCAGCGTCTGCCCGACGTTTTTTCAAATCGGAATCGCATACTTAAGAATCTCCTCTTGGCTGGTTTTTGACGGGTCAAGTTCGGCGACCTGCAAGCCTTGGCGCATGACCAGCAGGCGATCACACACGGCCATCAGTTCGGGCAGTTCAGACGATATCAGCAGAACCGCCCGTCCTTGTCCGGCCAATTTCGCGATGATCGCATAGACCTCCGCTTTGGCCCCGATGTCGATTCCACGTGTCGGTTCGTCCAGAATGACGATCTCTGGCTCGGGCAACAGGGTTCTGGCGATCACGACCTTCTGCTGATTGCCTCCGCTCAGCTGACTCACGGCCTGGTCCGCATGGCTCGCCTTGATGCCGTATTCGGCGATGGCCCGTGCGGATAGGGCGTCCTCGGAGACAGGTCGGATGAAAGGTCCCTTGCAACACGTATGAAGAGCGGACAGCGTGATGTTGTGGCGGACAGACATGAGCGGCACCAGACCGTAACCGCGCCGATCCTCAGTCACCATGCCGATACCGAGGCCCATGGCTTGAGACGGCCGGCTGATACGGACCTGTCGGCCGCGAACGCGAATTTCGCCGCTATCGGCCGGGGACAAGCCAAAAAGCGCACAGGCGACCTCGCTGCGGCCGGCACCCATCAGGCCCGCCAATCCCAAAACCTCTCCCCGCTTGAGTTCAAAACTCACATTTTGAAAAGCCCCGTCTCGCGACAGACCGGACACCGAGAGCACGCATTCATCCGACACCGTGCGTGCGTGCACACATCTGCCGACGAGTTCCCGTCCAACCATGAGAGAGATCAACTGCGACTCTTTCAGCTCTTCCGCCCTGACCGTTCGGATATGGGCACCATCGCGAAGGACGGTCATTCGGTCGGCAAGCTTGAATACTTCATCCATTTTGTGGGTGATATAGATGATCGCGACGCCACGTGACTTCAGCGTCCGGATCACTTCAAAGAGCGCTCCGACTTCGCGCTCTGACAGCGAGGCGGTCGGCTCGTCCATTATAACAACCGAGGCATCGAAGCCGATGGCGCGGGCGATTTCTACCGTCTGCTTGCCTGCCACACTCAACGTGCGCATGGGCGCATCAACCGGCAGGTCCTTCTGAAGCAGGCTCAGCAGTCGCAAGGCTTCACGGCGCAGGGCACGCCGATCGATTGTGCCCGGGAAACGGCCGCGTGGCTCACGGCCCAGCAGAAGGTTCTCCGCGACAGTCATGTCGGGCATGGGCATCAGTTCCTGGTGGATCATCGTGATGCCGAGGCACATAGCTTCGTGCGGATTGGATAGTTTGACTTTCTGGCCTTTGACTCGAACCTCGCCCCTATCAGGTCCATGAAGACCGGCCAAGATCTTGACCAGGGTTGACTTTCCCGCACCGTTTTCTCCCATAAGGGCATGCACTTCCCCGCTCTGCAGAGCGAACGAGACGTCCCGCAAGGCCTGAACACCGTCAAAGGCCTTGCTTACCCGGCAGGCCTCAAGCACCACGCTGGCATCCTTATGGTTCAAACAACTGGCTCCAACCGCGATCCGGTCATCAACAGCCGAACCGGTCTTTTAAGGTTTACGAACACGTACGTCGTCCCCCAGCCCAAGAAGGGCGCTAACATGACAACATGGACTACTTGTCTTACGATTAAGCATATCCTTCATTGTTTACTAATTATAACACACACGGACACAACTGTCTGGTTAAATTCGGAAAACGGCTCGATTTTGCTGAGTGCAGACAGAGGACAAAAAGGGGGACGCACCCGTTCTTTTTCATGTTCTTTTTTTATTGACTTTCATCAATTTTGGAACGAAAGTTATGACGATTGAGTTCATACTTTGACCTAGGAGGTTTCCTATGAAAAAGATGATCTGGTTGGCGTGTTGTATCGGATTACTTACCGGGGCATCCACTCTGAATGCCGCGACGGAAATGCAGAAACGGGTGCCGGTCCGGTTCTCTTACGAGAGCGG
>JADHEF010000280.1_pt1 | contig 60939 bp, 40 predicted proteins | sample 8952391 | NCBI WGS metagenome assembly JADHEF01 (sample SAMN16124439, study PRJNA663245) | bioreactor sludge metagenome | isolation source: sludge (nitrite) | place: India:Bengaluru | collected 2019-02-28 | reverse complement strand
GTCCACATGGAACCGTCCGAAGCGGTTTGCGAGCACCGAGTGGAACACCACCTGGAGCAGCACGTCCCCCAGTTCCTCCTCCAGGTCCCGGTAATCTGCCCGGTCGATTGCGTCCAGCGCCTCGTAGGCCTCCTCGATCATGTAAGGCTTGAGGGATTCGTGCGTCTGCTCCAGATCCCACGGGCATCCGCCGGGCTCCTGGAGCCGCTCCATGATCCGCACCAGCCGGCGGAAGGGGTCGCTTATCTCTTTGAATGCCATAGGAACCACCCGGTTAACTCAATCACGTGACTAAAGACTTATTGCACGCGGGCAACGCCATGCCGATGCCCGCTCCCGCAGACCTCGTCAGTCCGCCGGTGCGGCCGGGCAGTCCCGGCTTTGGCCAGACGGGCGACGCGGCCATATACCGCGGAAACACCAAACCACCCGAAGGAAAGTGAACTTTACCATGGGCAAAATCGCCTTTGTGGACCTGCTGCCCCAGTACGAGGAGCTGAAAGCCGAAACCGATGCGGCCGTCGCGGAGGTCATCCGCACCTCGGCCTTTATCCAGGGCAAACCCGTCAAGGAATTTGAGCAGGCCCTCGCCGAGTCCGTCGGGGTGAAATACGCCGTGGGCGTCAGCAATGCCACCGCGGCCCTGTGGATGACCCTGAAGGGGATGGGTGTGAAGGAAGGGGACGAGGTCATCACCACCCCGCTGACCGCCTTCCCGACGGCCGAGGCCATCGCGCTCAACGGCGCGAGGGTGATCTTCGCCGACATCGACCCGAAAACCTACCAGATCTGCCCGGACGAAATCGAGCGGCGCATCACGCCGCGCACGAAGGCCATCGTGCCGGTGCATCTCTACGGGATCCCCGTGAACCTGCCGCGGATCCTCGAGATCGCGTGCAAGAACAACCTGCCGGTGCTCGAGGACTGCGCCCAGGCGCAGGGTGCCGCCATCGGCGACAAGCGCGTGGGAAGCATGGGCGTGGCCGGCTGCTACTCGTTCTTCCCGTCGAAGAACCTCGGCTGCTGGGGGGACGGCGGCGCGATGGCCAGCAATGACGAGGCCCTTGCCAGGTTCGTCCGGATGTTTGCCAACCACGGGCGCCAGGACAAGTTCAACCACGAGATCGTGGGTTCCAACGAGCGCCTCGACACGCTGCATGCCGCGGTGCTGAAGCTCAAGCTGGCGCAGCTGGACCGCTGGAATGCGATGCGCCGCGCCGTGGCCGACATCTACGCCGAGCGCCTGGCGAAGGTTTCCGAAGTGGTGCTGCCCGAGGTTTACCCGAACTCGACCCCCGTCTGGCATTTGTTTGTGATCCGGGCGAAGAACCGCGACGATCTTGCCAAATACCTCAAGGAGCAGGGGATCGCGACCGGACTGCATTACCCGTCGTCGCTCCACCTGCAGCCGGCCATGTCGCAGTGGTACGGGAAGGGCGACCTGCCCCACGTGGAAAAGGCCACTGGCGAAATCCTCTCCATCCCCATGTTCCCCCACCTGGCCCACGAGGATGCGGTGCGCGTGTGCGACGAGATCGCGGCCTACTACGCCAAGTCGTCGTCCACGGTGGCCGTTTCCTGATCGCGGAATGACCGGCCTGCCGCCCGACAGGCCACGACGGTCCGGGCTGCAAGCCGCCGCTTCTATTTCCCATGAACAGCGAAACTGAAATGCCAACCGGCAGGATGAACGCACGCTGGTTGCTGCCCCTGATGCTGATCCTGGCGGCCGCCGTTTACCTGACGGCGCTGGGCACGACGCCGTTGCGGGTGAACGCCGAAATCCGGTGCCACGGCATCGTGAAATCCATGCTGGATACGGGCGATTACCTGGTTCCCCGGCTGGACGGCGAATGGCGGGTCAACAAGCCGCCGCTCTTTTACTGGCTGTCCGCGGCGTCCGCCAAGGCCATGGGAGGATTCGACCTGTTTTCGTTCCGGTTTCCGGCCGTCCTCCTTGCCTTGGGACTGCTGCTGGTAACCTGGCGGTGGGCGGGTTATCTCGGCATGAGCCGCCCGGAAAGGCTGCTGGCCGTTGCGCTCCTTGCCTTGTCTTACAATTTCGTGCTGAACGCCCGGCGGGGCAGTTTCGAAACGCTCCTGTCCCTGACCTCGGCAGCGGGGTTGCTGGCCGGAACCATCGCGGTGAAGGACGGGTCGCGGCGGGCCGGTGCCGTGGCGGCCACGATGTTCGGGCTGGGATTCCTGGCCAAAGCGACACCCATCCTGCTGCTCCTTCCGTTGCCGCTGGCCGCGTGGCTGGCCGGCATGCGCCGCGGACGGCTCCTGGTCAGCCGCGGGTTCCTTGCCGCCGCGTTCGCAGGGTTGGCGGCCGGTTTGTCGTGGTATGTCTTCCTTTTCGTGTTCCGTCCCGAAAGCCGCCAGACCCTGGTTTCCGAGGCGCTGCTGCCTTTTGGTGTCAAGGTGGGCGGCCGCAGCACGGCCGAGCACCGGGAGATGTTCTATTTTTACCTGTTCCAGATCTGGCCGAACGCGTGGCCGATGTCAGGATTCCTGCCGCTGGCGCTCCTTCATGCGCGGCGCCGGCGGTGGTTCCCGGCCGACTCGCCCTGGCGCCTTCTCCTGCTGGCCTTTGTCATCCCGTTCGTTGTGTTCAGCATCATCCCGCAGAAACGCGACGACTACCTCCTGCCCCTGTATGCGCCGCTGGCGCTCCTCACGGCGCGCGCGCTGACCTGGGGATGGTCCGGGTTGTCTGGCGGCGCCCGCCGCTGGCTGACGGTGCCGTCCGGCTTGATTGTGTTCTTTGTGGGTTTCAGCGCGCTCTTGCTGACCGGTTGGATCCTGCTGGTCACCGGTCCCCGGATGCTCCTGGCGGCGTGCGTGGCGATGCTTGCCTGTGCGGGCCTGGCCGTCGCCGCGTTTCGTCGCAGGCTCGCATTCCGTGCTTGCGCCGCGGGACTCGCCGGGATGGTTATTGCCTGGTGGGCGTACTTCGGATTCATCCGCCCCGTGGTGGACGGATTCGGGTCGGGTGCCGTTTACGAAGATCCTGCGTTCAGGCAGGAGGAATGGGAAGCGAAGTTCGAGAAGTACCCGCTGTTGCGGCGGGTTCTTTTTGTGGAGAAAGGCCTCAAACGGGTGAAGAAGTGAGCGAGAACAACGAAGTCGCCATCTCCGTGGTGCTGCCGTGCTACAACGAGGTGGACAACCTCGAACCCCTGATAGCCGAACTGCGCGCCGCCCTGGATCCGCTGGGCCGGTCCTACGAGATCATCTATGTGGATGACGCCAGCACGGACGGGACCACGGAGAAGCTCCGCGAACTCACGGCAAAGATGCCGTTCCTGCGTCACCTGCGCCACCGCACCAATTTCGGCGAGAGTGCCGGGATGCTGACCGGTTTCGGCGCGGCCCGCGGCCAGGTGGTGATCACCATGGATGCCGACATGCAGAATGACCCGGCCGACATCCCGATGCTCCTGGGGCTGCTGGACAAGGCCGACTGCGTTTGCGGCGTCCGCGGCACGCGCAACGACTCATTCTCGAAACGCGCCTCGTCGCGCATCGCGAACCGGGTGCGCGGGTTGTTGCTGGCCGACAATATTCATGACGCGGGCTGCACCTTCCGCGCCATCCGGCGCGAGGCGCTCAGGCAGCTCCTGGGGTTCCGCGCCCTGCACCGCTTCCTGCCCACCATCCTCCAGTGGCACGGCTACCGTGTCGTGGAAACGGTGATCAACCACCGCCCCCGCACCCGCGGCGTCTCGAAGTACGGCATCGGGAACCGGCTGTGGGTGGGGATCGGCGACATGTTTGCAATGCGCTGGTACCGGCGGCGATTCTTCTCGCCCAACCGGACCGCCGCGGAGTAAAAGGCAACCAAGAGAGGAGGCGACGGAGATGGCCAAGGACAGGACAATCGGGTTTGCGGTGATCGGCTGTGGCATGATGGGAGCCCGCCACGTGGAAATCCTGCGCGCGACGCCCGGCGCGCGCGTGGTGTGCGTGCAGGACAAGGTCCGCGCCGCGGCCGAAAAGGTCGCCGGCGATGCGGCGGTTTGCGGGCTCTACCAGGAGGTCCTCGAGCGTCCCGATGTGGACGCCGTGGTGATCTGCCTCCCCAGCAGCCACCACGCCAACACGGGCGTGCTGGCGGCCCGCGCGGGCAAGCACGTGGTCACCGAGAAGCCGATCGATATCGATCCGGCCGAGGGCGAGCGCCTTCTGGCCGAGTGCAACAGGGCCGGCGTGGTTTGCGCGGTCATCAGCCAGAATCGTTTTTCCGACGGCTTCATGGCCCTGAAGGCCGCGCTGGACCGCGGCGACATGGGAAAGCCCGTGTTGGCCCGTGCGACGGTCAAGTGGTTCCGCCACGACGCCTATTACGCGCAGAGCGACTGGCGCGGCAGGTTTGCGGGCGAGGGCGGCGGCGTGCTGATGAACCAGGCCGTGCACAGCGTGGACGAGCTGGTGTGGTTTTTCGGCGAACCCACCGAGGTCGTGGGCATGACGCACTCCAGCCGCGACGTGCTGGAGACGGAGGATGTGGGCCTGGCGCTTTTCCGCTTCCCCGGCGGCATGCTGGCGTCCCTCGAGGCGAGCACGAGCACCTACCCCGGTTTTGAGGAGCGGGTGGAAGTGCATAGTGCCAGTTCGTCGGCCATCGTGGAGAAGGGGAACCTGGTGTTCTGGAAGCACGAAAACGAGAAGCCCCAGCCCGAACCCCCGGCATTTGAGCCTCCCTCGCCGGGGCTGAGCCCGAAGTTCGAACTGTTCCAGCGCCAGTACCGCAACATATTGGACGCGATCCACGGGCGTGCGGAACTGGTCGTGAAGCCCGAGGAGGCCATTGCGGTGGTGCGCGCCACGCGCCGGATCTACGAGGAGGAGAAGCACCACGCCAAGTCCCGTTGATGCAGACGCCGCGGCCCTCGCCGCCGAACTGGTCCGGATTCCGAGCATGAATCCCATGGGGCGGCCTGAAGCGACCGAGGCCGATGGTTTTTTCGAGGGGAAGCTTGCAGGGCACGTTGCACGCGTCCTGTCCGAGGCGGGGGCCGGGGTCGGGATCACCCATCCGACGCCGGGGCGCCCGAACGTGACCGGTTTCTTTGATTTTGGCGCGGCGGAGACCGTGCTGTTCGAGGCCCACCTCGACACCGTGCCCGCGGACGGGATGACGGTGCCTGCCTTTGCCGGGGAGACGCGCGACGGCCGCCTTTGCGGAAGGGGGGCCTGTGACGTTAAGGGACCGATGGCGGCGATGCTGGCCGCGATCCGCCGGGCGGCTTCCGGCAGTCCCCGTTTCAATGTGCTCTTTGCTGCCGTGTGCGACGAGGAGTACCAGTTTCAAGGGGTGCGTCACCTCCTGCGGAATCTCCCCCCGGAACGGCTTGAGGGCATTGCCTTCGCAGTGGTTGCCGAGCCGACCCTCCTGTCGCCCGTGGTGGCCCACAAGGGCGTGATGCGCTGGCGGGCGGAAGCGCGCGGAGCGGCCTGCCACAGTTCCACCCCGGACCGCGGACGCAACGCCATCTACGCCATGTCCGACGGGGTGGCGGCCCTGCGGGGTTTGGCGGATGCCCTCGCGCTCCGCCCGGGGCACCCGCACCTCGGGAGCGGGACGCTCAGCGTGGGCACCATTCGCGGCGGGGCCGCCGTGAACATCGTCCCGGATTCCTGCGTCATCGAGGTGGACCGGCGTCTCCTTCCCGGCGAGGAAGCGGATGAGGCAACCCGCGAGTTGCGCGGGGTGCTTGAACCGCTCGGGATCACCGTTTCGCAGCCTTACATGCAGGCGCCCGGCTTCGAGGCGGCGCCGGGGAGCGCGGCGGTGGAGGCCGTGACCCGCGCCGCCGAGTCGGTCGGCATCGTCCCGGCGCCCCGGTTCGTCAATTACTGCACCGACGCATCCTTCTACCCGGGGTTTGGGATCCCCGCGGTGGTTTTTGGCCCGGGATCCATCGACCAGGCCCACCAGGCCGACGAATGGATCGCCATCGACCAGCTGGAAGCCGGCGCGGAGGCTTATCTCAGGATTCTGGTGTGAGACCGCCCGCGCGGACCTCGGCGGACAGCGTCTCGTTCATGCTCCCGGTGCGGTAACCGGTCAGGTCCAGCGTCGCGTAGGTGTATCCGAGTTCGCGCAGGCGCGCGCTGACCCGCGCAAAAAGGCCATCCGCAAATAAGCGCGGCATTTCGGCCGGCAGCACCTCGATGCGGGCGAGGTTCCCGTGGTGGCGCACGCGCAGTTGGGTGAAGCCGAGTTCGCGCAGGTAATCCTCGGCGGCCGCCACGCGGTCCAGGCCGTCGCGGGTGATCTGCGTCCCGTACGGGAAGCGGGAACTGAGGCACGCCCCGGACGGCTTGGCGAAGTTGGGCAGCCCGTACTCGCGGGCCATCTCGCGGATTTCGTCCTTCGTGACCCCGCAATCCAGCAGGGGGGCGAAGGTGCCGATTTCCGATGCGGCCCGCATGCCGGGGCGGTAGTCGCCGCGGTCGTCGTAGTTGGTTCCCTCCACCACGCAGGTGCATCCGTGGGCGCGGGCAAAGTCCGTGAGGCGGGAATACAGCTCGTGTTTGCAGAAGTAGCAGCGATCCACGGGATTCTGCGCGTAGTTGGGGATTTCCAGTTCGGAATACTCGATGACGTGGTGGTTCCACCCCTGGGCACGGGCCAGCGCGCAGATCTCGTCAAACTCGCCCGGCGTGAGCGTCTCGCTCTTCGCGGTCACGCACAGCGCGTTCTCATGGCCGAGGGTGTCGTGCGCGATTTTCTGGCAGAGGGTGGAGTCCACCCCGCCCGACAGCGCGACAAGCACCCGGCCCTTTGCCTGGAATGCGGCGCGAAGGCGCCCGAGTTTCTCGGCGGTCATCGGTTGCATGGTAACAGGGGTTACCCCCCTTGGCGGGGCGAAATTCGGCGCCGTCAGCCGCCGCGTTTTTCCGTCCGGCGCTTTTCCCACCACTCCATGCGCTTCGCGATATCGCGCTCGAAGCCGAATTCCCCGGGCGCGTAGAATTCGCGGCTGCGCAGGCCCTCGGGGAGGCAATCCTGACCGGAGAAGCGGTCCTTCGTGTCGTGGTCGTACTGGTAACCCCTGCCGTAGCCCAGGTCCTTCATCAGGCCCGTGGGGGCGTTGCGGATATGCATCGGGACCGGGAGCGATCCCGTGGCCTGGATCTCCTCGGCAATCCTGTGCTGGGTTTCGTACACCGCGTTGCTCTTCGGGGCGGTGGCCAGGTAGATCGCGCACTGCAGAAGCGCGAGCTCGCCCTCGGGGGATCCGAGGACGCTGTACGCCTCGCGCGCCGACAGGGCCAGCGCCAGCGCCTGGGGATCGGCGTTGCCGATGTCCTCGCTGGCGAACCGTATCATGCGCCGGGCCAGGTAAAGCGGCTCCTCGCCCGAGGCGAGCATCCGGCCGGCCCAGTAGGCCGCGGCCTGCACGTCGCTCGAGCGCATGGCCTTGTGCACCGCGCTGATCAGGTTGAAATGCTCCTCGCCCGACTTGTCGTAGAGGAGGTGCTGGCGCTGGAGCACGAGCTGGAGCGATTCCCGGGTCAGTTCGCGCACTCCGTCGGCCAGCGGGGGAGTCACCTGCACCGCCACCTCCAGCAGGTTGAGCGCCCGCCGCGCGTCGCCGTCACTCAGCTGGGCGATGCGGCGCAGCAGGTCATCCGGGGCCGAAATGCCATGCCGGGCCAGGCCGCGTTCCTCATCGGCGACGGCCGACCGCAACACCCGGACCAGGTCCTCCTCGCCGAGGGCCTTCAGCACGAAAACCCGGCAGCGCGAGAGCAGGGCGGCGATCAGGGAGAATGACGGGTTCTCCGTCGTGGCCCCGATCAGGATGATCGCGCCCTCCTCCACAAAGGGCAGGAACGCGTCCTGCTGGGCCTTGTTGAACCGGTGTATCTCGTCGATGAAGAGGATGGTGCGGCGTCGGAGGCGCAGCAGGGCCTCCCGCGCCTCCTCCATGATGGACTTCACGTCCTTGATGGATGCCGTGACGGCGCTCATGGAAATGAAGCGGCAGTGCGTGATGCGGGCGATGAGCCGCGCGAGGGTCGTCTTGCCGCAGCCGGGCGGGCCCCAGAAGACGACGGAGCGGAGCTGGTCGGTTTCGATCAGGGTGCGAAGCGGCGCACCGGCGGTCACCAGGCTGCCCTGGCCGTAGAACTCGTCCAGGGTGCGCGGGCGCATCCGCTCGGCAAGCGGCGCGTTGTTTGCCGGGCGCTCGTCCCCGGGTTCGGCGTCAAACAGGTCCATCACCCGGTTTCCTCAGCGCCGGCGGATGTCCTGGAGGGTCAGGTCCAGGCCATACACCTGCCGGAGGCTGGCGATGGATCGCTTCAGGTCGGCGGGAATGCGACCCGATCCGTCGGCGAAGGCGCACCCGCCCTCCATTGCGGAAATGACGATTTCCTCGACCAGTTCGCCAAGAGTGCGGTCGCGAAGTTCCGCGATTCCCTTCAGCACCTTGATGAGGGCGGGCTCCACACGGATGCCGACCAGGGCACGGGCCGCTTCCGGGCTCTTCCGGACCGGTTTTGCGGGGGAACTCTTCGGGGGTTTCGTCTTCATGGCACAGGCTCCCTGTGTGGCGTTGTGGAATTAATCTGTTAACAAGTCGCGTAATTATTCGACCGGTTGGCGGTGCGGCCGCGCCGCCGCCCGCCAGCCCGCCTCACGGTTCGGGCGCCGGCCCGGACTCCGAATCGGCTTTACACGGCCCCGCCTCCTCTGGCACGCATTCCGGACCTGAACTTAACGGAGGCACTGCCCATGTATCTCGCAAAAGTCATCGGCAACGTCGTCTCAACGGACAAGTACGAGGCCTACACCAACAAGAAACTCCTGCTGGTTCAAAAGCTGGACCTGCGCCGCAACCCGGGCGGGCTTTCCACGATGGCCATCGATTACGTGGGGGCCGGCGAGGGTGACATCGTGCTGGTGGGTGCCGCTCCCGGGCTCGCCTCCACCGTGTTCAAGACGCCCAAGGCCCCCATCCGCGAACTCGTCATGGGGATCGTGGACCGGGTGCAGGTGGCCGGTCAGCCCGAATACGGCATCAGCGTCGCCCCCTGAGGCGGCGGGTGGACCCGGAGGTGGCCGCGTCGGCAACCGCCCGGTAGGGTTCCAGGGCGCCCAGCACCGTGGCCAGCACCTGTTTCCGCACGGCAAGGATGGTCGGGCTTCCCTTGGGCTTTTCCGCGTCATCGGGAAAGGTGCGGTTGGTCAGGAACACGACGTAGGTTTTTGTCTTCTGGTCCAACCAGATCAGCGTCCCCGTGTAGCCGGTGTGCCCGATCGTGCGCACCCCGTCCGCCTGGTTCAGCGGCGTGGCATAGGGGAAGTCGGAGAAAATGTCCCACCCGAGCCCGCGCGTGTCGCGGACGGCGGCCGGCACCTGCTGCGAGGTCATGAGTTTCACCGTTTCGGGGCGCAGAACCTGTTTGGATCCGGCCCGACCCCCGCGCAGGATCATCTCGCAGAAGCGGGCCAGGTCGGGCGCCGTGGAATAGAGTCCCGCGTTGCCCGGGCAATGGCCGGTTGATCCGTAGTAGTTCGCCAGCGGGTCGTGAACCTCGCCCACCAGCCATGTGCCGTCCTTCTTGAGAAGGGTCGGCGCCACGCGCTTGCGCTGTTCCGGAGACAGGATGTAACGGGTGTCCTTCATGCCCAGGGGCCCGTACACGCGCTCCTTCAGCAGGTCCTCCTGCCGCCTTCCGGAGACATTCTCGTTCACCCGCGCCATCGTCTGCATGTTGAGGCAGCTGTACGTGAGCGTCGTCTCCGGGGTGTAGGCGGCCTTCAGGTCCGCATAGTAGCGGATGGCCGCGTCGGCGTGGCTCTCGTCGGGGCGCCGCGTCTTCTCGATCTTGTCGCGGTTGGCGTATGCGGGCAGCCCGGAAACGTGGGTCAGCAGGTCCTTCAAAGTGGAAACCTGCTTCCCGTTCTGGCCAAACCCCGCGACGTGGGAACTCACCAGGTCGTTCAGCCCGATGGCCTTGTCCTCCAGCAGGAGCATGGCGGCGGTGGCCGTTCCGACGACCTTGGATACGGAGGCGAGGTCGAAAATCGTGTCGAGGCGCATCGCGGGCGAGGTCGTCTCGTAGGCGAGGTTGCCGTAAGCGCGCGCAAAAAGAGTTTTCCCCGGCTGGCCGATGACCAGGACCGCGCCCGGGTAGACGTGGTCGGCGATGCCTTTGCGCACGATCGCGTCCACCGCGCCGAGGCGGCCGGAATCCACGGCGGCGGGACGCTCAGCGCCCACGGCCGCCGCCAATGCGCCCGTGGCGCACAAGAGCAAAGATGCGAAGATGAGGGTTTTCATGGGGCTCCTTGGAGGTTGTAATCACGCCAGTCTGTCCAACATATCACGCACCCGGCGAACAAGCCGGTCGGGAGTCACGGGCTTCTGCAGGTAACCGACACCGGGTTCCGCGAGTGCGTCTTGAACGGTGCTGTCGTCTGCGTACCCCGAAATAAACAGCGTACGCAAGCGCGGAAGCACCGCGCGCACGCGCCGGAACAACTGCACGCCGTCCATCTCGGGCATCTGCACGTCCGAAAGCAGCAGGCGGACGCCGCCACCGCAAGCCTCAAGAATCCGCAGGGCCTCGGGCCCGTTCCGTGCCTGCAGCACCTCGTACCCCACGGAAGCCAGGATGCTCGCCTCCAACTGCCGGACCTCCGATTCATCCTCCACGATCAGGATGGTTTCGGTTCCCCCGGTCAGAGAACTCTCATCGGAGGAGGTATCCTCGAGGTCGTCGGGGTCGCCGCCCGCGGGCACGAAAACCCGGAATGTTGAGCCTTCGCCCGGGCGGCTGGCGACGGCGATCAGCCCGCCCGACTGGTTGACGATGTTGTACACCATCGCCAGCCCCAGCCCCGTTCCCTTTCCCTCGCCCTTGGTGGTGAAAAAAGGCTCAAAGATGCGTTCCCGGATCTTCTCGTCCATTCCCGTGCCGTTGTCGCTCACCGAAAGGCAGGCGTAATCCACGGGGCGAAGTCCCTCCACCTCTTGGGCCCCGGTCTCATCCGCCCGGACGGACATGGTTTCGACGCGGATCACGCCGCCGTGCGGCATCGCATCGCGCGCGTTCAGGAGGAGGTTCATGAGCACCTGGTTCATCTGGCCCGGATCGGCGTACACGGGGGGAAGGTCGGGATCCAGTATCAGGTCCACATGGATGTTGGCCCCCAGGAGCCGCCCCACCATCCGGGAGGTGGAGTTGGCCACCTCGTTGAGGTTGACCACCCGGACCTCGGCCTTCTGTTTGCGGCTGAAGGCAAGCAGCTGCCGCGTCAGGTCGTTGCCGCGCCTTGCCGCGGCAAGCACCGCCTCCGCCTCGCGGCTGCCGCCGCGCCCGTCCACGAGGGCCTGGCCGTTGCCGAGGATGATCGTCAGCAGATTGTTGAAGTCATGGGCCACGTAACCCGCCAGCAATCCGAACGACTCCATCTTCTGGGACTGGCGCAGCTGGGTCTCGATCTGGCGGTCGCGGGTGATGTCCCGCCGCACGAGGACATAGCTGACCGTGGAGCCGGTGTCGTCGCGAACCGGCGAGATCCGCACCTCGTCCTCATACACGGTTCCGTCCGCGCGGGAGCAGGTGAGCGTGCCGCTCCACGGTTCGCCGCGGGCGAGCACCGCGTCCATGGCGCGCAGGTAACTGTCGCCGCGGTCCACGATTTCCGGCACCTTGCGGGCGTCAAAACCGAGCACATCGCCCCTCAGGTGCCCGCTGATGCGCTCGAAGGCGGGGTTCACATGGCGGATGGACCAGTCGGGGTCGGCGATCACCACCGCCTCGGACGACTGCTCCACGGCCAGCGCGAGCCGGCGTGTCTCGTTTTCCGCCCGGCAGCGCTCCAGCGCCGGGCCGAGCGACTTGGCGATGCGCCCCAGGAAGTCGCGGTCGCGCTCGTCGAAGCTCCCCTCGGTGTAGGTTCCCATCGTAATGTAGCCCAGCACCTGCTCGTCCACCTGGATGGGTGCGATGATCTGGCTGGCACTCTTCCTACCGCGAAATCCCCAGCCCGTGGACCCCGGCGAGCTGGGAACGGAGTCCCCCACGTAGAGGCTCGGCTCGCCCCTCCAAAAATCGCGTTCCGGGAATGCGAACAGGCTCCGGTGTTCTTCGGGCGCGAACGACTCCAGCGCGCCGTTCTCGTCCGTGTCGATGCCCAGGATTCGCAGGAACGAGTCGTGATCCATGTTGCGCACGTTGAAGCCGAACGAATCCCAATCCCACAGTTCCCGGGTTTCGCGGGCGACCATCTCGGCCATTTCCTCCCGGGTTTTCACGCCCGCCAGGTGCAGGCCCAGCCGCGACAGGAACTCCCTCTCCCGCTCGGCCATGCGCTGGGCCGTCATGTCCAGCACCATCCCGATAACGGTCGGTTCACCTTCGTAATCGATCCGCATGGCCTGGACGTCCATGTACACGATGTGTCCGCCGCGGGCAACCCCGCGCGCCTGGAAATGCGACGCGGTCTTTCCGCCCCCGAAGAGCGAACCGATTCCGGCCTCGACGATGGCGAGATCGTCGGGGTGGACCGTAAAGAACGGGTCCCCGGATGTCATATCCTCCTTGCTGTAGCCGAAAATGGCCGCCGTCCGGTCGTTGACGTACAGGAGTTCCGTCCGGTTGCGGATAAAGATCCCGGCCAGGGACTGCTCCACAAGCATCTGGTATCGGGAGCTGACATCCTGAAGCGCGGCCTCCGCGCGCCGGCGGTCCGACACATCGGTGAGCGTGGCCACAAAACCGGCGGCCGTCTGGGCCGGGTCGAGCCGCACGATGGAGATCGCGCACCAGAAAAGCTGGCCGTTCAGGCGCCGGAGTTGCCGCTCCACCATGGCGCCCCGGGCCGAGCCCGTCATGGAGCCCGCAAGCCGGCGGTAATCGCGGAATTCGGATTCGCTTGGGAAAACCGCGCGCAGGTGAAGGCCGATCAGTTCCCGCGTGGACGAGGCCGTCGGGTTGACGATTTCGTGCATGGCATGGTTCGCGTACCGGATCGTCCAGTCCGGTCCCAGGATGCACAACCCGTCGGGCGTGGCCCGCAGGATCGCCCGGTACTGCATCTGCATGCGCTCCAGCTCGTCGCGGTTGGCCCGAAGGTCCTCCTCCGCAAGCGTCCGCGCCAGCGCGCCGCCGCACTGCCCCACCAGGGTGAAGAAGAGTTCCAGGTCGTCGCTGGTGTAGCGGTTCGGGATGCAGCTCTGCACGGATGCGAGCGCGAACACGCGGTCGCGCCACACGACCGGGGCGAACATGAAGGATACGGACCTGCGCCTGCCCTCCGGCGGAACATGGAGACCGCGGCGCTCCGCCTCGTCCGGGTCGTTCAACAGGAGGGGATCCCCCCGTTCCAGGATCTCGTCGCCCAGCGTCAGCTCCGGCTGGCAGCTCGTGTCCCCGGGCACCGGTGCCCCCTCGCCGTCCGGGGTTTCCATCCGGTGGATGCAGCGAAGGGCCTTCGTGCCCTCGGTGAAAAGGTCAAAGGAGTACGAGTCGAAACGGAAAAGGCGGTGGGCCTCCCGGGAAAGCCGGTGCGATATTTCGCCGATGGAGAGGCGCGGCGTGAGGTGCTGGGCCAGCCGCTGCATGGCCTCGCGTTCCGTGTCCGCGCGCCGCCGGGCCGTCACGTCGACCGTGAAGCCTCCCAGCAGGCAGGGGCGCCCCTCCCGCCGGATCGGGAATTTCACGGTGTGGTAGGTGCGCCCCTTGTATTCCTCCGTGACCTCCGTCACCTCCAAATTCCGCATGACCTGAAGGTCGTCACGGGTCATGGACTGGCCAAGCTCCCCGGGGAACAATTCCACGTTGGTGAGGCCGATGCATTCGGACGCCGGGCGCCCGAGCAGGGTTTCGAAGTGCTGGCTCAGGGCGAGGACCCGGCAATCCTGATCCTTGATGAACACCGCCGTCGGGCTGAACTGCAGGAACTGTTCGAACAGGATCTGGCTTTCGCGTGCGGCGAGTTCCGCGGCCCTCCGGTCGGACACATCGCGGGCGACCACCAGGGCCTCCTCGCTGCTGAAGGCGATGACCCGGATTTCCAGGTTGCGCATTCCGTCCCGGGTCCGCGCCGAGAACTCCCGCTCCTGGAGGTTCCTGGTGGAGAAGGCCGCCCCGAGCATTTCCGTGAACTCCGCCGCGTCGGCGGGTGGGGCCACGTCATCCAGCGTGTGTCCTACCATGGTCGCCACGGCAAACAGATTCGGGTTTTCCCGTGCCCCGAGGCTGTCCACGAAACGCCCGTCCCGGGTGACCACATACACCTGGTCCGGGAAGGCGGCGAGCAGCGCCTTGTACTGGTTCTGGCTGCGCTGGAATCGCTTTTCCACGCTGGCCACCTCGGCCCGCTCGCTCTGCACCAGGGCCGAAAAAAGCGTCCGCCGGGCCACGATGCCGAGAAACGCGCCCATGTCGTCCAGCACGGCAACGGCGGGCACGTCGAATGTGTCCATGATCCCGAGCACCTCGGACGCCGTGGCCTCCGGCGAAACCGGCGGCTGCCCCCCGGCCCTGAGGAGTTGCGAATACGTGGCGGATTCTTCCAGCCGGGCCAGCGGCACGTTTGCCAATCCGAGAAAGGCGCCAAACCGCGTTTCCCGGCCGCGCGCGAAAACCGCGCAGATGCCACCCGCTTCCGCTGCCCCCTCAACCGGTCCCGGCCGATCGGTCACGACCACACGCGGAACGTTCGGCGTCATGATATCGCGTGCTGTCAGATTGTCCATCTGGTCCCCCGCGACCGAGGCTCCTCGGATCGCCCATTTCCGCCGGTCACCACATGGCAACCTGTGAATTTAGGACGAACGCGGGTCAAGGGCTTTGATCTCCATCGGTGTGGATGCGCGCCTCTCAAAACCTGCCGGAAAACCATCCCGCCGATCAGTCGCCGGGCGTCCCGAGGTCCTCCGGCGTGTCCACATCCCGCAGTTCCCCTAGCAGATTCACATCCACACCCTGCTCGCGGGCTTTTCGGCATGTTTCCGCAAGCACACCGCCGGTGCTCCACGGGATTCCCTCGAACAGGGTCGGAAAGAACCGGCGCATGCCCAGCAGGTAGTAACCGCCGTCCGCGGCCGGACCGACCACCACGGGGGAGGCGTCCAGCGCGGCGAAGGCTTCCCGGATTCGCTGCGCGTCCAGTTCCGGGCAGTCCGTCCCGACCACCACCACCTTCTGCGTGGTGTTGCGCGAGAATATCCGCCGGAACGCCGCCGACATGCGCGCGCCCAGGTCGCCGTCCATCTGGGCCGCCAGGGCAAAGCGCCCGCCCAGCGGCGCCAGCCATTCGGCAACCTCGTCCTCCCTTTCGGGCGGATCGTAGAACACGTACAGGGCCGCGTCCTCCAGGGCGAGCGCCTCGCGCAGGGTGTGTTCGGCCATCCGGCGGTAAGCATCCGCGGCGGGCCCGTCCCCGATCCCGGCAGCCAGGCGGGTTTTCACCCGCCCCGGCTCCGGGTACTTGACGAAGATCAGGAGTGCGTCGCGGATCGCGGGCGGGGACGTATGATCGCTCATGCGCCAGGAGCCTGTGCCGTCCGCGCGCCCGCCTCAAGTTTTTGCGCCTCGACGACCGCGATCGCCGACAGGTTCACGATGTCCTTCACCTCGTCGCCGCGCTGCAGGATGTGGACCGGCCGCTTCATGCCGACGAGGATCGGGCCCACCACCTCGGCGTTGGCCAGCCTCTGCACCAGTTTGTAGGCGATATTGCCCGATTCCAGGTTCGGGAAGATCAGCACGTTCGCGTCACCGCGGAGCAGGTTGCACGGGTAGGTTTCGTTCAGCAGTTCCTCGTTCAGCGCCACGCTGGCCTGCATCTCCCCGTCCACCACCAGGCCCGGGTCGCGCCGCCGGATCAGTTCCACGGCCTCGCGCACGCGCTCGACGCGCGGGTGCTTCACGCTGCCGAAGTTCGAGAAGGTGAGCAGGGCCACGCGGGGCTGTATGTCGAAGTCGCGCGCCAGCCGCGCGGTCAGGATGGCGATCTCGGCCAGTTTCTCGCAGTCCATCTCGGCGTTCACCGTACAGTCGGCGAAGAACAGCACGCGCTGGCGCGTCGTGACCATGTAGACGCCCGCGGCAATCCTGCAGTCGGGGGCGGTGCGGATGATCTGGAGGGGCGGCCGCAGGCCGTCCGGGTAATGGAAGTTCACGCCGGATATCATGGCGTCGGCGTCGCCCCGCTCCACCATGACGGCCGCGAAATAGTTGGGGTTTCGGGCCAGGGCGCGCGCCTCGTGCATCGTGATCCCCTTGCGGCAGCGCAACTCGTAGATCCGCTGGGCGTAGAGGTCGCGGCGCACGCTGGTGGCCGGGTGCTCGATCGCGATGCCATCCAGGTCCAGTTGCAGTTCCTGCGCCCGGGCGCGGATGGCGCGTTCGTCACCCAGCAGGGTCGGCCGGGCGATGCGCTCCTCGACCATCTGGTGCGCCGCCCGGATGACCTTGTCGTGCGTGCCCTCGGCCAGCACCACCTGTTTGGGGTTGGCGCGGGCCTTGTTGAACACGATCCGCATCATTTCGCGGCTCTTGCCCAGGCGGCTTTCGAGCGCCTCGCGATAGCCGGCAATATCCACCGGAAGGCGCGCCACGCCCGATTCGATGGCCGCGCCGGCCACGGCGGGCGCAACCCACAGCAGCACGCGCGGGTCGAGGGGCTTGGGGATCAGGTAGTCCGGCCCGAACCGGATCGCCTCGAGCCCGTAGGCCTTCGCCACGGAGTCCGGCACATCCTCGCGCGTCAGGGCGGCCAGCGCGCGGGCCGCGGCGATCTTCATGGTTTCGTTGATCTGCGTGGCGCGCACGTCGAGCGCCCCGCGGAAGATGAACGGGAACCCGAGCACGTTATTCACCTGGTTCGGGTAATCGCTCCGGCCCGTGGCCACCAGCGCGTCCGGGCGCGCCCCCTTGGCCTCCTCGTACGGGATTTCCGGATCCGGGTTGGCCAGGGCAAATATGACGGGGCTGGGCGCCATGGAGCGGACCATGTCGGCGTTCACCATGCCCGCCACACTGAGTCCCACGAACACGTCCGCCCCCCGCATCGCATCGGCCAGCGTCCGCGCTTCGGTCGGCACGGCGAACTCCGCCTTCCACGCGTTCATGCCCTCGGTGCGTCCCGCGTACACGACCCCCTTGCTGTCCACGATCATGATGTTCTCGCGCCGCGCGCCCAGTTCCACGTAGAAGCGGGCCGTGCTGATGGCGGCCGCGCCGGCGCCGCTGAACACGATGCGCAGGTCCTCCAGGCGCTTGCCGGTGATCTCCAGCGCGTTGAGCAGCGCCGCGCCCGAGATGATCGCCGTGCCGTGCTGGTCGTCGTGGAACACCGGGATGTTCATCGTGCGCCGCAGCTGTTCCTCGATGTGGAAGCACTCGGGCGCCTTGATGTCCTCCAGGTTGATCCCGCCGAACGACGGCTCCAGCAGGCGCACCGTGCGGATGATTTCCTCCGCGTCGTGCGTGGCCAGCTCGATGTCGATCGCGTCCAGGTCCGAGAAGCGCTTGAACAGCAGCGCCTTGCCCTCCATGACCGGCTTGGCCGCAAGCGGGCCGATGTCGCCCAGCCCGAGCACCGCGGTGCCGTTTGTGACCACCGCAACCAGGTTGCCCCGCGCCGTCAGCCGGAACACCTCGTCGGGGTCGCGCTCAATCGCGCGGCACGGCTCGGCGACACCCGGCGTGTAGGCCAGGGCCAGGTCGCGTTGGGTGCTGCACGGCTTGGTCGGGGTGATTTCCAGTTTCCCGGCGGGCCGCCGGGAGTGGTATTCGAGCGCATCTTCCTTGATCGACATGGCTGGATCCTTTGCGCAATCTGAACTGTCTTGAGGCCAATGGCCGAAAGACGAAAATGCAAGTGCGGTGCGCCCGTGTTGCGCGAAACACCCCGGTCGTCGCCCGGTTTCCCTAGTACAGGCCCCAGCGGTCCACGGCGGCGTTGATCAGGGCGGAGATGTTCTGCCCGGTGTTGGGGGCGCCCGGCGTCAGCAGGTTGCCGCCCCCTGTCGAGTCCCCGGTGAAGCCCCCGGGAGGATCCACGACCCAGCCGCCGGGCCCGGGATTGGCGTCGCTGGTGTTCGGGTCCGTGCCGTCGTCGTTGTTGAATCCCCCCACGGCGTCATTGGTGAAGAACGCACCGTCGTCGCCGCCGATCCCGGAGAACGGGGTGGGGAAGAGCACCGCCGTGGTCGTGGTGCCAAAGAACGAAGAGGGGGTCACAACGGCACCTTCGGCGATGAAATCCACCCCGATGTCGTCGGCAAAGGACGCCGACGGGCCGGGAGCAAGCAGGGTGACCGCGGCATTTCCCGTCCCGATCGCGAAACCCGGATCGGTTGTCCCGTCCAAGTTGCCGTTACCGCGGTAAAGGACGATGCGGCGGTCGGACGCGTCGAGATCGTCCGTCGGGAAACTGGCCGTGTTTGTGGCGTTGACGACGGGCACCACCAGCACCACGGTGCCGGCCGGGACGCTGGCAAGTCCCGCGACCTGGGGAAGGATCAGTGACCCGTCCCCGTCGTCCACGGTTCCCTGCGTGGTCTGGGTCGGGTTGTTGGTCAGGCGCCACCCGCGAAGGTCCACACCCGGCCGCACCACGAGCAGTTCCACCCAACTCCCCGAAATCCCGCCCGGAACCGTCGTGTAGGTGGTGCCGTTGTCATTCACCCAGTACTCGTTGATGATGACGTCGTTGGGCGCATCGGTTGCGGTTGCCGGGCCAAAGTTCAGCGTGACGGTGGTCGCCGTGCCGGTCTGGACGGTGTAGTCGATGGTTGCCGACGAGGAGGTGACCGCGCCGCTCCATCCGGTGAACTGGGAACCCGGGTCGGAGAGCGCGAGCAGGCGGAGTGAGGATGCGTCAAAGAAGGTGCCCGTCCACGGCAGATCCACCTTGCGCCCGTAAACCTGGAGTTTCCCGCTGCCGCTGCCGGTCCTGGCGAAAGTGATGACGCGGGTTCCCGCGATGCCGAACTTGGACGCCATCAGCGAGCGGACCTGGGCCGGGCGATTGGTGAGGAAGGTGCGCATGGTGGCCACGGCGTTCGGCCATGCGGCGTTAAAGACCGCCGCCGAAATGATCATGTTGGGGGCCCACCGGGCCGATTCGCGGGGAACCTCGGTCTGGATCAGGTTCTCGTAAGTGTTCACCTTCGGGATCGAAACGAGGGGGGAGAACTCGAAATTCAGGATTTCCTCCATCGCGCTGATGAAGTCCCTGCGGCCCTGCGGGTTGTCCAGGATACCGTTGATGGTTGTCGTGTGCCCCGGGTCGTAGTCGTTGCCGTTGAACAGTTTGGACAGGGGCGCTATCCGGCCGTTATGGCTCGGGCTGATCATGAAGTTGTTGCCCTGGGCCCAGGTCAGCGTGTCGCTGACGTATCCCTGGGGGCGCAGGCCGAGGGCCCATTCGGCGTCGTTCTCGTGGAGAACCCATTTTGCCGTCGGATCGCCGCGGCGGCGCGTAGCCACCCAGTTGTTCTGGGGCCAGTCCTCGTTCTGGCCCGCGATGTTCAGGGCGAAGTACTTGAGGAATCCGCTATAGTCCATCTTCTGCTGGAGCGCCGCCAGCCCCGCCGGGGTGGAGAGGTCCGCGGCGTCAAGCCATGCCAGGAAATTGTTCCATTCCGTAATGTCGCCGTCCAGCACCTCGGTGTTGTACTTCAGGGTGGAACTCCAGGTGCCCTTGATCACATCCCAGTCGGCGCCCCCCGCCTTGGACTCCATGTAGTTGTCGGTCACCCGCTCACAGGGGTTGTACAGGCCCCAGTATTGCCCGTTGAGGTACAGGGCGCAGAAGAAGCCGTCCACGCCCGGTGCGCCCGAGTCCCCGTGCCAGTGCCGCATCATCTGGTCGCGGAAGAACGTGACCTGGTAAATCTGGGAGGAGAGGTTGTTGAGGATGCCATCGTTGTTGTTGCCGCGCAGCACCAGGTTGTTGAAGGAGGCCGCGGTTGTGCGGGCCAGCCACGGCAGCGTCCATGAGGTCTGGCCATAACTGGAGCGCAGGTAGAGCCGGAAGGACTTCTTGGCCAGCGCGCGTGAGGAACCCCCGTTGATGCGGACCCCCACACCGCTTTCGCGCACTCCGGAGCCGTCCGGATTCATGAACACGGCGTAACCGGGACGCTCCCAGTCCTCGCCATGGGCGTTGTAGTTGGCATAAATCCCCGTCGCCGGATCGAACAGGTCTTTCGGATCCATGACAAGGTTGAGCACCGGGATGGTGCGGTTGGCCACCACATCGAAAAGGTAAGAGGCGGACGCGGTCTTGCTGGGGTTGAGCGGCGCCGCGTAATAGGCGCGGGCCCGCAGGACGGTGGTGGCGCTGACGGGGATCGGCCCCGTGTAGAGGGTCGAGGTTGTCGCCGGTTCCGCGCCTCCCGTGGTGTAGCGAACCTCCAGCGCACCGGGGGCCGAGATGGCGACCGAGACGGGCGACGAGAACAGCCCCGACGGGACCGAGAACACGGGCGCGCCGCCGCGCTGTCCGATCTGGTTGGCGGCGCCCGGTGTCGCGATGATGGTCTTGGAAAAAGCGCCGGTGCCGTTCGGGAAGCGGGCGTAGGACTCGTCGGCGCCGAGGGCCGGGAAGACGATTTGGTCCACCGTCGTGGTGGCCCGCGTGTCATACAGTACCGCGGCCTCCCCGCCGGCGCTCAAAGCGAAACTCGTGTGCAGTCCGTCGCCAACCGTGGTGCGGCTGTCGCACCAAACCAGCATGTACGATCCGGCCGGCAGGGTGGTGCCCGCCGGAAACAGCCACTTGGTCGGGTTGCCAACCGAATCGGACAATGTCTTGCTGGTCAGGTCCGCAGTGTCGGGACCGGCGTTGTACAGTTCCACCCAGTCGGAGGTGTCACCGAAGTCCGGATCAAAGGCGCATCCGGTGTTGGAAGCCACGATTTCGTTGATGCGCAACTGGGCCGAGCCCGACAGGCCCACCGCGACGGAAACGGCCGGACCGGTCGCGACGGCGCCGTTGTTGTCCGTTGCGAGAAACTGGAGGGTGACCGTGGTGCCGGCGGCAAACCCGGGGAGGGACGCGCCGAACACGCCGTCTGCGGCCGCGCCGTCCAGGTGCAGTCCGTCGTCCAGGGCCGTCGCGGTCCCCGTGGTCACTGTGGGCAGGGTGCTCCAGTTGACCTGGACGGATTGCACCGCGGAGTTGTCAGTCACTGTTGCCAGCGCAAAGAAGGCCTCGCCCGCCTGCGGATAAAGCGGGGCCCATCGGGAATCCGTGATGACGGGCGGCGGGTTCGGACGGAACCGGATCGTGTCGGCGATGTAAACGCCGGTTCCGCCGTTGTTGCGAAGGACCACATTCCCCGTGGTGCCGGCAAGAAAGCGGTAGGTTCCGAGGGTCGCCACACCCAGATCACCGGAAAAGGCCCCCGTCTGGTCCACGGAAGAGGTGCTGACACCGTCGGCATGGTTGATGGTATAGGGAGCGCCAGCCGTGCGATCGGCACCGCGGCGGAAAATGGATGCGACCTCGTAATAGCCCGTGGACGGGACCGTCGGCCTCCAGGTGGCAGTCGACGCCGGTGACGTGAAGTTGGTGAAACGGTAACTGCCCCCGTTGTAACCGGCACCCGTGTTGGACGTCGTGGTCCAGGTTCCGGTTTCCACATAGCCGGGAGCGCCGGAGTCGTTATCCACATGGATGTCCTGGGCGGTCGCCGGGCCGGCGAGAAGCACAAGCGCAATGATCGGAGCAAACAGTTTGGGGGCCATGCGGAAAGACAACGCCGCGGATCTCCGAGAGTCGAGCGCAAAGGACCCAACAGGTCGGGTTCGCGGGTTCCCGGCACACAACCCGGACTGCCGGGTTGCGGAGTTTTTTTTCCGGCGAAGACGGGTTCTTGACTCGATCCTGTCCGGGGGCCTTGGTTCGTTGCGGATTCCTGCTGTCACTACACTTGCCGTTTCGGTCGGCTTCATGGCGGACGGCGCCGAGGAGATGATCTTTTATGCCGCTGTTGTTCGACCTGCCGCTTGAGCAATTGAAGACCTACACGGGGACGAATCCCAGGCCCGCGGATTTTGACGAGTTCTGGGACCGCGGACTTGCTGAAATGCGGCAGGTGGATCCGCGGATCGAGATCGTCCCGTCGGACTTCCAGACACCGTTCGCCGAGTGCTCCGACCTGTTCTTCACGGGCGTGGGCGGTGCGCGCATCCACGCGAAACTGCTCCGGCCCCGCAACGCGCCGGCCCCGCATCCGGCCGTGCTGATGTTCCACGGATACACCGGGTGCGCGGGCGACTGGATCGACAAGCTGGGCTATGCCGCGCTCGGGTTCACAATGGCCATCCTCGACTGCCGCGGGCAGTCCGGGCTTTCGGAGGATGTCGGGGGTGTCAAGGGGACGACGATGCGCGGGCACATCATCCGCGGTTTGGACGGACCGCCGGAACAGATGCTCTTCCGCCAGAACTACCTGGACACGGCGCAGCTTGCGAAGATCATCCTGGAGATGCCGGATGTGGACGCGGACCGCGTCGGCGCGTTCGGCGGCAGCCAGGGCGGCGGCCTCACGCTGGCCTGCGCCGCGCTGGAGCCACGGATTCGTCGCGCCGCGCCCGTCTTCCCGTTTTTGTGCGACTACAAGCGGGTGTGGGAGATGGACCTGGCCAAGGACGCTTACTGGGAGATCCAGAACTATTTCCGCAACTACGACCCGCTGCACCAGCGGGAGGACGAGATCTTCGGGAAACTCGGCTACATCGATGTCCAGCATCTCGCCCCGCGCATCCGGGCCGAAGTGATGATGGGCGTCGGGCTGATGGACACCATCTGCCCGCCCTCCACCCAGTTTGCCGCCTACAACAAGATCGCCTCCCCCAAGAACATGGTGCTCTATCCGGATTTCGGGCACGAGGGATTGCCCGGTTTCAGCGACCGGACTTTCCAGTTCATGGCCGGTCTTTGACCGGTTTGGGGCGCCGCCGGGCGCCGCGCCCGAATTCCCCCCCCGCGGCGGCGTAGTAGGGCGCGTATGAAGATCGGCATCGTCACCCTCGGGTGCGACAAGAACACGGTGGACAACGAATACCTGGCGGGCCTGCTGGACCGTTCCGGGGCGCAGGTCGTGCGCGCGGGAAAGGAACCGGACGGCGAGCATCTCGACGCCGTGCTCATCAACACCTGCGGGTTCATCGACGCGGCGAAGCAGGAGAGCATCCACTCGATCCTGAGCTGGGTGGAGCGCAAACGCGAGCTGGACGCCGCGGGGAAGCGCCTGCGGGTTTTCGTGGCGGGTTGCCTGACGCAGAGATACCGCGAGTCGCTGATTGCCGAGCTGCCCGAAGTGGACGGCTTCATGGGCGTGGGCGAGTTCGACCGCGTGCTGGATCTCGTGCGCTCGCCGCGCGATGCGGCCTCCTCCGTCAACCTCATCCAGGAATTGCCTGCCGTGACGGTGCGTGAGGGCCTTCCACGCAAGGCGCTCGGCCCGCAGCAGGCCCACGCGTTCCTCAAGATCGCCGACGGCTGCAACCACAACTGCTCCTTCTGCGCCATCCCCTCGTTCAAGGGGCGCCTGCGCAGCGTGGCGAAGGAGATCGTGCTGGCCGAGGCGCGCCTGCTGCTGGGACGCGGCGTGCGCGAGATCAACCTGGTGGCCCAGGATACCAGCGACTACGGCAAGGACCTGTACGGGCGCGACTACGGCATCGCCGAACTGCTGGCCGACCTGGCCGCCCTGCCCGGGGATTTCTGGCTGCGCCTCTTTTACTTCTATCCGGGAGGCATCACCGACCGCTTCCTCGAAGTGATGGGGTCGAGCCCCAGGATCGCCCGGTATGTGGACATGCCGCTCCAGCACCTGCACCCCGAGACGCTGCGCCGGATGAAGCGGCCCCACAAGGAAGTGAACACCTTCGACGCGATCGCCCGCCTGCGGGCCGCCGTGCCGGGCATCGCCCTGCGCACGACCTTCATCGTGGGTTTCCCCGGCGAAACGCGGCAGGAGTTCGACCATCTGCTTCGCGGCGCGGGGGAACTGCGCTTCCGCCGCATGGGGGCTTTCGTGTACTCCACGGAGGAGGGCACACCCGCCGCGACGATGGAAAAGCAGGTGCCGGTCCGCACCAGGCGGGCGCGCTTCGACCGGCTGATGACCCGCCAGGCCGCCATTTCCATGGAAGAGAACCGGCAGCTGGCCGGACGCGAAATCCGCGTGCTCATCGAGGAGCGTGAAAAGAACGGCCGGTATCGCGCCCGCAGCGAGGCCGATGCAGTGGATGTGGACGGCGCTGTTTATGTGACCTCCCGCGCCGAATTGAAGCCCGGCGACTTCGCCACGGTGCGCGTCAAGGCCGCCGACACTTACGACCTGTTTGCCGAGGCATGAGCACGGAACCCGTGACGGGAGGCGGACACTCCCGCCCGCCCGAACCCGCGCGAGGCGCGCGCCCGCCTCACCGCCTGTTCCTCGCCGCCGGAGCCGCATCCGCCGCCGTCGCCGTCGCCGCCGGAGCCTTTGGCGCCCACGCCCTGCGCGCGCGGCTGGAGCCCCGGATGCTGGAGATTTTCGAGACCGGCGCCCGCTACCAGATGTTCCACGCGCTGGCGCTGTTGCTCGTCGCGGTGATCTGGGGACTCCCGGGGTCCGGTGCCGGCGTCACCCCGCGGCTGGCGGCCGCCTCCGGCTGGTGCTTTCTCGCAGGCACGGTTCTTTTCAGCGGCAGCCTCTATGCCCTGGCCCTGACCGGCATCCGCGCCCTCGGCGCCGTCACGCCCCTTGGCGGCGTGCTGTTCATCGCCGGATGGTTCCTGCTGGCGTGGGCCGCCTGCACGAAACGCGACTGACGCCCCGCTCCCGCAGAAGAAATGGAAACTCCCCCCTTCCCGGCGGTAGTTCTCGCCAATGGGACTCGGCACCATATTCGTCCTGACGCCCACCGTCGGCTGGGCCATGCCGCTCCTCTGGCCCGTGCTGCTCAGCACGGCCGGGGCGCTCGGTTACCAGATGTACACGTCGCAGGCCGACGACGCGCCCCTGCGCGGCCGCCTGACCCGGGAGATGAACCGCCAGCAGATCGTGACCGTGCCGCTCGACCGCGTGGTGCAGGACGTGGTTTCCGACGAGGTGGGGCGCGACCAGGTGGTGCGGTTCACCAAGGGCGACATGGTCCTGCTTTTCCGTCGCGACGTGCGCGGCAAGTTCACCGTCGAGGTGATGGGGCCCGAGAAACTCACCCGGCTGGAACTGGAGCGCGCGGGCCTCGAGTTTGCCGCCGAACTGGTCCAGCAGTTCGCATACAACAAGATGGTCCGCGAGATGGAAGCCCGGGGGGCCACCGTGGTGAACGAGGAAGTGAACGAGAACGGGGATATCGTGTTGAAGCTTCGCCGCTGGGAGTAGGGGTATTCGGCGCGCGCCGTGGAATGCCCTGTCCTGCGGGGACCGGATCAGTCCCCCCCTGCAAATCGTCCTTGAAATCGGGTGAATACGCCGCAGGGGTGTAAACGATTTAACACCTCCGGAGGTTTGCCGCGGGCCATGTCATCCAGCCGCCGATTGCCGCTCATCCCCGAACCGCGCTCGGTCCGGTGGCACGACGGGTTTCTTCACGCCGGACCGGATTCCGAGGTGACCGTCCTGCCCGATCCGTCGCCCCTGCATGCCACGGCGCTGGATCTTCTGCCGGGCACTCTCCGTCGCGGCCCCCGGGCGTCCCGGCGATTCAAGGGCGCATATCCTCGCGGGGCTTCCCTCGCGCGACCCCCGGGTGGGTCGCGCCCTGGAGTCTGCCGGACTTTCCCTGGGAACCGATCTGGGATCCGAAGGCTATGTCCTCCATGTCGGCCCGCGGGAAGTGGTCTTGGCCGCGCTGACGAACACGGGGCTGCTTCACGGCGCCCATTCCCTGGCGAGGCTCGTGGAGGCCGACGCCGGGCGCCTGCCCCGCGTCACGATCCGCGACTGGCCGCTGTTCCCGGTTCGCGCCCTGTCCGACGACATTTCCCGCGGGCAGATCTCCACGCCGGAAGACTTCCGTTCCATCATCCGCCGGCTCGCCGCGTGGAAGGTGAACGTGTACATGCCCTACCTGGAGGACATGTTCCGCTTTGAGCGCCACCCGGAGATCGGTGCCGGGCGCGCGGGGCTGACCGCGGACGAGGCCCGCGATATGGTGGCCTACGCCGCGGCCCTCGGGATCGAGGTGATCCCCGTCTTCCAGACCCTCGGCCACCAGGAACGACTCCTCTCGCTGCCGGCATACAACCACCTGGCCGAGCACCCGGAGCGGCCGTGGTGCTTCAACCCGGCGGACGAGCGCACGTACGGGTTGCTCGGGGAACTCCTGGGCGAACTGGCGGAGGTGTTCCCCTCTTCCAGCCTGTGCATCGGGTGCGACGAAACGGACGGCCTCGGCACGGGGCGCTCGGCGCAGCTGGCCTCGCAGATCGGAGTGGGCGGGGTGTTCGCGCGCCATGTCCGGCGCGTGACGGACATCCTCGGGAGTCTGGGCAAGCGCCCGTGGATGTATGCGGACATGCTGTTCTCGCCCGGTTTCGAGGGCGGCGCGGACGCGATCCCGCGCGAGGCAACCCAGGTCAACTGGGTGTACACGCTGGAGGAAGGATGGCCCCGCGTGGCGGAACTTGCGCGCCGGAACCTGCCCCAGCTCGTCAGCCCCGCCGCGCACAACTGGGGACGGATCTGGCCCGACATGGAGTGGGCCCGGGCCAACACGGAGGGAATCCTGCGCGCGGGCCTGGATCATGCCGCGCGGGGGGCCGTGCATTCCTCGTGGTGCGACTTCGACGGCGAGAACCTGCGCGAGCAGAACTGGCACAATTACGCCCACGCGGCCGACACGATGTGGAACCCGGACCGCGGGGGGCGCGGGTGGATCGACGCTGAATTCTGCCGCGAATTCTTCGGCAGCGCTTCACCGGCCCTCCAGCGCCTGCACAACCTGCTCGCGGCCACCAACCGCGACTTCAAGTTCTACTTCGCCACGACGGCCGTGGCCGTGTGGCGCGAGGGTGCGGACGCGCAGACCACCCGCCTGATCCAGGACCGGGAGGTCCGCGCCCGCAGGCTCACGCGGATCGCCGACGCCTTGGACCGCATCCTCGCAAAATCCGCGGACCAGGTGTCGCGCCACCGCGACCATGTGGACCTGTGGCGCCTGGCGGCCAAGCGCACGCGGCTGTTGGCTCTCCGCCTGCAGGGGCCGGAACGCGTTCCGGATGCTTTGCGGCTGCTGGATGAACTGCGGGCGGACTTTGAGCGTTTGTGGCTCCGCACCAACCGCCGGCCGATGGTGGACGTGGTGCTGGCGAAATACGATTCCCTGCGCGGGCGCCTTGCTTCCGGACGGACGGACGACGGACCCGAACCCGGCGGGGGCGATGCCCCGGCGTGGGCCGCCGGGTCAGGGCCGGGGTAAATCGCCCAGGATTTCCACCGCGCCGACCTGGCACGGTTGCAGGATGGGCGGACCCTTCCTCGTGCCCCGATACCCGACGCCGCATCCCTCGTACATCAGCCATCGCCGGCCGCCGGCCTCGATCACCGAACCCGGCCACACCGCGCCGCCATCCCACGCGCCCCGGTCGCCGGTCCGGAGGAGCGGGGCATCCGTGAACGGCCGCCACGCGTGCAGGTCGGCGGAGACGGCCAGCCCGATCCCGTCCGGACAGGCGGCATCACGGGAGGCAGAGGCAAAGAGCATCCACCAGGCGCCTTCACCGCCAAACACACACGGCGCCAGGCAGCCCATCCCGCTCCACGCGCCGACGTCCCCGCCCCGAAAGCAGGGTTCTTCCCCGACCTTCCAGCCCAGGCCGTCTCGGGACGTTGCGTGCCAGATGGCGATGTTGCCGCCGGACCCGGCACGGGTGAAAAAAAGATGCAGCAATCCCGCGACGTCGGCCACCACCGACGGTTCGTCTCCCTCGACCAGCGGCCCGCCGGGCACCTTCTGCCAGGCAAGCCCGTCCATGGACACAGCCGCGCCGATCCCCGTGGCGCCGCGCTCGGAACGCGCCGAATACCACATCGTCCACGCGCCCCGGTGGTGAACCACGCTTGGCCAGCCGAGGGCCAGGTCGCCAAATTCTCCGGGCCTGGCCACATCCAGCAACGGGTTCACAGCCTCGTCGCAGAGGCGCGCCGGATCGAAATCCGCCGCCGGGGCTGACGCGGCCCCGATGCGGTCGTGGCTGCCCATCTGTCCCCGAAGGTAAACCCTGACCCGCCCGTCCGCGATCACGCACCGTGGCGAACCCGCTTCCCGGTCGCGCCACGTCCAGGGGGTCACCGGGATCACGGGGTTGCCCGGGTGGGGGATCAGTTCCATGGGGATACGATAACGCGCGGGGTGTCGATTGTGCAAATCCAGCCGAAGACCATCCCTCTCAATAGGGGACCAAATCGGTTGTATATTGCCTCGCCCCGGTTGGGCTACCGCCGCGTCGGGACCGTTTCACAACCTGTATTCAGGAGAGGTCGTCATGATCCATGCAGTCGCCACCAGGGTAATCCGTTCGGGGATGGCCCTCTGCACCGTCGCCATGTTGTGGGGCGCGCCGCTCCCCGCGGTCGCCGCCGAGGCCAAGGAGAAAGCGAAGGCGCCCGAGGCGACCGATGCGCAGGTCAAGGCCTTCCCGATCTCGGAATGCGTCGTGAGCGGCGAGAAACTCGGTGAGCACGGCAAGCCGGTCGTCGTCACCCACGAGGGCCGTGAAGTGCTGCTCTGTTGCGGCGGATGCGTGAAGGAATTCAACGCCGACCCGGCGAAGTATCTGAAGGACCTGGACGCCAAGATCATCGCGAAGCAGAAGCCCACCTATCCGACCGATGTTTGCGTCGTGAGCGGCGAGAAGCTGGGCGCGATGGGGGAAGCCGTGGATGTGGTGGTGAAGAACCAGCTCGTGAGGCTTTGCTGCAACGGCTGCAAGAAGTCGCTGGCCAAGGATCCGGACAAGTACCTGGCGAAGTTGAAGGAAGCCGCCGCGAAGGGAAAATAGCCACCGAGTGGTCAAAATGCGCGGCAATGTGGCGGGCAAACCCTTGTACGTTCAACCGTGAGCACGGCAACCGAGGGTGGAAAAACTGGCGCGGGGTTGAAAACCCTGCGAATCGGGACGGTTCCGTACCTCAATGTGCAACCGCTGATCTGGGCCATCCAGCGCGGCCACCTGGAACCGGGCGAATTCGGTTTCGCCCGCGCGGAGGTGGAGGGCGCTGTTCCGCGAGAGCTCGCTTCGAGGCTGGCAGCGGGCGACTATCATTTGGGCCTGGTTCCCGCGTTCGAATACCTTCGCAACCCGGTCTATGCCATTGCGCTCGGTGGCGCCATCGCCACGCGCGGACGCGTGGGCAGTGTGACCATTTTCAGCGAGCAACCGCTGGAACGCGCCCGCGTGATTCACCTGGATCCGGCCAGTCTCACCTCCGTGAACCTCACGCGGATCCTGGCCGCCGAGCTGAAACTCCGGGTTCATTTTGACCAGGGGCCACCGCCCGCCGCGCCGGGGGAACCGCTCCCGCCGGGCATGGCGCGCCTTCTGATCGGCGATCCGGCCATCGCGGAATCTGGACGTCACACCCACCAGTACGACCTGGGGACATTGTGGTTCGAACTGACAGGCCTGCCGTTTGTGTTTGCCGCGTGGCTTGTCCGCGACGGAACCCACGCGGGCGACGCCGCGCGCATGCTGGCCCGCTCCCGGGACCTGGGGGTCGGGAACATGGAGCGCGTGGCCCGTGAAACAGCCGCCGAGTTCGGATCCACGCCGGAGTTCGCCCTTCGCTATTTCCGCGAGAATCTTCATTTCTATCTCGGTGCCGAGGAGATTGCCGGTTGGCGGCGCTATGCCGAACTGGCTGCGCGGCATGGGCTGATTGGGCGGGCTCCGGAATTGCGTTTTGTGGGGGAGTAGCTCGAATCTCGGCCGTTGTGGTGGCGTCCCCCGTAGCCTTTCAGCGTGACGCGGTTCCCGTGGTTTCCGGGCTGGTGGTGAGTTCGTCTGTCGCGGCGGTCACGACAACCGTGGTGGGTCCGTCTTCGGCTTCCGGGCGCTTGGCTGCCGGAACCGTCGTCATTGCCGTGGACGCGGTCACCGTGGTCACCGCGGCCAGGAAGTCGGGAATGTCGATCACGCTCCGGCTTGCGGGCGGTGAAGCTGCGACGGGTGGAACGGGAAGCGTGGCGGGGTCGGTGTTCGGGTCCACCTCGTAAACCGCGGTGCCGTCAAAGCTGAACACCTTCTTCGCAAACAGCGCGAACTTCTCCTCGTCGATTGTCGGGTACAAGCCGCGCTCCGCATCGCCGACCACGACATAGCGGATCTCCTCGTCCTTGAGCAGCGTGAACGCCAGTCGCGCGTCCCGGGTCTCGTAAATGCGCTTGGCCGCCGCCATCCGCGCATCGCGGATCGCCTCAAAGCGCGCACCCCGCCAGCTGGTCGCGTGGACAAGCCAGCCCCCCAGGGCGGGGCGCCCCGAATTGGTCGAGATTCGCCCGTAGTACTGGTACTGTGTGCCGGGCGCCTCCAGGATGCGGGCATCGGGGGCGGTCCGGGTGCGAAAGAACCGGATCGCCGCGTAATCGCCCGGGTGGAGGTACATCAGGTACCGCATGCCGTCCAGCGCCCCGGCCGGGGTTTCCGGCGGCTCCGGCAACCGGGGGCTGGAGGCGATGCGGGCAAGCGGTGCGGCGACCGGGTAGGCCATCCCGGCAAGCACCACGGGGACGAGCAGCCAGGCGCCGCGGCGCCACCGGCGGGTGGGCGGGGCCCAGCGCACCCACCGGCGCGCCGCCATGAGGAATGCCATCACGGCAACCGGCCAAAGCGCATAGTAGAACTTGAACACCGTGTTGATGCGCTCGCTCGCCCCCTGGAAAACATCCGCGAACGCGAGAAGCTCGCAGAACACCGCCGCTCCGCAGAACGTCAACAGCAGCCCCAGCACCGTGCGCAGGGCCGGAGGTTGCGTGCCCAAGACGAGCGAAAGCCACAGCACCACGACCGCAACCGTGCCAAGGGCGGCGACCCAACCCGACAGGAGCGCGAAGAGCGTGGCCGCCGCGGCGGCGGCCAGTGCCGCGATCCCCCAGAACTGCTCGCCGGGAACGCTCCGCGCCACGGTCCGTCCCGTTCGGTCGCATCCCGCGCGCCACGCCAGGTGCAGCGCCAGCGCCGCCGGTACGGCCATCAGCAGCAACCAGTGCGACAGGAATTCCAGCCAACTGCTCCGGTTCAGTGAATTCACCACCCGCAGCGGCGAAACGAAGTTGGTCAACGTGCGCTCCGCCCCGGCGGGCCAGCCTGCCGGTATCGGCGACTGAAACACCCGGAACTGGAAATTGAAGAACACGGCGATCCCCAGGACGGCCACGAGAGCGGCGAGGAATGCCGCCTCCGCCCCCTGCAGCAGCCGCCAGCCCGCGCGCTCGCCGCGCGCCAGGCCGGGCGCGATGGGCCGAGCCGCCCACAGCAGCACCGCAAGCAGGACGGTGAACGAGATCACATCCCAGGTGTTCGCCGCATACAGGGCGCCGGCGATCAGCGCAGCCAGCACAAGTTCCGCCGGGTGGCGCAGCTCGTAGGCCAGCAGCGAGGGCTCGCCCCGCGAGCTGCGCGTCATCTGGAGGATGAGCAGCATGCCCGCCAGCAGGATCACCAGGGACGAAAGGTGGGCGTGCAGGTCCCCGAGCACGAAACTGAAGGCCGGGAATTCCGTGATGGTGTTCTCGATGGCCCGCGACGGCCGCCAGAAATCGTAGACCTGGTGCCAGGATCCCCGGCCGCCGGACAGCAGGCTGGAGACCAGCTGCAGGAATCCGTCCAGGTTTCCCGCCACGGCGATGAGAAACATCGCCAGCAGGCCCCACGCCCTGCGTCCCGTGAGGTTGAAGCCGAGCGAAAATCCCTGCGCGCACACCAGCGCGAAAATGGAAGCCAGGCCCAGGTTGAAGCCCACCTCGGGCAGCACGCCGCTCAGGCGGGTGAGCGACGCCCACAGCAGGTGCCCGAAGTAATAGTAGTTGAGGGGGGCGCCCGCCACCCACACGTCGTGGGGCGGAAAGTGAACCGATGTCAGCAGGCCGTTCATCACGGCAAAATCGGTGAACTTCTCCGCGCCCGAATCCCCGATCACATACGTGATCTGCGGGACCAGGGCGCGGTAGGTGACCATGGTGAAAAACGCCGCGGCAAACAGCGCCTCCGTCGCCAGAACCACGCGCCAGCGCCCACGGAGAAACGCCCCCAGGTCGCGCCACGACAGGATGGCCGAAAGGGCCGACACGCACGCCACCACACCCGCGCCCGCGGCCACGGCCCGGTAACCGAACTCCATCGGCCCATGGGCCAGCAGCCACGCCAGGTAGGTGGCAAGCACCAACCCCAGCGCCTTGGACAGCGCCCAGCCCCGGTCATGCAGGCGCGTGGCCACACCAAACACCAGCGGGACGGCAGCCAGGCCCAGCAGCTCAAGATTGATGAACCACGGCAGGGCCGATCCCCAAACCCCCAGCCACCAGGCCGCGTTTTGCAGAACGGTATTCACGTCAACGAGTGAGTGTTGGGGACCCCGGTCACAGTCCAGCAAAAAGGCGGAGGAACGGGCGTGGCGCCTGCGACTTTCACCTTGGGTTGTGTTCCGGGCGCTCCCCGGCAAATCGCCAGGCGCGGGTGCCCGCCCAGGTTCCCAGCGCCAGCAGGGCCAGGGCCAGGACCGTGGCTGCCGTACCCGCACTCCGCCCCGAATTCCACGCCCGTCCCCAGAACACGTCCCATTCCACCAGGCTCCGCTGGTACGACGACAGGGGGGCACCCTTTCCCGCGAGCCACCGGGCTTCCAGGGATCCATCAACTTTCCAGGCCAGGTGCTTCCAACGCTCGACCAGCGCCCCCGGTCCGTCATGCGCCGTGAGTTCGAAGGAAACCTCGTTTCCCCGCGACCGCATCTGCCACTCCAACTGCGGCGAGAGGGCGCGCTGGCCCAGTTGGATCACCACCGAAAACACAACAAGGGCCACGAGCCAGCGCCGCGGAGTCGGGCGCCGGAGCAGATGCGCGAGGGGCAGCAGCAGGAAAGGAAGCAGGTGCATCTGGAGGCGCGGCCCCAGGGAGGCATTGCCGCCCCAGAACACGTATTTTGCCAGGACGGCCGCCCCGGCGGCAAAGGCGAACCATGCCGTCAGCGCCAGGGTGCCCGCGGCGGACGGCTTCCGCATGGTCGCCCACGCGGCCGGCACGAGAAGCGGACAAAGCCACAGCAGGCCGCGATCCGGGGAAAGGAGGGGGCCGGTAAGCCCTTCCCAAAACGGATGCGACCACGGGGCCACGCCCTCCTGGCGAAAAAACCGCGTGTACGCATCCGGCAACGGCGAGCCAAACCGCAAAGTGTTGTAGGCGCAGAACCAGGCGACTGCGAAAAGGGAATTGCATGCAGCCGCGATCAGGACGGTCCTCCGCAGCGATCCCCGCGCGGTCCATGCCGCCCATCCCGAAAAAAGCGCCGCGTCCAACGCCAGGTTCGGACGAAACACGGTGGTCACCCAGAATGCGGCCACGCCGAAAAACACCCAGCCTGCGCCCCCCGGCCGCGTTTCCGTGGATTCCGGGTTTCCCGGGGTCTGTCCCCCGCATCCTTTCATCACCGCCAACACCCCGCCCACCAGCAGCAGCGTCACCTGGCTGGTCTCCTGGGGGTCACCCCCATAGGCCAGCCAGGGCGTGGCCGTCGCCAGCAGCGCGCCCCAGGCCAGGGCTGTGCGCGGCGCGAACCCGAGACGGGCGAGCAGCGCCACGAATGCCACGGCCGCCGCCGCACCGCACAGCGGGAACAGCGTGAGCCCCAGGGACATCGTTCCCGCACGCTCCCGCAACGGGGGGGGAGCCAACGCCCGGACCGGCCGCACCAGGCACACTTCCAGGGGCATCATCAGCAGCGACTGCCCCAGGCCATAGACTTCGTATGTCACCGGCTTGCCGTCCCGCGTCCAGCGGATGCGTCCCTCGGTGCCGGCCGTGAAACCCTCTCCGGCCAGCATGGCCCGCGTCACGGCGAGCCGTTTGGTGGTGTCCAACCCCAGCACCCCGGGCGCGGCCAGCGCGAACACGCAGAAGAACGCCAGCGCGGCCCAGCCGGTGGGCACGCGCAATCCCCGTGCCTGTGCCTGATCCGCCCGTGATCCCGCCCGTTCCGGCACTACCGGCCTTCCAGCAGCTCCAGGTACAGGTCCTCCACGTCGCGGACCATCCCGGCCAGGCTGAAGCCGGCCACCTGCCGCAGGGCCTGCGCGCCGATCCGGAGACGGTAGTCGTCGTCGGAAAGCAACCGGCGCAGGTGGCGCACAAACTGGGTTTCATTGACCGCTGTCGCCGCCGCCGTTCCCGCCGGGCGCTCCGTGTCGAGCACGAAACCGCTGATTCCCCGGTCGATCACCTCGCGCGCCCCGCCCACGTCACTGGCTACCACGGGAAGGCCGCACGCCATGGCCTCGAGGATCGCGTTGGCGAACCCTTCCTTCAGGGAGGGCAGAACGAACACGTCGCTGGCGGCCAGCAGGCGCGGCACGTCGTCGCGGGAGCCGAGAAACTCCACCGCCTGCGTGATCCCGAGTTCCTGCGCCTGGGCCCGCAGCGCGTCCCCGCCGGATCCTCCGCCCGCAAACACGAACCGTGTGCGGGGAACCGATTTCAGGATTTCCGGCGCACACCGCAGCACCATCGCCTGGTTCTTCTGGGGCACGAGGCGCGCCACCATCAGCACGATGCGGGCCCCGGCGGGCCAGCCCAGCTGTTCGCGGATGGCGTGGCGCCCCACGGCCGGCTCCGGGTGGAACTCGCCCAGATCCACCCCGTTGTAGATGGTGCGCACCTTCTCCGGCGCCAGGCCAAGCGTCGTCACGACATCCTCGCGCACCGCGCGCGACACGGCCACGTTCATGTCGCGCCGCCGCGCCAGCCATCCGTCCAGGCGCCGCTGACGCCACGATTCCCAGGTGTCCACGTTATGGTACTGGCCCACCACGCGCAGGGCCGGGTTGCGCACCTTGAGCATGGTGGCCGGTGTGTTGGCGCGGTACATGTGGGAGTGCACCAGGTCAATCTTCAGGTCCGCGGTCAGCCGGCGCAGCCGGCGCATGGCGAGCGGGTCCCAGCGGCTGCCGAACCTGACCACATGGACGGGGATGCCCGCCGCCTCGAGTTCGTCCGCGAGCGGGCCGCGCTCGCGGATGCAGCAGACGTGCGCCTCAAACAGGTCGCGGTTCAGCCGGGGCAGGACGGCGGCAATCTTGCGCTCGATTCCCCCGCTGGGAAGCCATGTGATCAGCCGCAGGACGCGGTGTTTGGCCATGGGGCCCGCTCCTCCCCGGTCCGCGGTCAATTGCCCGGCGCCGGGGCGCTGCCGCCGGTCGCCGGTGCCGCGGATGTCCCGCCGGTCGTCAGCGTGTCACGCATCCACGCCTTCAGGCCCGTGATCTCAAAGGTCACCACGGCGGCCGATCCCTGGGCGCGCACCTCCACCTTCCGGCCCAGGCCCCCCTCCCCGCCGGACGACACCAAGGCGGCCAGCGCGGCGCGGAGGGCGTCCGCCGCCTTCTTGGCCGTGTCGGCCTGCTGGAAGTGGAGCGAAACGGTGACCTTGGCCCGGTCGGCACTGGCAATGTCACAGCTCACCCGCGCGGCCTGGATGTCGGTCAGCTGCACACGCTGCGCCGCCAGTGCGCGGACCAACCGTTCACGGAGGCCCGTTGCGCCCGTGCGGTCCTCCACCCACTTGAGCGCGCTGCCAAAGCGGTCCGTGTCGTTGGCCGCCAGGATTCCCAGGTCCTCGCCCTCGGGCGGCTGGCGCAGGTTCATCTCCTCCGTGTAGCGCTGCAGTCCCTCGCTGCCCTGTTCGTCCGCGGGGGGATCCTTGACGGCGGCAGCCGCCTTTCGCACCGGTTCCTCGCGCTCCGAGAAAAGCAGGGCGGAAGGCGTGAGGGCGAAAAAGGCCGAGGGTTTGTCGCTTCCCGGGGCCTGGATCGCGAAGAGTTCCGCATTTCCGACCCGCGTGGGCGTGCGGCCCGAGGCCGCGTTCAGGAAAACCCGGGCCAGCAGCCACGACACCCGGTAACGCAACTGGGCCGCCCCCAGCACGTTTTCCCGCCCCGCCGCCGCGTCGCGTGACAGGTACAGGAAAACATCGGGGAACAGGAGGAATTGGGCCGACCTGCCGAAGGCGGCGATCCGGGCCGGGGTCACGGCGGAGGCCGGTGCGGCGTTCCCGGCGGCCGTGGCTGCCTGTTGGGCGGCGTTTTCCGCCTGGCGCAGCATATCCGCCAATCCCGAGTCGCCCGGATCCAGCCGGACCACCGCAAGCGCGGTGGTCGTTGCCGTCATCCAGCGCTCCGCCGGTGCCGGACGGTTCTTCTGAAACAGGTAAATCGAGAGTCCGACGGCACCGAAAACCAGGCCGATCAGGAATATGGCGCATCCGCAGGCGCAACCCCACCGGCGGCGTTTGCGGGTGCTCTCATGCACGGGAAAGGCGTTGTCCATTGCGAATGGGCAAATCAGGCTTGGACCGGTGGGAAGTAAAGGGAAAAGGGGCAAAAGCCCGCACTTGGGCAAATCCGCAAGCCGGGGAAAAACGCCGATATCCCCCGCTATGGCATCCGTCGCGGCCCGCATCCTGGGAAAGCGGGAGAAGCGTGCCCGGAGCACCATTGGCCCGGGGCCGCCAATCCCGTCTTTCTGGGCTGGGAAAACGGCCGCTCCTAAAAAGAAAAGCGGCGGATTCCCGTGAGGGAACCCGCCGCAGAAAACCGGAACCGGCCCGGATGGGTCCGGTTCAGGAATTTCGATTTACTGCTTCACGCGGTACACGTCGCCGGGGCTGACGGTGCCGTTGGTCGGATCGTAGCTATACGAGCCGGCCGTGCCAGGTCCGCCGGTCAGCAGAACCACGCTGGGCTGGCTGATACGGATGTCGTACACCGTCTCGACAGACTGGTTCAACCCGAGATCACCACCGGTGTTCTGGTCGGTGTCCGGGCCGGGGCTCCAAAGAATCCAGCCAGACGAGTTCGCAAAGTAGAACGACGTGGCCGCCTTGGTGTCCATGAACGGATCCGGGAACAGGCTGGTGATGTAAGCGATAGGCGTGGTCAGCGTGCCCATCTTTGCACCCGTTGCCTGCTGCGCTGCAAACGAATAGTTGGCCACCAACGCAGCGTTGACCGGCAAAATCTTGCCGTTCACGTTGCCCTCTGCTGTCGGCGACTGCTGGACGTTTGCGTTAGGCCCCGTACCCCCAATCACCGCCGTAGAGGTACCACGTGCTGCCGCGGGATACAGGTTATTATCCACGTAGTACGCCTCAAGCGCGGTGGCCAGCGAACGCTGGTCACTCTTCACGCGGGAGACCTTCGAGCGGACCTGCGCCTCGAGGAAGTTCGGAACCGCGATAGCGGCCAGAATCGCGATGATCGCCACGACGATCAACAACTCAATCAGGGTAAAGCCTTTTTTCACGAAAAGACCCTCCTTTCCCTAGGGAGAACTTGGATATGAATGACATCCGTCGGAAACGTATTTCCGGCGTTGCTGGAGAAGGGGTATGCCGCCGATGAGGGGCCTGTCAACTGCTATCTTAAATCCGGCTAAAAAAGTGAACCATGACCGCGAGGATACCCAGAACCCCCAGCAGTTTCAGGCTTCGGCGCAGGGTCTGGCGCGCCAGGACCCGCAGCGGCGCGAAGGCCTCCTGGGCCGCGCTGTAGACCGAGGCCACCACCAGCGTCAACCCCACCAGCGAAAGGACATAGATGATTCCGACCCAGGGCATCTATTCCGCCTCCCGCACGGGCGGCGCCGCGGTCCTGCGCGCGGGTTCCTGCGCCTTGCGCCCGTAAAAGTGGTCCCACGTGCTCATGAGCACGAAGTAGTTCATGCCGCCCGACACCAGCAGGTAGAACGATCCGAGGTCGGCCCACTGGTTGGTTTCGTCATAGGGCAGGATGTGAAACCCGTGCGCCACCTCGGGCAGCATGCTCAGCAGGCCCAGCGCGCCGTTGCACAGTTGGGTGACCGTGGAGAGGATGGCCACCAGGTTGAAGGTTTCGCTGCTGCGGTAGTCGAGGCTCCAAAGCAGGACGGATCCACGAAGCAGCGCACCCACCAGGAACGTGGCCTGGAGCGTGAGGAAGAAAAACACGGCGCGGCGCCGCAATCCGTTGTGCCAGAACCCGTAGCCGGGAACGAGCCAGCTGATCAGCATCACCAGGGTTTTTTCGGCCGCCGATACGGTCCTTTTGCGTGAACGTGCCATCGTAGAGGTCCCCGCAGTCGTCTTTTTTGGGGCGTCGAGCAGGCGCGCCGCGTGCTGGATGCGCAGCCGCGTCAGGTATTCGGCGGGGGGCAGGCCGAGGCGGGCGCGGAACTCGAGCGCGAAGTGCGACACGCTGAGGTGGGCGTGGCGCGCCAGGTCGGCCAGGCGAAGGGTTTCGTCGAGGTGCGCGCGCATCCAGGCCGCCGTGGCGTGGACCCGTTCCGCGGCGCCGGGCACGCCGCGGTCCGCGGGCGGCGTCGCGCGCGCCAGCGCCAGGCGCGCCAGCAGGTGGCGCAGCAGGGCACCCGCCGCCAGCATGCGCGGACGGTCCAGCCCCGCGTCGAGCAGCCGCCAGATCTGCGCCGGCACATCCGCCAGCCCGGTTTCCCCCGGGCACGGGAAACACGGCGCCGCCACGCCCGCGCCGAGGAGTTCGCGAAGCCCCGCGCGGTCGGCCCCGCAGTAGTGGACCCACGACACGCCCCAGGGCTCATGCTCGTCGGCGCCGTACATGTGGGGCACGCCGGAGGGAACGAGAAAGCCCGAGTCCGGCGCCACCTCGTGCCGCCGTCCGCCCAGATCCACGAAGCCGCGCCCCGTGTGGCAGAGCACAAGAATATCCTCCATGATCGGGGCGCTCCGTTCCACCCAGTGCCCGGGCGCCAGGGGAAACCATCCGGCGGCGCAGGGGAGCAGTCCGCGAAGCAGCGGGTCCGCGCGCATTTCATTCACAAGCGGCGGGGGCACCACCAGCAGGTGCTGGCCGCTGAAGCCCTCGCGCCGCCGTCCCGTGGAGGGTTGCGTCTGCATGGGATGGACTTGGATCAGAGGGAAAGAAGATTATCCATCTTTTTCCGATTCGTGTCCATTCCTTCCGCGCGTCCCCCGTGGTATCTGGCCATGCAGGTTCATCACCACGGAGGCCCCAGATGTCCGCTTCTCCTTCCGCCGTGACGGCGCGCCGCGAGCCCGTCGTCATCCCCACCTATCCGCTGCCGCCCGCCGACCGCAACCCCGTCTTCTTCGAGAAGCGCGTGTACCAGGGTAGTTGCGGCAAGGTTTACCCGCTGCCGTTTTACGACCGCGTGTCGGACGAAAAGGAGCCCCGCGCCTGGGACGCGTGGCATCTGGAGAACGAATATGTGCGGCTGATGCTGCTGCCGGAAATCGGCGGGCGCATCCAGCGGGCGGTGGACAAGACGAATGGCTACGATTTCTTCTACCGCCAGGACGTGATCAAGCCCGCGCTGGTGGGGCTGGCCGGGCCGTGGATCTCCGGGGGCGTGGAGTTCAACTGGCCCCAGCACCACCGCCCTTCGACCTGCATGCCCGCCGACTCGACGCTGGAGGAGCACGCCGACGGGTCGCGCACGGTGTGGATGGGCGAGCACGACCCGATGTTCCACATGAAGGGGATGGTGGGCATCTGCCTGCGGCCGGGCAGCGCCGTGATCGAGGCGAAGGTGCGCCTGGCGAACCGCACCCCCTTCATCCAGACGTTCCTGTGGTGGGCGAATGTGGCCGCGCGCGTGCACGACCACTACCAGTCGTTCTTCCCGCCCGACGTGCGCTTCGTGGCCGACCACGCCGTGCGCGCGATGAGCAGTTTCCCCGTCGCGCGCAACCACTACTACGGCGTGGACTACCGCCCCGGCACCGACCTGTCGTGGTACCGCAACATCCCCGTGCCCACGTCCTACATGGTCATGGGCACGAAGTACGGCTTCTTCGGCGGCTACGACCACGACGCGGCGGGCGGGTTCGTGCATGTCGCCAACCGCCACATCTCGCCCGGCAAGAAGCAGTGGACATGGGGCAACCACGACTTCGGCTGGGCGTGGGACCGCGAGCTGACCGACGAGAACGGCCCCTACGTGGAGCTGATGGCCGGCGTGTACACGGACAACCAGCCCGACTTCTCGTACCTGTTCCCCTACGAGACCAAGACCTTCAGCCAGTACTGGTGGCCCATCCAGAAGATCGGCCCCGTGCAGAACGCCGGCCGCGACTTCGCGCTGCGCCTGGTGGTGGACGCGGACGGCCGCGCCGAATTGGGCGTGGCCTCGTCGTCGCGCGTGGACGACGCGACCGTGCTGCTGCGGCGCGGGGGCGAAGTGCTGCTGTGCGAGAGGGCGGCGATCGCACCCGGCGCGCCATTCCAGCGGCGGTTGGACCTGCCCGCGGGAACGCGGGCGCCCCAGCTGGAACTGCGCGTGGAGCGGGGCGGGCGCACCGCGCTGGAGTACACACCCGAGGAGGAGCCCGAAACCGTGGAGATTCCCCCCCCGGCCTCCCCCCCCCCCGAACCGGCCGATGTTCCGTCGTCTGACGAACTCTACTTGGTGGGCGAACACCTGGAGCAGTACCGCCACCCGACGCGTCACCCGGAGGACTACTGGCGGGAGGCGCTGCGCCGCGACCCCGGCGACGCGCGGTGCCACAACGCGCTGGGCGCGCTGGCGCTCAAGCGCGGAAGCCTCGCGGAGGCGGAGTCGCATTTCCGTGCGGCCACGGCACGGCTGCGCCACCGCCACCCAAACCCGGTGGACGGTGAGCCGCTCTACCACCTCGGCCTGGCCCTGTGCCTGCAGGGGTTCAACGACGAGGCGTACGACTGGTTCTACAAGTCCACGTGGAACTACGCTTGGCGCGGGCCGGGTTACTACCGGGTGGCCTGCATCGACGCCCTGCGGGGCGATCTGGATCAGGCTTTGGAACACGCCGATGCGGCGCTGGAGGCCAACCCGCTCCACGCCAAGGCGCGGGCACTGCGCTGCGCCGTGTTGCGGCGGCTCGGCCGCGCGGAGGAGGCGCTCGCCGGCGCCCGCACGGTGCTGACCGCGGACCCGCTGGACCACCACGCCCGCCACGAGGCCGTGCTGGCCCTGCTCGACCTGGGCCGCGCGGACGAATCGGCGCGGGCCATGGCAGACCTGCGCCTTGTCCTGCGCGATGACCCGCAGACCCGGCTCGACCTCGCCCTGGATTACGCGGATGCCGGCATGCACCCGGAGGCGCTCGGCCTGCTGGGACACGCCATGCCGGGCAACGCCCCCGCCGAGGGCTCATTCCCGCCCGCATCCCACCCGATGCTCCACTACGCCGCCGCCTGGATCCTCGAGCGGTCCGGCGACCCGAAGGCAGCGGCGGAGGCCCGGACCGCGGCGGCCGCCGCATCCCCGGATTACTGTTTCCCCGACCGCGTGCAGGAGCTGATCGCGCTCGGCGCGGCGACGGAGGCCAACCCGGCCGACGGCCGCGCGCCCTATTACCTCGGGTGTGCCCTGTACGACAAGAAACGCTACGGCGAGGCCATCGCCGCGTGGGAGACCGCGCGCGATCGCGACCCGGCGTTCCCCACGACGCACCGCAACCTGGGCATCGCGTATTTCAACGTGCGGCGCGACGCGGCCTCGGCGGTGGCGTCGTACCGCCGCGCCTTCGAGCTCAACCCGGCCGACGCGCGGGTGCTGTTCGAACTCGACCAGCTGCTGCGCAAGACCGGCGCGGCCCCGGATTCGCGGCTGGAGGGGTTGCTGGCGCATCCCGGCCTCGTGGCCTCGCGCGACGACCTGTCGGTCGAGGTGGCGGCGCTGCACAACCGGCTCGGCCAGCCCGAGCTGGCGCTGGCGATCGTCTCCACGCGCCGCTTCCACCCGTGGGAGGGCGGCGAGGGGAAGGTGATGGCGCAGCACGTGTCGGCCAACCTCGCCATGGGACGGCGCAGCCTCGAGGCGGGCGACGCGGCCGGCGCGCTGGCCTTCTTCGAGTCGGCACTTGCGTCACCCCCCAACCTCGGCGAGGCGAAACACCTGCTCGCGGCCAAGGCCGACATCCACTACCACCTTGGCCTGGCGTGCGAGGCCCTCGGGCGCGCCGACGACGCGGCCGCGTGGTTCACCCAGGCGGCGGACGCGGAGGGCGACTTCGCCGACATGAGGGTCTGCGCCTTCTCGCGGATGACCTACTACAAGGCCCTCGCGCTGCGCCGCGTCGGGCGCGCGGACGACGCACGCCGCTGGTTCGAGGCGCTGGAGAACCACGCCCGGGCCCGGCTCACCGCCCGCGCCGCGATCGACTATTTCGCAACTTCGCTGCCGGACCTGCTGGTGTTCGACGATGACCTGCAGGCGCGCAGTCAGACCGATGCCCTGTTCCTCCTCGGCCTGGCCCTCCTGGGTCTGGACCGGCCCGGCGAGGCGCGGAAGTACCTGGAGCAGGTGCTGGAGCGCGACCCCTCGCACCCCGATGCGGCCGCCATGCTCGGGGCGCCGGACTTCGGGAAATGATTGTTTCCGGTTCGGATCGGTGGTCGGGTGGGTGTCGGCGCCGAGCCGCAAACACCGACAAGGACCCCGCCATGATCATCCGTCCCCGCGTTAAGATCTGCTGCATCCAGTCTCCGGACGAGGCGGCCCTGGCCGTATCCCTGGGCGCTTCCGCGCTGGGGCTCGTGTCCGCCATGCCGAGCGGCCCCGGGGTCATTGGCGAGGAGATGATCGGCCGCATTGCCGACGCGGTGCCGCCCCCCGTCGCCACCTTCCTGCTGACCAGCCTGACGGACGCCGGCGACATCATTGCCCAGCAGCGCCGCTGCCGGACCAACACGATCCAGTTGTGCGACTATGTCGCGACTGATGTTTACCCGCGGCTCCGGGAGGGCCTGCCGGGAATCTCGCTGGTGCAGGTGATCCATGTCACGGGACCGGAATCGGTGGACCTGGCGGTGGCCGCGGCCGGGCATGTGGACGCGATCCTCTTGGACTCGGGCAATCCGGCGCTGGCCACGAAGGAACTGGGCGGCACAGGCCGCACGCACGACTGGACCCTCAGCCGCCGCATCCGCGACGCCATCGGCAGGCCCCTCTTCCTGGCCGGAGGACTGAACCCCACCAACGTGCCCGCCGCCGTGGAAGCCGTGCAACCCTTCGGGCTCGATGTGTGCAGCGGCGTCCGCACGGACGGTGCGCTGGACCAAGACAAGCTGACCGCGTTCTTCACGAATCTGCCCGGATGAGGATTGCGGACCGGGCAAGGCCCGTCACGCGGCCCGAACTCAGCGCTGCAGGGGCCCGAAATAATCCAGCGTCACGGTGCCGATGATGGATTGGTGGATGTTATACTTGGGTCCCCACGACGCGTCCCCGGGGAAGTCGCCCAGGTAGATGGGTTGTCCGGACAGCCTGGTGGGCAGGTCCAGTTCCGCCTCCCGCGTTCCGTTGATCTTCAGCGTGTAGAGCCCGTTCGCCACGATCACTTCCACGGCGTAGTCCCGGCCCGGCACCAGCCTGGTCCGGCTCTTGAGCAGGTGCCATCCGTTGCTGATCCTTCCCGCGCTCGCCGTCTTGGGGTCGTAAACCTGGAATTGCACGCGACCGTCCGGTTGCACGGAAAGGGAGAAAGAGCCGACAGGCGCGGCGTTGAGACCGACCGTGTCCACGATCGTCCCCCCCTGGGAGTAGTTCACCCCGAACGACATCCGGACCCCGGTCCTGGGATACGAGTTGCTGAGCAGGTCGGCGTCCGTCTTGCGGCCGAAGCGGATCTGCCTCACGGTTCGGCCCGGTGTCGGTGTCGGCGGTGGGGGCTGTGGAATCGGGGTGAGTTGCACCACCGGGGTGGGTCGCGGGGTGGGTGGCGTCGTCGGCCTCGCGGTCGGTTTCGCAAGGATGGTCCCGTTCGAGACCGGGTTCCAGTCCACGACCTGCCACAGCCCGTCCGTTTTCCGGAGCTTCGCCGTGATCCGCGGTATTCCCGGGACCGGGGGCGGTTCCTTGTCGGAACTGTCGGGGTCGATGCTCTCGACGCTCATCGCGGCCATATCCCGGTCGACCTTCATGTCGGTCACCCGGAACCGGACCCGCTGGGAGTAACCCTGCTCGACGGGAGTGCGGAGCGACTCCATCATCTGCGCGCGCTCGGGGCTTCCGGGAGCCGGGGTGGCATCCGTGGTTTCCGCGGGGACCGGCTTCGTTTCCGGGGTGGGTTTCGGCGTGCGGACCGGAGTCGCGGCGGGCGACGAAGCCGGGCTGGGAACAATCACCTCGGGAAGTTTCGTCGGCACGACGATGGGGGTCGGTGACACCGGTTTGGCGACGGTTGCCGGCTGGCCATCTTTGGGAGCGGGAGCCGACCTGCCGGGCAGGAATCCGAACACGCCGTTGCCGCTCCTCCAGGATTGGAAACTGAGGAATCCCCCCACTCCGAGAACCGCAACCAGGAGAACCAGGCCCACCGGAAGCGAGCGACTCTCGCCGGAAGGCGGAGCCGGGGGGGGAAGAACGGGTGCCGCGGGAGGGGGCGCCGCAACCGGTACCGGCGGCGGTTCGACAACCGGGGGGGGCGGGATAACCGGCGGGGGAGGCGGCGCGACCGGTGGGGGAGGCAGGGGGGCAATCGCCGCCCGGCTTGGCGGAGCGGCGGGGGCCGCGACCGTCCGGATGGCCGTCCCGCACGACTCACAGAAAGCGGCATCCGGCTCGTTCTTTGCGCCGCACTGCGGGCAGGACGGTCTGCCATCCTCGGGGGGCGCGGGCGTTCCCGATGAAGGCGAACTTCCGGTTGCCTGATCCGCAGGCGGTTCGGCCTCGATCGGCGTGCCGCATGACTCGCAGAACCTCGCGTCATCGGCGTTCTTGTTACCGCACTCTGAACAGAACATCCGGCCTTCCTCCTTGGGGTGGAATCGCGTTCATGGGGCCGAGGAAATTGTCCGCGCCCCGCCCCGGTTGCATTGCAGTCACCCGTCGCAGCCCCGGACCGCGACCTGTCCCCGTTTCGGATCGGGGCCGGAGCCCGTGGTGCGATGGGAATGCAGAACCATGCCGAATCGCGAACCTCAAGGGCGGGGTGCGGCTCATTTCACCCGGCCGCTTTCGATCAGGATCGTCCTCGCGGCGAGCGCCGATGCTTCGGCCATATCGTGGGTCACGTAAACGAGCGTGCACGCGCTCTCGTTCACGGTGCGCAGGATCAGGTCCAGCATGGCGTTCGTTGCCGCCCCGTCGAGGTTGGTCAGCGGTTCGTCCATCAGCAGGATTTCCGGCTTTGGCGCAATGGCCCGCGCCAGGGCCGCCCGCCGCTCCTGGCCCCCGGACAGCTCGCCGGGGCGGCGTCCTGCCAGTTCGGTCAGACCGGTCAGCGCAAGGACATCTTCCAACCGCCGCTGTCGCTCCCCGCGCGCCCGGGCGCCGAGCGCAAAACTCACGTTTTGCGCCACGGTCATGTGCGGCCACAGGCACGGTTTCTGGAACACATACCCGATGCCGCGCAGGTGCGGCGGATGGATCCATCCGGCCCGGCTGACGATCCGGCCGCCGATGCGGATCTCCCCCGAATCGGGAACCTCGAGTCCCGCGATGAGCCGCAGCAGCGTGGTCTTGCCGCTGCCCGAGGGACCGGTCACGGCCACCCGGGCGCCCTGCTCGATGCGCAGGGAAACCCCGGCCAGCGCCTCCACGCCGCCGAATGTCCGGCCCACGTCGTTCAGTTCGATCATCGCGTCGGTTCTCTCCCGTCGCCTGCCTGCGCACGGCGGCCCGCGGCCCGGACCGCCGCCATCGCGGCCGCGGCACCGGCCAGGGCAAGGACCATCAGGAGCAGGCAGATCACGGCGACTTCCGTGGATTCGCCATAGTGGAGCAGGTTGTAAAGGCGCATCATCAGCGTCGGCGATCCCGGCGGGGAAACAATGATGGTGGCGCCCAGTTCACCCATGGGGAGCACGAGACAAACCGCCCCGGCCGTGATCAGGGCCGGCATCGCCAGCGGCAGGCGCACGCGCAGCAGGCCCTGCAGGCGGCTGCGCTGGTACAGGAGGGCCGCGTCCAGCAGGAGCGGGTCCAGGCGGCGCAGGTGGGCGTACACGATGAAGGCGGCGACCGGAAGGAACCGCGTGGTGTTCACCCACACGGGCATCCACAATCCGTCGCGCAGCACAGGAACCCACCCGGCAATCCGGGCGGCGCCCACGCCGACCAGCGGGGCGGGCATCGCGAAAGCCGCGCACACCGCCATCCACCAGAATGCGGCCCCGCGGCCTCTTGCCGCCAGTCGTTCCGCCACCACGGGACCCAGCACCACGGCGAGGAACGCGCACGCCGCCGCGACCTGGAATGTCACGGCCATCTCGTGGCGCGCCGCCGAACCCACGCGGATGATCGTGTGAACGGATCCGCACATCACCGACAGCCACGCGAGGGGCACCAGCGCCTGGCCCGCCAGCAGCGCCAGGGCGCCTCCCCGCGCAAACGAAAGCCAGGCCGGCCACGGCCCCCGCAGCGTGGCGCCGGCGTGCCGGCGGTGCGGCGTGCAGGCCGCGTGCCGCAGGGGTGACAGCACCGACCGGAGGACCAGCCACGAGACCAGCAGAGCGGGAACCGAAACCAGCGCCGCGGTTGCGGCCTGCCCGTCGGCGCTGTACCGGGAAAAAATCTCGAGCGCGTACACGTTCACCGCGAACAGCGACGGGACGCTGTAGTCGAGGAAACTGACCAGGAAAAGAAGCCCGCCGCCCGCGGCCAGGTAGGGGGCGGCGAGCGGGATCACAATTTCCCGAAGGACTGCCAGGGGCGCCCGCGAGGTGGATCCCGCCTCGACCAGCGCGGGGTCGATGCTGTCGAGGCTCAGCAGCGACAGGGCGACCGCCAGCGGCAGAAGGGCCATGGACTCCGCCCACCAGGCGCCCAGCCAGCCGTCGAGGCGGAGGAAACGCATCCCGTGCGCCCCGAGCCAGGTGTTGAGGGCGAAAACGCACGTGGTCCAGATCACGGCGTGAAGGTAAGGCGGCACCACCAGCAGCACGGGGAAAAGCAGGCGCAGTGCCGAGCAAAGGCGCGTCCGCCGCACCAGGAGCATCGCGGCCAGCGTTCCCGCGATCATGCAGCCGGCTGCAACCGCGACGGAAAGCGCGATCGAATTCAGGAGAAGGCCCATCATCCGGGCATTCGGCAATGCGGAGCGCAGGAGGTGTGGACCCTGTTCGAGAAGGGCCTCCGTCACGGACACCAGCAGCGACGCCCCGGGACCAAGCAGGACGAGGAGCGCAAGCCCACGGAGCGCCCGGATCAACGGACGAAGATTTCGCGGAGTTCGGCGGCCGCGCGGGGCATCTGCGTGCGGACCTCGTCAAGACCGACCGCCATCGGTTTCACGCCGGCAAAGGCGGGGTCGCCCGCCGCATTTCCCCGTCGAACGGGAATCTGGTAGAACCCGGACCTGACCAGGGCGGACTCCACTTCGGCCGATACCAGGTGGTCGGCCAGCGCGCGGGCCTCCGCGGCGTGCGGGGCGCCCGCGATCACGGCCACGGTGCCGGGGATGACCAGCGTGCCGCTGGTTGCCTGGTCCGGGGCAATGACCCGCACCGGGGCGCCACGCCGGATCGCGCCTTCCGCGTCGTCGGTGTCGGTGAGCCCGAACGCGAGCTGCCCGGAGACGACCATGTCACGCACGACGGAGTTTCCGTCCACGATGCGCACGCCGCGGTCGCGCACCGCCTGGAAGAACGCGCGCGCCCGTTCTGGGCCCAGGGCCGCGTAGAGGGCGGCCGCGTGCGTGGCGCTGGTGCCAAACAGCGGGTGGGCCAGGCCGATCTTGTCCGCCGCGCAACGGGTGGTCAGCAGGTCCCCAAGCGACGAGGGATAATCGGACGGCTTCAGCAGGTTGGTGTTCACGATGAAGACGCGCGCGCGCCCGCCCACCCCGGTCCAGTGCCCGTCGGGATCTTTGAACCCGGCCGGAATGTCGGCCGCGGCGGGGGAGTGGTGGGAAGCCAGGATTCCCTTCTCCTTCAGCACCAGCGTCTGGGCGAACTCGCCGTTCCAGAACACATCGGCCCGGGGATTGCCCTTCTCCGCCTGGAGGCGAGTGACGAGTCCCGTGGTCTTTGCCGCCTCCACGTCGAAAACGGCGCGCACCCGGACACCGGTCCGGCTCTCGTACTGCCTCAGGACCGGTTCCGCGTACACCTGGTCCACGGATGTGTAGATCACCACCTCGCGTCCGGCGCTGCGTCCGCCGCAACCGGCAAGCATCAGCGCCAGCATGACCGGCATGGCGCACAATGCGCGGAAGAAAACGCGAACCGCGCCGGTGGCGGGATTGGCTGCGATCACGATGCCGGGCATGGCGGCGGCCTACATCCCCTGCATCAGCTTATAGATGATCGGCGATGCCAGGCCGATGCAGATCATCACGCCGATCACACTGACAATGGAGAGCACGACGGCCTGCACGGTGCTGCATCCGGTCACGTCCCGGATCGCCGCCGTGTTGGTGGCGATTCCCAGCACGGCCACCAGGGTGGTCATCTGGGGAAGGAACATGAGGAGCGACGGGGCCTGCGCGTACGCGAGCGGACGGAACATCTGCGGGAACGTGAGTTTGCTGCCCAGCCACATGTTGGCCAGCACCTGGATGATCCACACCCGGGCGACCCACGCGACAGCCTGGATCGCCGCCGCCGAGGCGAGGCGCGTCATGCTTGAGGAGGAGAAAGAACCGAGGGAGGAAAGATAGGGGTAGAGGCTGACCAGGCCGACGATCACGCCCATGATCATCCATGCTTCCTTCTCGCATCGCGGATCGGTGGCCACCTCGCGGTAAACGGTCTTGTCGAGCATGGCGGCGCGGATGAGGCGCGACACGATGCTGCCGTGCGGCGTGTCGGCGGCGAAACCCGACTTGGAAAGATTCCCGGTCAGGTTGGCCGCCCACTCCGTCGTTTTCTCCTGGAAAGGCCAGGGTGTCGGGGCGGCCGGAAGCACCAGGGGTTGGGGCGGAATCGCCGCGGCAGCAGGGGCGGCCGTCGGCGGTGGCCCGAATCCGGGCGCGGGAGGAACAACCGGCGGTGGCGGCGCTGTCGAAACCGGGGGAGGGGGCACGGGCTGGGGCGGGCGAACGGCGGGCGACGGCGGGGGAGGACCCTGCGGCCGGGCGACCCGGAGGGGAGGGGGAACCGGCGGCTGTGCGACGCGGGGCGCAACCGGAGGAGGAAGCGCAGAGGGAACCGGCTGCACCGGAGGCGGAACCGGGTTCACGCGCGGGGGCGCGGGAGGCGCGGGCGCCTGCGGCGGGGTGGGGGCGGCCGAACCCGTCCTCGCCCCGCAGGATTTGCAGAACTTCGCCGTGTCGCTCAATTTGGTGCCACATTGCGGACAGAACATCGATTCACTCCACAGTAAGAACTAGGTCAGTTTGTGACCACAACCCTTGCAGAACTTTGCGTTCGGCAGCACCGGTTGGCCGCACGAGGGACAAGTTCCCCGGGCCGGTTCAGCCGGCTTTGACTGCGGGACCGGCGTCCCGCAGCCGACGCAGAATCGGGCGTTTTCAGGCAGGGCGGATCCGCATGTGCCGCACGCGGAAACAACGGTTCCGGGTTCCGGGGATCCCGCCGGGGGAAGTTCGGGATGCCGATCAGCCGCGGGTTCCCCGGCCGGAGGCTGCTCTTCCGGATCCGCCTCCTGCGGGGCCGTCTCCTCTTCCAACAGTTCCTCGTGCCAGACTTCCCCATCCTGGACCAACTGGGGTTTGCGGACTCCATCCAGGCCGGTGTAAGGACAGTCTTTCGCCCCCTCGCGAAGCCCCAGTTCCGCGTCCCCCGGCGCGATCCACAGCAGCTTGCGGTTGGAGAGCCACTTCTCCAACTCGAAGTCATAATCGCTGGCGGTGGCGTACGCCTTGTCCCAACCGAACTGGTCGGCTTCGGACGCGAACTGGTAGTCGTCCGTCCCCCAGTCGTTGAAACCTTCCAGGTCGGCGGGCGCCGGGTTGGCGAAGTAGACGATGATGTAGCCGGTGTGGACGCCGACCGGGTGCGAGGAGATCACCGCACGGACACCCTCGCGCTCCAGGATCCGCGGGACGACGAACGGCACGGCCGGTCCCGGCTTGCACAGGAAGGGCATCACCTCCAGCGGCGTTCCGAGCCGCATGGCGCCGGTAAATGCGACGACATTGCCGCCCAGCATTTCCAGCGGCCGGTTGGGCGCCCGGTAATCCCACCAGGGCCCGTCGATTCCATGGGGATCAAACGAGTGCAGGTAAGGGGCCCGGGTGAACGGACAGCGCGACAGGGGCAGGACGGGCACTTTCTCCCGGTAGGTGCGGCGCAACTGCGCATACCGGTCCAGGGCCGCCTGGTCGCTGGTCCCGGCGAGGTCCGCTTTCTCCAGGCGGTCGTTCAGGGCGAAAAACTCGTCCAAGAGCGCCCTTCTCTCCTGGGCCGTGAACGGCACGGCGCCGGTTTCATTGGGTGTCATTTCTTGCCCCTCTCGGCCCCGTCGTGCCGCATGGTTCCCGTGACGCTCTGCGTGACGCGCCCGCCCGTGGTGAAGGTCTTCGGCGGCGGGGCCAGGTGCTTTCCGGAAACATTCCCATCGGGTCCGAACTTGATGAGCCCCTCCCCCTCGCGCCCGCCGGATGTCTTGGCCTGGTGCGAGTCAATGATCTTGCCGTCGATATTCTTGGCTTTCTGGAATTTGGACTGCGGTGCAACCGGATTGCCGTCCACATCCTTGGTCGGTTTCCCGGGTGTCTTGTCCAGTTTGCTGTAGTCCCATTGCCGGTGTCCCTTGTGCTGCGCCTGGAACTTGCTGTCGTGGAGTTGCTGGTACACTTTGTCGTAGGTCTTCGGGTCCACCGGGTTTCCGTTCTTGTCGCGGATGTCGTAGATATCGTGGTCGCCGGTGTAGCACTTGTCGCCTTTCTTCACAACGCCGTGCTCGTCCACCTCGATCCCGTCTTTCTTGAGCTTCTTGAAGTCCTTGGCGTTGTCCGCATACTCCTGGCGCCGCTGTTTGTAGCGGTCCATGAGCTTGGCGTAATCGGCATCCGACATGTTTCCCTTGGGCGGCGGTTTCGGCCCCGGATCGAAATAGCCGACCTTGCCGAGGTCTTCGGGGCGTCGTCCCAGCTGCAAATCCTGCTCGTTGATCGTCTTGGACTTGATTGACTCGGGTTTGGGGATCGCCCCCTCCTCCAGCAATTTCTTGGAGGCCGGATTGGTGGGGCGGACATAGATCTCCACCCCGTTCTCCTTCGCGATCTTGATGGCCGCCTCAACGTTGGCATCCGGCATGCCCCGCGTGTCCGGCGCTTTGCCGGAATCCACGTACACGCTGCCGTCCGCCGCGTCGAACCCGTGGCCCAACGCGGCCGCCTTGCCGTCCTTGGCCCATTTCGTGCCCTTGCCCACAACCGTGGTGGCAACCTCCTCGGCCAGGTCGCGCAGGCTGTTCAGCATGGATTCCTTCAGCGAGAACGGTTCGCCGTCCGGCTTGGTGGTGATCTGGTAACGGACGAACCGGACCTGCCAGTAGATGATGCAGGCGGCGGTGGCACCCTTGCGCACATCCTTGAATTCCTTGATGCCCTTCACCACCAGGTCTTCCAGGTTGGCCACCTGGCCCAGCGCGATATCGACTCCCATGCCGGGGGCGCCCGCCGCGAAGTTCGTGGCGAAATCCTTCGCCCATTGGACCGCCGATTTGCCGGCGCGCACGCTGATCACCAGGTCCGGCACGGCCTCCATGAGCAGGCCGATCACCATGTCGCCAGGGAACGGCACCAGGACCGACGCCATGCCGTTGACGATGAGTTTGCTGAGGTAACTCACCCAGTCGCACACTTCCTCGGCGACCTGCAGGACCCTCGCGCTTTGCAGGTAACTCTCGGCCTCGTCCGTCAGGGCCTTTCGGGCAACCTCCCAGATCTCGTGGCGAAGGTGGTAGAGTCCCTCCGCCCCGAGGGTCTTGGCGTCCCTTTCGATGGTTTCGGCGAACTTCACCTTGGCCGGCCCCTCCGGGACATACTTCAGCGTCTTGCGACAGTTCTCCTGCTCGATCCGGATCTTCTCGGCCTGCAGGGCGGAGGGGTCCACGGGCGCGACGAACGTGTGGCGGACCTCGAACAGGTCCTGGAACTTCCCGTGATCGCCCGGGGCCGTCAGTTCGCGGATGGCATCAATGGACTGGGAGGCCGGGATCTGGATTTTCTGCTTCGCGCTCCAGATGGCCTCGGCCGAGGCGCCGCTCCCCTCGATCCGCAGGAACATCAGTTCGACCCCCGCCCCCTTGAACGTGTTGCCACCGCCCGGGAAATTGCCGTCCTCCCAATCCTCCATTTTCAGGTTCTGCATGGCGGCCAGGTCCGCGGCAAAAGTCTTTGTCTCCTCGTTGTAGGTCAGCACCCGGACCTTGAAGTTGGTGGCGGGTTCCTTGGCCGGGTCGAGGGGAAGTTTCACCGGCGAAGGCGACACCGACAGGCCGGTCAGGCCGAGTTTCAGGTCCACCTCGACCGGGTCGGTCTCCACCTCCTCGCTGGTCTTGGGGTTGGTTGCGTGGGCCGTCAGTTTCAGTGTTCCCGAGCGCACCTCCGGGCTGTTTCCATCCAGTTCCGCTCCCCGCAGTTTGATGACATACTTGCCCTCTCCCTCGGACTCGGGAGGCCCGTCCGGCGCCACCTCGTCGAGGTTCAGGATCTCCACCCGCAGGGACCAGTCCAAATCGCCGCCGTCCTTGATCCGCGCATGGATCGAGACGGGGTCGCCGCCCGCGAGGATGCCCACCGCCTTCTCGGTGACTTCCAGGGACGGTTTGCCGGTGAGGTTGATGGAGATCGGCTGGGTGAGGGTCTGGCCGGTGATGTTCGCGACAATTTCGACGTCCATGGTGGGGGCGACCTGGCCCAGGTCGGGCGGCACGTTCTGCGAGAAAGTCACGGACCACGTGAGGAAGCCGACCTCGCCCTCCTTGGCGGTGAAGACGGCATACGGGCCGTTGGAGCCCGTGCCGCGCACCTCAAGCATCCTGTTGAGCGGGTTGGATTCGGGGGACCCGTAAAGGCCCAGTTTGCTCTCGTCGGCCGGGATCAGGCGCGCACAGATTTCCGCGCTGTCCTTGAAATCGAGCACGAGGTCGTTCTTGATGATCTTTGCCTCGATGAACCACTCGGGCGGGGTGATGTCCACCGAGCAGACCTGGCTGAGCGAGCCGACCTTGGGTATCTCGACGGAGGCGGTAACGGCCGCACCGTAAGGCGGCGCCACGTTCAGGTCCGCGAGGGGGATCTCGGCGGTGAACACCGTTTCCTTCCCGTCCGGCTGCAGCTGTCCTGTCAGGATTCCCGGCTCCCCGCCCGACTCCCGGATCCAGTGCGATTGCGTCCCTTCCAGCTTGAACTGGATGTTCGGGATGGCGGCCTTGATGACCGCCTCGGAGTCGGGGATCGAGTCATCCGTGCACCGGATTCCGCAGAAGATGGACGTTCCCTGGGCATTCGCCTGCAACGACGCGGTGGTCGACATGGCCAACTCGTAGCCCTCGGCCACGGTCACGGAAATGCGGCAGGTGCGGCTGATCACCCCCTTGGGGGTGTCGACCGAGGCCGTGAAGGCCACCAGGTGCGGCCCCGGCATCTTGTTCGCCTCGTCGGGAATCTGCAGGTTGAAGTATCCCCGCATGCTCCCGCCGGCCTCCTCCTGACCATGGGTGAACCAGTCCGTGCAGTTGCCCGACATGGCAAAGTGAATGGACGAGGTGAGTCTGGCCGACAGCGCGGCACACTCTGCCGGGTCCGGCCCCGTGACCTCCACGCGGGCGTAAACATCCTCGGCCATCGAGCGGTTCAGGTTCATCTGCCCCTCGTCGAGGACGAGGAAATAGGAGTATGGAGGGGGGGGCTCTTTCTTCCCGCCATCGTCGCCGGCGTCGCCGCCGGCCGCCGCGCCAACCGCGCCCGACTCGCCGGCCGTCTTGCTGTTGTCGAGAAGTTTGCCCCCCTCGGTTTCCCAGTACTTTTCGGGCGGACCGCTGAATTCGGCCCTTCCCCCGTCGTCGGCCATGGCCTTGCGCGAGGTCAGGATGTCGAGCAGCAGGCACATGAGCGAGCCGAGGAACCCGTAGAAGAGCAGCGCGGCCGCCGCCCCCGCCGAGGGGCGCGGCTTGCGGATGTTGAAGACCAGCACGAACCCCAGGACGATCAGCACCGCCGCCGCAAACAACTGCCTGCCGGGTTGGAGGCGGGCGGCCAGCAGGAACCCGGGCGAGATGCCCAGCAGCACCATCTGGACGGTGCGCACGTCGAGCGGCATCCGGCGCTCCACCGCCTGTGTCAGTTTCCGGGTGTGGGGGGCCATGACACGCCGGATGATCCCCAGGAAGAAGCCGGAGACGATCCGGCCGAAGGTGCCCATCCCGAGCAGGAACATGCCGAGCGAAAGCGAGTAACTGGCCTGGCTGTTGATCCCCGCGTAGTTCCTCATCAGGAGGGCTGCCCCGGCGCCCAGCGCGATCGCCCCGGCACCCGTCTTTCCCCCGGATTTCAGCATGGACAGGAACGAGAATGGCATTCCGGCGAAGGTCTTGAGGGCCCCGATCGGTCCCCGGCGGATCGTGGTCATGACGAGGGTCGTCAGGAGCATGCCCGCAACGCCCCAGATCATGGGGGCCGACCACGCCCCCTGCCGGCTCTGGGTGAGGGCGAGCCACGGGGCCCAGGGGCCGCCGTCGTCGCGGAAACCATCGTTCTTGTAGCCGGCCAGGTAGGCGTGCAGATACAGCGCGCCGAAGTACGAGATCACCATCATGACCCCGCGCGAGACAAGCCACCAAAGGATCATCCGCGGGATGGATCGCACCGTTTCCTTGACCTGCGCCTTGGTGCTTTCGACGACGCTGGACGCAAACTTGCGGACGGGACCGATGGCGCCGACGAGTTCGCGCGGCGGATCGGCCGGCGCCCACTGCCGCCCGTCCCAGCGCGCCCAGCGTCCCGTGTCGGGCAGAATCTGCCACCAGGCACCCTGCTCGTCCTTCACGCGCAGGCGCGCAACCTTGTCCTGGAATTGCTGCTCTCCCATCCCGCCCTGCTCGAACAGCGCACGCGCTTCCTGGAAATGCCGGTCGAATTCGGCATAGATGGACGGTTCCGTGGCCGGGCTGCCGTCGGGCGTCTGCAGCGGCGGTTCTGTTTCCACCCACTGCTGTCCGTCCCACCGGACCCAGATGCCGCCCTGCGATGTGATCTGCCAGACGGCGCCGGCGCCATCGGTCACGCGGAGGTTCGCGACGGCCTGCTCAAAGGACGCGGCGTCGAGTTCGCCGGCATTCCGGCGCGCCACGAGGGCGCGGTACTGCTCTGCGGTTTCATCGAAGGCGTCGGGACCCGCGGCGGCGGGCGCGTAAACGGGAGCAAAGGCCGGGGCGACGGGGGGAGACGGCTGCGCCGCCTCAACCCACGCCGTGCCGTCCCAGCAACACCAATTGCCGGTAGCGGCGGAGATCGTCCACCACACGCCCTGTGTGTCCTGGGCACGCAGCTCGGCCACCGCGGCCTCGAAAACCTCGCGGCTGATCAATCCCGCCTGCACCTGGCCCAGGAGTACCTGGTACTGCGCCTGCGCGTTTTGGAATGCGTCCATGTTACACCCCTGCCTGAATCCGCATGGCCGGGCAGGATAGATCCCTTGCCGCCACTCTGGAGGGTTCGTGCGTCTGACAGTCCCGGCTAAACCCCGACAAAACCTTCGCCCCGGAAATCCCCGTGTCAACCGGACCCGTGGCGGTGCGATAGCAAAATGGTTCCCAATGACGGTCAGGCATTTCCTGCCTCGCGTTTGCCCGCGGGTGGTTTGGCCGGGGTTTGCTGCTTCATCCGCTTGACGGCCGGCGGGTCGATGCGCACCACGCCCGCCAGGGTTCCGAGCCAGAGTTCCCCGCCGGGGCCGCCCGTGATCACCGTGACTTCCTTGTGCGGCAGGCCGTCGCTCTCGTCAAACGCCGTGATCCCACGGGGCGTGCGGACGGCCAGGCCGTCGTTCTCGAAACCCATCCACAAGTCGCCGTCCGTGTCCTGGTACATGGAGCGCACCTTGGCTCCGGGCAGGCCGTCGGCGCGGGAGATCGTGGATGTCACCACCCAACCCCGGTCGCCCTTGCGGAACTGGCAGGCCCCCCCTTCCTCCAGTTGCCCGGTTGCCGCCCACACAAGGCCCTGTTCGTCCAGGCACAGCTGGTTCACATAAGGGTGGGGCAGACCGCGGTCGGGCTTGAAAATCACCGGGCCTCCGTGGTCCAGCAGGGTCACCCCCCCGGTGGGTGTGGATGTGGAGGCCACCCACAACCGCTGTTCGCGATCCTCGAGGATCGCGTTCACGATGGGGCTCACCAGGCGCGAGGTGTCGGGGGACGGGGTGAGTTTTCCATTTTCGAAGCAGGCCAGGCCGTTGGCCGTCCCGATCCAGATCCGCCCCCGGTGATCGCGGGCCAGAGCGTTGACACGGTTGTCGGGCAAACCGTCGGCCTGCGTGTAGCTGGTATGGCGCCCGGCCTCGAGACGGGTCAGGCCGTTCACATGGCCGATCCACAGAGTTCCGCTGGTATCCGCGAGCAGGGCGCGCACATGGGCGACTTCCTCTCCTGCATCGACCCTGCCCAAGTATTTGCCAGTGGCCAAATCCACCCGGTGGAGACCGGTTTTGGATCCGGCCCACACGGCGCCGTCCATAAACGCGATGGCCAGCACCGATCCGGCCCCCGGGGCAACACTCCAGCCCTCCGGCAGGGGCTTTGGCGGCAGGGGCGCGCGGCCGCGCCCGCCGAACGCGGCGAAGCCAACGCAGACGCCGAGAACCAGCACGACGGGCCAGTATCGCCCGGCCGCCCTGCCTTTCCCCCCTGCTGAAACCGCCATTTTGCTCATACCACCCGTTGGACCCCTTTCCCCGACAACGGGGCGGCTACCTGAGAGCTGGAATATCGCGCATGGTCACCAATCCCCGCGAGGCGGCGATCATGAGCAACACAAGGAGGATCCCAGTCAGGAACCCCGTGATGAGGATTGCCCGGCAAAGGTTCCTCTTGTTGACGTTCGTCGAGGAACTGAAACTCCAGATGAGCAGCAGCAACTGGCCCAACCCCGGAATGGAGAGGAGCAGGAAGGCCAGCAGATACTGCCCGGTGGACATCGGCTGGAGCCGGTCTGGAACCGCCGCGGCGGGCAACGGCGCCCCGTGGACCGGCGCAGCAGATGCGTAAGGCGGGGGAACCGGCGGACCCGCAACCGGTCGCGGAGCCGGCATTGCATGGACCGGCGGCGGTGGCGGAAACGCGGCGTGCGGTGCGTGCGACGGCGGTGGGGGAACTGGTGCGACCGGCCGCGCGGCCGCGGGGGGGCGCTGTGCTGGTGGCACGGCAGCGACAGGCGGAGCATCCGCCGTGCCGGGCAGTTTGGTTCCGCAACCTTCGCAAAAAAACGCCCCCGGTGCCGCCTGTTTGCCGCATTTCGAACAGAACATGATTGCGAACCACCCGATCCCGATTTCAGCCGCAAACCGTCCCAAATTGCCTTCGGTCGGAAGGCGGCGCAGAACCCCGCACAGGTTGCGGTCAACAACCCGGACAATGGACAAGGCCCGTGCCCGGTTCCATTGGACAGGACGGCCGCCGAGTCAAGTGGTAATGGCCCCGCGTCCCGGCAGGCGGGGCGGGCCTTACTGCCGCTCTTCCGGCCGATCCGCCGTCGCGGGCTGCGGTTCCTTGCCGCGGAACAACCGGAAGATCAGCACGAAAAACATCGGGATGAAAAAGATGGCGATGAAAGTCGCGGCCAGCATTCCGCCGACCACGCCCGTGCCGATGGCGTTCTGCGCCGCGGCACCGGCGCCGTTGGCCAGGGCCAGCGGCAGAACGCCGAGCACGAACGCCAGCGATGTCATCAGGATCGGCCGCAGCCGCAGCTGCGAGCCTTCCAAGGTCGCCTCGATGAGTCCGGCGCCCTGCTCCATGCGTTCCTTGGCAAACTGGACGATGAGGATGGCGTTCTTGGCGGTCAGCCCCAGCGTGGTGAGAAGGCCGATCTTGAAATACACATCGCTCGTCAGGTCACGCCCCCAGGTGGCGAGGACCGCGCCGAACATGCCCAGTGGCAGCACCAGCATGATTGCGAACGGAATGGACCAGCTCTCGTACAGGGCCGCGAGGCAGAGGAAGATCACCAGGACCGAGAAGGCATAGAGGGCCGGGGCCTGCGCGCCGGCCTGGCGTTCCTGGAGCGAAAGGCCGGTCCACTCGTAACCGATTCCCTGGGGGAGCTTGGCGCTCATTGCCTCCATGGCCTTCATGGCGTCGCCGGTGCTCTTGCCGGGCGTCGGCTGGCCGAAGAGGTTGATGGATGGGAAGGAATTGTACCGTTGCAGGTTGGGGGAACCGAATCCCCAGTCCCCCGTGGCGAATGCCGAGAAGGGAACCATCTGGCCCGCCGCGTTGCGCACAAACCAGCGGTCGAGGTCCTCGATCTGCATCCGGAAACGCGAGTCGCCCTGCACGAAGACCTTCTTGACGCGGTTCTGGTTGATGAAGTCGTTGACGTAGGCGCCGCCCCACCCCGTGGACAGTGCGTCGTTGATCTCGGCAACCGAAATTCCCTGAGCGCCGGCCCGTTCCCAGTCGACCTGGATGTTGTACTCCGGCTGGTCGTCGAGGCCGTTCGGGCGCACCGCGGTCACGTCCGCGCTCTCCCGGGTCATTTCCATGAGCTTGTCGCGGGCCTCCATCAGCTTCTCGTGGCCGAGGCCCGCCCGGTCCTGCAGCTGGAAATCGAAACCCGTCGCGTTCCCCAGTTCCAGGATCGGCGGCGGCGCAAACGCGAAGATCCGCGCGTCGCGCATCTTGGCGAAAGCGCCCATGGCCTTGCGCGACACGGAGGCCACCTTGAGGTCCGGGTTCTCCCGCAATCCCCATTCCCGGAGCTTGACGAACGCCATGCCGTTGTTCTGGCCGCGTCCCGCGATGCTGAATCCCGCCACCGTCATGACCGACTCCACCGCGTCCTTCTGGTCCACCAGGAGGTGCCTGCGGACCTCGTCCAGCACCTTCTGCGTCCGGTCGATCGTGGCGCCCGCCGGAAGGCTGGCCTGCACCAGCATCATCCCCTGGTCTTCGTCCGGAAGGTACGACGTGGCCAGGCGGGTGAACAGAAACCACGTGCCCGCGACAATGACCAGGTAAAGAAGGATGTAGCGGAACCACTTGGAAACAACCCGGCTGACAACGGCCCCGTACGCATCCCGAAGCCGGTAAAAAACGCGGTCGAACCACAGGAGGAAGCGGCGGGTCAGCCAGAAACCGTCCTCGGCGGCCTCATGCCCCTTGGCAATGGGCTTGAGCATGGTGGCGCACAGCGAGGGCGTGAGGATCATGGCGACGACCACCGAGAGCATCATCGCCGATATCAGGGTCACCGAAAACTGCCGGTAGATGACGCCGGTGGACCCGCCGAAAAAGGCCATGGGGCCGAACACCGCCGAGAGCACCAGGCCGATTCCCACCAGCGCACCCGTGATCTGGCCCATGGATTTGCGCGTGGCCTCCTTGGGCGACAGGCCCTCCTCGTGCATGATGCGCTCGACGTTCTCGACCACCACGATCGCGTCGTCCACGAGCAGGCCGATGGCCAGGACCATGGCGAACATGGTCAGCATGTTTATCGAGAACCCCGAGAATTTGAGGACGGCGAAGGTTCCCAGGAGGACGACGGGAACCGCGATGGTCGGGATCAGGGTGGCCCGGAAGTTGCCCAGGAACAGGAACATGACCAGGAAAACCAGCACGATGGCCTCGAGAAGGGTCTTGATGACCTCGTTGATGGCGACCTTCACGAAAGGCGTCGTCTCGTAGGGGTAGTACACCTTCACCCCCGGCGGGAAGTAGCGGGCCAGTTCCTCCATCCGGGCCTTCACGGCCCTGTCCGTGTCGAGGGCGTTGGCGCCCGAGGCAAGGCGGATGATCATTCCGCCGGCGGGTTTTCCGTTCAGCTGGACCTCGGACTCGTAGGAGGCGCTTCCAAGCTCGACGCGGGCCACGTCGCGCAGGCGGAGGATGGAACCATCGCCGTTGACCCGCAGCGGAATCTGCTCGAACTGGTCCGTGGTCTGGAGCAGGTCCTGCACGTTCACCGTGACGTTCAGCTGCTGCCCGGCCACGGCGGGCAAACCGCCCACCTGGCCCGCGGAAACCTGGACGTTGTGGGCGCGCAACGCCGCTTTGACGTCGCCCGGGGTCAGCTTGTAGGAGACCAGTTTGTCGGGGTTGATCCAGATGCGCATGGCATACTGGCCGCCAAACGACAAAACCTCGCCCACCCCGTCCACGCGGCTCAGGACGGTCTCCAGGCTCGAAACCATGTAATCCCGCAGGTCCTGGCCGGTCATGCTGCCGTCCTCGGAGTACAGGTTCACGATCATGAAAATGTTCCGGGTGGTCTTCGCCACCTGGAGCCCCATCTGCTGGACGATCTGCGGCAGCAGGGGCTTGGCCAGTTCCAGTTTGTTCTGCACCTTCGCCCAGGCGATATCGGGGTCGGTGCCCGGTTCGAAATTCAGGGTGACCGAACCGTAACCGGCCGAATCACTGGTCGACGAGAAGTAAAGCAGGTTCTCCAGACCCGTCATCTTCTGCTCGATGATCTGGGTGACCGTGTTCTCCACCGTCTTGGCCGAGGCACCCGGATAGGTGGCCGTGATGGTGATGGCCGGCGGGGCGATCGGCGGGTACTGCGAGACGGGAAGGGTGTAGATCGAGAGCGCGCCCGCCAGCATGATGATGATGGCGACGACCCACGCAAAAATCGGGCGATCGATGAA